>Ga0255183_1000054_pt1 | contig 53298 bp, 54 predicted proteins | sample Atl_UVDOM_RepB_8_FD_183638 | JGI IMG/M metagenome (GOLD analysis project Ga0255183, IMG submission 183638) | Freshwater microbial communities from Altamaha River, Georgia, United States - Atl_UVDOM_RepB_8d | ecosystem: Environmental > Aquatic > Freshwater > River | place: USA: Georgia...
TCCCACTCTGCTGCCGTCATTTTCACCAAGGATTCTAGCCTTGAAAAAGTCATTGCAACCGCTATCAGTGAAATCGAAAAAGATTTAGTCTCTAACGTCTAAGAATTTCACCATCCGACTTTTAAATAACCTTTCATTCCAACGCAAACCTTTACGACGAAGAGACTTTCTATCTAAATGTTCAAATTCAGCTAAAACCTGATCATAAACTTTTTCGAGAATCGCTTGATTGAGCGTTTCTAAATAGTAAGCGTCCTCTCCAAGGTACTCTCTGTTGACGGGACTATCCCAGACCACAGGCTTTCGCCCTGTCGATAGAGCCCCCAAAGCTTTAGCTGGAAATAACAAATCTGAAAAAGCCCAAATGGTTTTAGCCTGATGAGAATAAAGTGCTTGAGTCGCTTCACAGTGGTCACCACCAAACTCTACCGCTGAATAAGATGCTTTCAAACTCATGATGTGATCTTCTTTACCCAAAAGAATCACTTTTTCTTGTTTTGAAATCAGAAAATCTAAAAGTAATTTAAGCTCAAAAACCTTGAGTTCATCAGTGTAAACAAGATGATGAGTAAAGGTAAGTCCTTGATCATCTCTAGCGAATGGGTACTCTTCAGTTCGGTAAGTGGCCTGAATAATTTCTGCGTTTGGAAGATGCAAAGATTGTTTTAAGTGTTCACTAGAGACAGCAACTTCATACTGACCTTTGAGTTTTTTCAGCCTCCAGTCATTGATGTATTTTTCAAAAAATCTTCGCCATCCTTTAAGCTGGGATGGGGATGAGTCCCAGTCAACAATGTAGAGGTATTTTTTTACATTTGCCGGAAGATTAACTCCATGAATGTAACCTCGAGAAATGATAATAGCTTTTTCTATACTTGGATGGATTGGCAGTGAGCCGATACCAGATGGTAAAATCCATAAATATTTTTGAAGATCTTGTTCCGTTTTGATTTTATGAGTGAGGTAACTCGAAACAATTGGTCTTCTTTCAATCTCCCCAAGAATTCCACCTTGCTTATGAGCGATGGTGTAAATCTCTGCATGCGGATAAAGATTGAGGATTAATTCCGTAATGATTGTGTACTGATCACGAGAGATAAGAAAATCTACAAGAATTGCAATCTTCATTTTAATATTTTTTGAGTTGAATAACGACCGAACCAAGGAGAAGAAGCGCACCACCGATGAGTTGCAACATCGTTAGCTCCTTACCAAGGAAGATCCAGTTTAAGACGACAGCAAAAAAAGGAAAAAACATTTCTCCAATCGCTGTAGTCTTGGCACTCAAACGAGAAAGCCCCTGATAATAGAGCCACATGGCCAGTGCACCAGACAGAAGGACCATCGCAAGCAGTCTTAAGTAATCTTCTCCGTAAGGTAGGATCAGATTTTTTGACCAATTCATAAAAGGAAGAATGAAAATGAGTCCCATCAAAAATCTTCCACCTAAAATGTTTCGAGGTTCAAATCCGGTCATGGATAACTTTTTACCAAAGACCGTGGCACTTCCCCACCCGATGATCGAAACTAACACGAATCCATACCCCTTGAGAGCAAAATCACTCGTAACAACTCGAAAGTCATTCACTAGGAGTTGATAAAATCTTTCAATATCAGGAGAACTGACGAGGAGCCCCCCTACTAAACAAACGATAGCCCAGAGGATGAAAGGTTTTTGTATCTCTTCTTTCAAAACAATTGAAGCGAGACTGATCGCCACAACGGGCTGAAGTTTTTGAAGTAAAATAACCAAAGATGGGTTTAAGTATTTAAATGATTCAGTGAAGGCAATCGTGGCGATCGCTGATCCCACTCCTCCAACCACAAAAAAAGCAAAAATATCCCCAAGTCGTAAATCAGATAGTTTTTTAAGTTGTGTAAAAAGAGGCAGAGAAAAAATGATCACAAGCAAACTGTGTTCATAAAAGACAATCGTTAAAGGGCTGATCCCTCTATCGACCAAAGGATATCGAATCAAGGTATCTAGCCCCCAAAGTAAACAAGCAGCGATGATATAAAATGTTCCGGCCATAAAATTTATCCTAATTGGTGTGTAAACTGATTAAATACTTCTTGAGCTTTTCTGGCAACGAGCTCTTTTTTGAGCTTTTTTCCACCCTGTTTACGTTGCTCTTTCGTAAGTTCTATCGATGGGAGAAGACCAAAATTAATATTTGATGGACAAGGTTTTTCCACTGTCATGATGTAATTCACCAATGCGCCCATCGCTGTCTCAACAGGAAAGACAATTGGTTCCATCCCTAACATTTTTCTCCAGACTTGAAGTCCTGCATAAAGCCCCATCGAAGCTGACTCTGTGTAGCCTTCAACTCCCGTGATTTGTCCTGCGAAGTAAAGTTGTGGAAATTTTTTTGAACTCAAATCTTGGTTGAGAAGCTTTCGAGCATTTAAAAATGAATTACGATGACATGAACCAAGATGAATGAAGCTTGCTTCTTCGAATCCTGGGATCATTCTAAAAACTCGAACCTGTTCTTTGTAAGTGAGTCTTGTTTGAAACCCTACGAGATTATAGGCAGAGCCAAGTAGATTTTCTTTTCTTAGTTGAACTGCGGCATAAGGCTCTTTACCATTTTCTTGTTCAAGCCCAATCGGCTTCATACAAGAAAAACGTGCTGTCTCTTTCCCTCTTTCGGCCATCAGATCAACGGGTAAGCAAGACTCAAAAAACTTCCAATCTTCAAATTCCTTCGGAGGAACTTTCTCAGCCCTTACAAGTTCATCGATGAAAGATTCGTATTGTTCTTTATTCATGGGAGCATTTAGATAATCGGCACTCTCGCCAATCGGTTTATGCCTATCTTTGAAATACATCTTGGAGTAGTCTAAAGAGTCAGCATCAACAACAGGGGCGATAGCATCATAAAAATAAAAATCATCTCCTGAGATCTCTTTAAGAATCCAATCTTCCAATGGAGAAGTGGTTAAAGGTCCAGTACAAATAACAACAAACTGACACTCTAATTCCTGCATGAGTTTTAAAGGATCAGATACTTCTTGGTGATAAACCTCAATCAAAGGGTGAGAGCTCAACTTATCAGTAATTTCTTTTGAGAACTTTTCACGATCAACAGCGAGAGCATCTCCTGCTGGGACGGCATGTAAATCCGCAGCCTCAAGGATCAAAGAGCCAAATTTTTTCATTTCAGTCTTCAGGAGACCATGAGCCGATGAGGGATCAAGAGACTTCAATGAATTCGTACAGACAAGTTCAGCAAAATCAGAGTTTTTTTGTGCTGGATTGAGTTTGATTTTTTTAACTTCAACCAAGGCTACTTGTATGCCCTTTCTTGCTAGAAACATGGCACATTCACTTCCGGCTAACCCGGCTCCAACAACGAGGACTTTTGCTTGTTGAATTTGACTCATGGATACTCACTTTTTTAGACTAGACTAAATGAACGGCTTACCCTACTATTAGGCAACGTGTCAAGCCAAGGATTTAATCAATGTCTGATAGAGTTTTTTTACACCAAACTCACCTAACAATTGGTGATTTTGCAGGGGCCATTCTAAGACTTAAAAAAGATCTTCTCACCCCAGGACTTCATCTCTATCCAGAACTTTTTTTGACCGGCTATCCTTTGCAAGATTTGGTTTTAAAAAAACCATTCGCAGATAGCTATGAAAGACACCTTAGTGAGCTCAACTCCTGGTTAAAATCTCAAAAGAACCTAGACGCGATCGCGTTGGTCGGTGGACTTCGATATTCTAGAACAGCCCATGGAGTTCCCGACAAAATAGAGAATGTTATTTACGAAATTTCTTCTCAGGGAATTCGCTGGCTTTATACGAAGAGGCTTCTACCTAATTACGATATTTTTGATGAGCAAAAGTATTTCAAGGCAGGATCAGAAACTTGTCTTTACTCTTATCAGGATAAAACTTTTGGCCTTCTGATTTGTGAGGACATGTGGCCCTCGACGTTTCATCAAATGGATCCTTGCCTCGATCTTAAAACGAAAGTGACAACTGAATCTCTCAAGCTCGATGGGATTATTAATTTATCAGCATCTCCTTTTGATCTGCAAAAATCAGAAAAAAGACTTAAAAGGGCCTCTGAAATCTCTCAGCAGTTTGGAGTTCCCTTCATCTATGTGAATCGTGTCGGTGGTGAAGATGAGATCCTTTTTGATGGTTCCAGTTTTATTGTTCATGGTGAAAAGTCTCTCCTGCAACTGAGCTCATTTAAGGAGGAATCAGAAAGTTTCCAACTTATGAATTTAGAAATTTCAACTCCACAATATGTGGACCCGAAATATGAACAAACCTGGGAGTCGCTTTTTCAACCAAGACTTGATACGCAAACAAGTCCGGCCAAGCTTCATCATCTCTCCACCATCGATTGCGAGAAACTTCTCCAAGCTCTCATTTTTGGAATAAAGGAATACTCTAGAAAAAATGGCTTTAAAAAATATCTCGTGGCGCTTTCTGGCGGCATGGATTCAGCCCTCGTCCTTACACTTTTAAAATTAGCCTTTAGGGAAAATCCAGAACAAATTGAGGCTATTTACATGCCAAGTCAATTTTCTTCCAGCTTAAGCACCAAACTTTCTGAAGAACTATGCCAAAACCTGAACATAAAACTCCACTACTTTCCTATTAAATTTTTGCACGCAAATATAAAAAATACATTCCATCAGACTTTTATGGAGCCCTTCGCTGGACTAACGGATGAAAACGTTCAAAGTCGATTGCGAGGAATGCTTCTCTACACAAGATCAAATCAAACAGGAGCCATGGTTCTTAATACCTCAAATAAATCAGAGTTGGCGGTTGGTTACTCAACTCAATATGGAGATTCGGTGGGGGCTCTCTCTCCTCTAGGAGATCTATACAAATCAGAGGTTTATGCTCTAGCAGCCTATATTAACCATCGTTTTAATCAGCCTATCCCTGCTGAAATTCTGTCTCGTGGACCAAGTGCAGAGCTAAGAGAAAATCAACTGGATCAAGACTCTCTTCCACCGTATGAAAGACTGGATGCCATTCTTGAAGGAATCTTAAGTTACCGTTTAGGAAAAAAGGAATTGGTGGAGCTAGGGTTCGATGAAAATGAAATTGCAAAAGTTCTTCAACTTTACACAAGATCGGAGTATAAAAGAGCTCAGTTCTGTCCGATCATCAAAGTTCAGTCAAAAAGCTTTGGTTTTGGGTACAGAATACCGTTAAGTAAAATATCAACTTTTCACTTTGAATAAACAAGGGGCTTGTCATGACGAATGAACTTAAAAAAAATGTAATGGGTAAAGTCGAAGAAATTAAAAACTTCATTTCTGAAGTTAATGTTAACGAGCTGAAAGGAACAATCAATACTCTCGTTAAAGAAGCTCAAAAAGAATTTCAAGCATCTGTAAAAAAAGAAATAGATGCTGTTAAAGTTAAGGTTCAAAAAGAAAAAGATACGTTTGAGAAGAAAGCTCTTAAAGTTCTCAATGAGCATAAAAAAGATATTGTTCAGCTTCAGCAAAAATTTGAAAAACTGGTCAAAGCAAACGCTAAAGTAAAAGCAAAAACAGCGAAGACAACTAAAAAATTTCCTGCAAAAAAAGTTGCAAAAAAAACAACAAAGAAAGCTTCTAGTAGATAATTTCTAGTTTTCATGAGGGGAGCTTGTCTCCCCTTTTTTAAAATGAACGACTCGACCACGTCCAGATTTTTTTGATTCATACATCATCATATCCGCGATTTTGATAAGTTCCTGAACAGTCTGTGCATCATCTGGAAAAACGGCAACACCTATCGAAACACTCAATCGGTAAGTTTTCTTATCCTCGACAAAAAAAACATGCTCTTTCACTGCTACAAGGATTCGATTAGCTACAAGCAAGGCATCATTTAAGTTCGCTTTAGGTAGCATAATAATGAACTCATCTCCCCCGTAGCGATAAACAAGGTCAGTAGTGCGAAGCTGTTTCTTTAAAATAACAGAAACATCTTTCAGAAGTGAGCTTCCCCAGATGTGGCCATACTGATCATTCACATTTTTAAAGTGGTCAAGATCAATAAAAAGAAGACAAAACTCTCTTTTCTCATCGCTGTAACGTTCGACATAGTAACTTAAATCATCATAGAGCTTACGCTGATTAAAAAGACCGGTCACATCATCTGTAAGAGAAAGCCTTTTGTTTTCATATGATTTTTTAGACTCATAAAGAGCGCTCATAGCCGCTTTGAGAACATCCAGAAGATACTCATTTAAAATTTCTTTGACATGGAATGAGGTTTTATTTTTTCCAGAGAAGAGTCGAAACTTATTCGCACCATGCTTTAAAATTAACACAATCTCATTCGAATTGATCTCGAGTCCAAAAATAAGTCCATACTGGTCAACAAAGAAATGATGAATTTTTTCTCTCTTTTTTTCAGTTAGTTCAAAAGCTGAGAGACGTTCGATCAGCTCCTCTTTGGAGATCAGTAAAGATGTCTTATCAGTACGCTGGAAAAAAAAGTCAATATAGCGTTGAAGAGAAAGTGTGATTTCCTCAAAATGATTAAAAACCTCTGGTCGCGAGAAAAGGTGCAAGATTGCTTTTTCAGGAGTCCAAGAAAGTTTGTGGATTGGTTTTAAAATTTTCAAACGGTATATAGCAATCGAAAGTTCCTGATCCACAATCGGAAGGGAGAGGAAGTCAAAGAAGCCTGACCTAAAGCCGTCAGTTACCACCTTCTGATCTTGTCTTTGAGAGAGAAGAATGATCGAAGCCTGGTACAAATAGAGGTTCATTTTCCTCATATCATCGAGATTTTTTTGATTTTGCTTGTTTGAAGAATAAAAGACGACAGAGAAATCTTTTTTCTTAAGCATCTCTATTTCAGAAACATCTTTAATGATCACAATTCGATAGCGAAGCGAACTTCTCTTGAAGGCAGACTTTATCTTTTCTATTGATCGAGTATCAACTCCAATCGCTAAAATATTGAGTTCTATGATGTCGTTCATTAATTCTCAGCATTCTTTTTTAATACCTTAAGCACACTTTCTTTTGAACCTGAGTCCTCCAAAGAATCCACGACATTTTTCAATGTTCTGACAGCCTTGTCTAGTTTTTCCTGCAACTCGACCCTTCCATCGAGGGACTTGCGCTCCAATCTACTTGCAGATTCAAGATCAAACTCGAGATGATCAATTTTTCGTTTCAGCTCAAGGATTTTTTGATCTCGATGCTTGATTTGTGTATCAGAATCTACTTTAAGAAGCTCTAGCTTTTCTTCGAGCTCTTTCTCTCGACTCGATCCTCGCTTCTGAGTGAAGCGATTTTTCTGTTCAAAGTCGAGGAGCTGCGTCTCTAGAACCTGGATCTTCTGGTCCAGGAGTTGTTTTTTCTCATCGAGGAGAATATTTCTCTCCTTCAGCTCACTGATCTCATCCTGTAATCTTTTCTTAATAATTGTGAGTTCAACCTTCTTCTCATCAAGTTCAGATCTGAGTTCAAGCTGGCGTCTCGATTCAACTGAAAGTGAGGCTTCAAGCTGATGAATTCTTTTTTCTAGATCGGCTCGATCAGCTCGTAAGTTTGATATCGTAGCGTGAAATCTTTCAAGTTCACCAGTATAAGCAGTTTGTAACTCTTGAGCCAGTATCGGTTGTGCATCTGATTTTGATTCTTTTTTCGGCAATGGTTTTGACTCGATTTTTTTAGCTTCAAGGACTGGTGAATCGTCAACAGGAGTCACTAAGAAATCGCTGTCGCTCACCTCAAAAGATTTTTCCTCGTCTTCCTCATGAAGATTATACTGAGAAACATCATGACCTCTTGAAGCATCCTCAACAAGAATTTCATCAATCTCTTTGAGTTTTTTCTTCGCATCCTCTGAAAAATCAATTTCATGTTGAGATTCATCTTCAGAGAGATTTAAAAGTTGATCGGGAGATTCATCGCTCAGGAGCATAGGTCCATCTGCTTCACCTGAAAGACCTAAGTCCAAATCATCATCACCAAGATCGCTGACATTGAGACTTAATGAGAGATCTTGAGAGTTCTCTGATGCTGAAGCAACAACCTCGCCTCCGATTTCAAGATTCTCCTCTTCATCAAAACTTAAATCTAGATCTTCGAGAGGACTTTCCTGAGAATCTTGAGATGCCTCAACCTCTGCCTCATCGGATGTGGAGAGATCAAGCTCGTCGATGCTCAAGTCAACTTCATTGAGAGCCGCGGAATCCGACGATAATTCAGGTGAATCCTCCTCGAAACTTAGGTCCATCTCAAGATCATCTAAATCTAAATCGTCGTTCGAGCTCATGGGCTTACCTCAGGTAAAAGTTTACTCTTAATTATTTTATCTCTAGAGCTGAAAGGGCTAAACAGGGGGGCAAAGATTGCACCTTTCTAGGTTGATACTTCATTCACCTCATAATACAATCTAAGTGACTCATGGAGGACTTTTGAAAACGACAATCAATCTCACGACTCTTCTATTTCTGATCATTTCTGTCTGTTATGCTCAGGATGAATATTTACCATCTCATATTCTGAGCATGGACTCGAAGCACTCTCACCATGTGATTTTAGTTGAAAAATCTAGTCACAAACTTTTTATTTATGAAAATGATGGCACCCAACCAAAACTCCTTAAGACTTACCCTGCGGCTACGGGAAAGTTTAAAGGTGATAAACTTTTTAGCGGTGATCATAGAACTCCTGAGGGAATTTATTTTATTACTGAGTTTCTCTCCAAGTCAGAGCTCTTACAAAAACACGGTAAGTACGGAGAGATTTATGGCGTTGGTGCCTTTCCTCTTAATTACCCGAACTTTATTGATCAAAAATTAGGAAAAACTGGCGGAGGAATATGGCTCCACTCTACTGATAACGATCAAAGGGTCTTCAAGGGACTTGATTCCCGTGGATGTGTCGTTGTTCAAAATCAGGATCTTAAAAATATATCTGAGTTTATTGATCTGACAAATACGCCTGTGATTATTACACAAGATATTACTTTCCATTCAAGAGCAGCTTGGGAATTAAACCGCAAAGAATTAAAAGATTTTTTTGATCAGTGGTCATCAGCATGGCAGAAAAAAGATTTTAAATCCTATATCTCTTTTTATGATGCTAAGAAATTTTCTGACTCATCTAAGGGGTCTTACAATTCCTACAAATCTTATAAGCAAGCTGTTTTCTCTAGACCAGACTCACCAAGCATCAAGTTTGAGAATATCAGTATCCTTGTTTATGGTGATTATGCGGTTGTAACAGGTGATCAAATTTATCGATCGGCCGTGATTAACGATATTGGGAAAAAATCACTCTACCTCCAGAAAGATGAACACTACGACTGGAAAATCGTGGGTGAACTATGGAGCAAGATAGATAAGAATTCTCCTCCATTCACTCCAAGTAAGAGATTTTTTTAAATGACCATCGAGAATGATTTTATTCAAACAGAATCTGATGAAGTATCTGTTATTTTTTACGACTCTCCTCGACCACCAAAATACTTCAAGGTTTCGAGGAAATTCATCAAGCAGTCTTTGATCGTTATCCCATCAATCCTTTTTTTTATTTTCATCGCACTTCTTTACCTAACACTTTCTGAAAAAATTAAATCTAAGTCACAGACAATTTCGGTTTTCCAAACTCCTGAAATGCTAAAAATAAAAGAGCTTGAGAGTGAAGTTGAAGAGTTGCTTAAAAGTCAGCAAACTCTAAGCGAAAAATTATCTCGAGTCTCGTCAGTGGGTGGTCAATCTCAGGATGAACTTATTTTTGTTAGAAAGCCCTATGGAATGAAAAATTTAACTGATCAGAAACTTATCTCGCTCGATGATCTTCAGTTCAGTTTTGATAAAGATAAGGTTTCACTTAAATTTCAACTTTTAAACCAAGCGAATAAAAAAGTGGTCGGCCATATTATTGTCGTCCTCTTATCTCAAAATAGTATCTCACTTTATCCCAAGCCAAACGACCAGACCTTTGTCGATGGTTACCGCTTTTCATCAGGTGAACCCTTCTCTGTTTCGCGCTTAAGGCCTACAAATGTTGAGTTCCTCAATACATTTAATAATGAGTCTATCCGGTTCATGGTCTATCTCTTTAATCGTGAAGGAGATCTTATCTTAAGCGAACTCACTGATAATTTTAATGTCGGAGTTAAGAATTAATGCATCAGAACGACTTTAGTGATTTTCATTATAATATTATCGGACAGTCTTCTTTTATCAAAGGAGAGGTTGAGCTCATGGGAGACTCGATTATCTGTCATAAAGTAGAAGGTACTATTCGTATTCATAATGAATCAAAACTCACTCTCGAGCGCAAGTCTCATATTATTGGGAAAATCTTTGGCCATGACATCGAAGTTTTTGGTGTTGTTGAGGGTGATATTCAATGCACAGGAACTTTAACGATTAGATCTGGTGCTTCACTTTCTGGAAAGATTCGCTCCGGTAAACTCATCGTTTATCCCGGAGCGATCGTTAATATCGAAGCTGAAACTAAAGAACTATAAGCTTGGTAATAATTCGAAACACAAAATAGCTATCAGTGTTGGAAAAAGAGCACCTTTTAGTAAGCCCAATGGTGAGATTCCTCCGTTAAAAGTATCTTTAAGAATACCATAACCAGCAGGATTTGGAGCATTCGCAATAACGGTTAACCCACCACCTGTCACTGCTCCTGCAACTAAAAAGTATTTTGCAGAATCTGTTAATTCAACAAGTGATCCGAGATAAGTTAAAGCTGCATTATCTGTAATCCCTGTTAAAGCAGTTGCTCCAAAATAGAGAACTTGATCTGATAAACTAGAGATAAGGGGCTGTAACCACCATTTCTGAGGACTTCCAAGAACGATTAATCCCGCAAGAAAAAATCCTACCATTAGAGAAGACTTCACTTGAACTGGATCCTGATATTTTGACGTAATCGTTGTGAATCCCATAAAGAATAAAAAGAGTGAGAGAAAAATCACCATGTGGTGAGCAGACAACACAACTAAGGCTAAAAACATTAAATGAACAAGTGTGATCCAAAAAGGGACACCGTCATTTTTATTATTATTTTGTTCGTGTTCACCTAAAAGCTCAGATTTGAAAATGAGACTAATCACGAGCGCACTGATCGTACATGAAATGGCTGCTTTATAACCAAAATTAAGAAACATGTGCCCCATTCCCCAACCCCACTTACTCGCTACCATCAGAACCGGTGGAGCTGCAAAGTGAGAAAGAGTTCCGCCAATAGATACGTTGACGAAAAGTAAACCGATCGTCGCGTACTTAAATTTTTCGGACATTTGTTTTGAATAGAAATTATTTAAAAGAATGATCGCTGTCACAGTCATCGCCGCAGGTTCTGTGATGAAAGATCCCAAGAGTGGACCCATAACAAGAGTCGTAAAATAGAAAGCCATTTTACGAGGCATTGGCATTAGTTTAGAGATTTGAATAATGATTGTTTCTGCAAGTTTGATTACAGGTTTTGTCCCTGCCATCGCCATAATGACGAAAACAAAAGCAGGCTCTGTAAAATTTAAAGATTCAAGATACTCTACCGGAGCATGAAATCCCCCTTGGCCAATCATAAGGAGAATAAAACCTAGGGCCCAGATTCCAAAAACAGCTTCAACTTCCGCCAGGTAATGGAAAAGGTGAGCTTTCATTGAGCCTTCAGGACTATAGTGAGCAATGTCAGCAAACTTACTCACAACAAAAGTGTGCAAAATGGCCAAAGCGAAGATAATGGTCGCACTTAGCTCCAAAAACGTCGGATTCATGTATTCCCCTTTTAAGATATCTTTAGATTATTTTAATCTAAATTATCGAAAAGATGAAAAATTATCCGTTTTTTCCTATTGAATTGACGGGACAAGCATCAAGCTGCTCAATACAAAGAGTAATTTCGTCGGGTGATTGAGGTTGTTTTTTAACATAGGCATTGCCCATATCATCTTCTGCAAAAAAATCAGGGGCACCAGAATAACAAACATTACAGGCTATGCATCCTTCTCCATCTGAATCATCGGGATCAGTCGTGTAGTAAGGACCTGGTACATTTTTCGGGTGTTTATTTTTTACATTCGCCATAATGGTCTGCATCTTAATCTGATAATTTACTAATTTCAAGTGAAAGGGATATCGACTCTTCGTGTAATTTTTGACAATCTAGCAAGCTCAGAGCATGTTTCACGTAGCGAGGAAAATTATGTCATCTCAAGAATACTTAAAAGCAAAAAAATGGGCAGAAGATACTTACTTTGATTCTCAAGATAGAGACCAGATCCACCAGCTACTTGAGTCTTGGCCAGCTAGCGAGAATGAGCTTAAAGAGCGTTTTTACAAAGATCTTGAATTCGGCACAGGTGGTTTAAGGGCCCCAATGGGAATGGGACCGAATCGAATGAATAAATATAATGTCCGTCGAGCAACTCAGGCCCTCGCTGAAAATGTGAAAAAATTAACGAAAGAAGGAAGAGCTGTTATTTCTTATGACTCTCGCCACTGCTCGAAAGAGTTTGCTCTAGAAGCAGCCCTGGTTTTTGCAGCTAATGATATCAAGACCTATCTCTTTCATGAACTGACTCCAACCCCAATCCTCTCTTATGCTATCCGAGAACTTAAGGCACAAACAGGAATCATGATCACGGCCAGCCATAATCCCCCTATCTATAACGGCTTTAAAGCCTTTTGGGTTGATGGAGCTCAAGTTGTTCCACCGGTTGATCAAAGAATAATTGATTCCTACGACTCATTAAATGATTGGAGTAAGATTCAATATGTTGATTTAGAAAAAGCTCAAGAAAAAAAATTAATTGAAGATGTTCCCAACGAGATTTTTGAAAAGTTTTATCATCTCATCTCTACTGATGTGATTCAAGATCTTGCTCTCACTCAAGAGCACGGACATGAGCTCTCAATTGTGTACACGGCCCTTCATGGAACAGGCCAAGTTCCTTGTATGGAAATTCTTAAACGATTAGGCTTCAGCCAATCTCGCTGTATTGAAGAGCAGATGAATCCAGACGGAAACTTCTCAACCGTTAAATCACCGAACCCTGAAGATCCAAAAGCTTTAAAACTGGCCGTGGATGAGATGTTAAAAATCAAGGCTGATCTTGTGATGGGTACTGATCCAGATTGTGATCGGCTTGGAGCTGTGATTAACGATCATGGAACTCCTTTTTATTTGAATGGAAATCAAATCGGTGTCCTGATGATTGAATATGTTCTCTCTCGAAAACAAAAACAAAAACGTTTAACTAAAGACTCAGTCCTTCTTAAGTCTATCGTCACATCGACGATGCAAAATACTATTGCCAAAAGCTTTAATGTGAAAGTCGAAGAAACTCTCACTGGTTTTAAATGGATGGCGGGGAAACTAAACGAGTGGGAAAATAAATCTCATCCTTTTGACTTTATTTTTGCCTCAGAAGAGTCATTCGGATACATGCCTCACTGTTCATCGAGAGATAAGGATGGAGTGAGCTCTGTCGCTCTCATGTCAGAAATAGCTCTTTACTATAAAAGACAGCAACTCAACTTACGAGAAGCCCTCGATAAGCTTTACCTTCAGTACGGATTCTTTCAGGAATCGCTCTTGAGTTTTGACTACGAAGGGCTTCAAGGCAGTGAAAAGATCAAAAGAATTATGGAAAACTTTCGGTCTCAGGCTCAAAGTTTTTTTACTGAAAAAATTGCTCGAGTTGAGGACTATCAGCTTCAAGTGTTGAAAGACCTTGAGCTCATGACTGAGATAAAACTCGATCTACCAAAAAGTAATGTCATCGGCTTAGAATTTACGTCAGGAGATAAACTCTATCTTCGGCCATCAGGAACAGAGCCTAAAATAAAATTTTACACGATGATTAAATCAGACTCTGGCTCACTTGAAGAAAGAAAACTCAAAGCGAAAGCCAAGGTCAATAACATTGAAGAGATCATCTCTCTCATCTGTGAGAAAATCTAATGAGTAAAAGTATTGTCCTCTTAAGCGGAGGAATGGATTCACTTGTTTGTGCAGGGTTGTGTCTGGAACACAATACGGATGTCTATTTTATGCACCTTAATTATGGCCAGAAGACATCGGCGAGAGAACTTCAAGCTTTCAACGATATCTCGTCTCACTTCAATATCCCTGTAGAGAAGAGAAAGGTTATCGATATGAACTTCCTCAAGCAAATTGGAGGGAGCTCACTCACGGATGATAAAATAAAAGTCAAAAAGTATGGAGAGCAAGATCTCGATCTTATTCCTGACTCTTACGTTCCTTTTCGAAATTCCATCATTATCTCTCTTGCGGTTTCATGGGCAGAATCCCTTGGAGCAGAAAAACTTTTTATTGGTGCAAACTTTGAAGATTCTCCTGGTTATCCTGATTGTCGTCCTGTTTACTACGAAGCCTTTAATAAGCTGATTCAAGTTGGGACTAAGGATGGAAATATTTCAATTGAAACTCCGGTCATCAATATGAAGAAGAAGGAAATTGTTGAACTAGGATTAAAATTGAAGGTCCCTTTTCAGTTAAGTTGGTCCTGCTACGAGCGTGAAGACCTAGCTTGTGGAGTTTGTGATTCCTGCACCTTAAGACTTAAGGGATTTAAAATGGCCCATGCACATGATCCGTTAAAATATCTTTCATAGACCAATTTAAGTTGGCACTTTAGATTTATTCTCATTTAAAGCACTTATGCTTCAACTAGATATCAATGTCTTACTAATTACTTTCATGAAAATATGAAAGTTGATTTATGATTCTTCCTTAATCCGATGGAGGACTTTATGAAAAAAATGTTGATCATTCTTACCTTGTGCTTATCATCCCAAGCCTTCTCTGAAGAGAAAAATAAAGAAGAGAATATGAAGCAAAAACTCGAAGAACATAAGAAGATGAGACTTGCTCACATTGATGAAAAGATCAATCATCTTCAATCAATGAAATCCTGCGTTTCCGCTGCTCAAAATAAAGACGACATGAAAAAATGTCATGAACAAGCTGAAGCCTTTAGAGATCAGATGAAAGAGAAATGGAAAAGCTTTAAAAAAGAAAGAAAGGGTGATGATTAGTAGAGCTGGACAAAATCTCCCTCAGTGACTGTTCCCCCAGAGTGAAGGATACAAATAGCACCATCGTCTCCAAAGTAGTCAATGACTTCTAAGGTGCCTTTGACTTCACCCTGGGAGAGACCAATCATAGCCCCTGATTCAGGATCATAAACTTCCTGACCTTCGGTGACGACTTTAAGAATATCCCCTAAATTCATGCCGGATCTTCTTCCTGCATTAACGTAGATTTTATTTCCGATAATTTTTGCGACTCGACCCAACCAATCTAATTTTGAGCCAAGCTTAGTCACCTTAGGCGCAAATTTTCGAATAGCATTTCGAACAGAATAACTTAATAGATCCATTCGATACTCAGTTCTGTCTTCATCTTCTGTTTGATAGAACTTTAAGTTCTCATCTGTAAGGCTACCTTCAAGTGTTTCAGAAAATAATTCCTTATTCGATAGAACATCATAGACCTTAACTTCGATAATTGTTTCTGCGAGAGATTTTACTTTTTGAACGATGCCGATTTCATCACTTTTTTGACGAATCCTTGCCTCTTTAATGCGACCAAAGACAACAATATTAACTCCACTCATTTTAGCTTTTCTAGCTAACTGAGCGAGCTTGATCCCCCCTCCTGAGTAGATTTCTTTAGAATCTCCAAAAATCTCTTGAGCTTCTTTATCGAGGATGAAATCACGAGATTTCACCAATTCACGTTTGAATTCTTCTGTTGCCACGTACCCAAGCTGGGTTCCTCCGATAGGAGCTTCATTGTAGAAAGGTAGAAGAGCTATTTTTTTCTTCAAGGGACTAAACTCTGAAACTTTCTGTGGGGATGGTTTAGCCTGAATAGGTTTTCTACGCTGTATCGGTGCGCAAGCAAAAGCCAAACATAGAGCTAAAGTCGTTATGATCCATGGTCTCATTCATCATCCTTGATTCGTCTTATAACAAATTATAATACGAATCAAAAAATCTATAAATAGGCATTAAATCCGACTATTCCTCTCTATTGACTTGCTCTCACCTCTTCTACTTTTCCATCAATAATAAAAGAAACTGAGTTCGAATGGAGGACTTCATTGAGCTTTGCCGCCATCTGCGGTGATGGGCTTACTAAGAATTGATCATCCAATGGCATACGTGCTTTTCCATTTTCAGTTTCAAAAATAAAGTGAATAGGGATTGAGCCTCGATAACTTAATAGGATTTGTTTAACTTGAGAAAGTGAGTACTGGTTTAATTTCACCAAAGGAATATTCACCCTAACAGAGGTGACTCTCTCATCCGACTCATCTTTAAGTAAACTGACCTTATTCGGAATAAACTTTTTTGGATCTTCAGAAAGATTAACATATCCTTGCATAATAAGAGGTTCACCCATTTCTAAGAATGATTGGAACTCTGCAAAGACTTTTGGAAAGAAAAGACACTCAATTTTGCTCGTTAAATCCTCAAAAGTAACGAAGGCCATTTTATCGCCTTTTTTCGTGAGAATAACCTTTGATTCAGAAACCATTCCAGCGATAACAACACTTCGCTTAGTCGGATCATGCTCATCGCCCATTCGTGGATTATAGCCCTCTGGTTTAGCAACGACAGGGAGTTCATGGAGATCATACAAACTCATAGACGTGAGTTTATGCATAATATCTTTAAACCTAAAGAGTGGATGACCTGAAACATAGATCCCAAGGAGTTCAGCCTCAAGCGAGAGTTTTTGTTTTTCATCAAACTCCTGAGATTCAGCAATGTGAAGCTGCTCTTCAGAGCTCTCTTGAGTTCCCCCCATATCAAAGAGTGAGGTCTGACCCATTAATTTTTCTTCTTGTTTTTTTTCTGCGAAAGTCGTGATGAATTCCAAATTTTCAAGAAGAGTTTTTCGGTTAAATTTTTCACAACGATCAAAAACGCCGACTTTAATCAAGGACTCCATCACCCTCTTGTTCACAGCTTTCAAGTTCACTCGTTCACAAAAATCAACGAAACCTTTAAACGGTCCATTTTTTGTTCTCTCTTCAACGATATTTTCAACTGCTGCTTCACCTACCCCTTTGATGGCACCGAGACCAAATCGAATAGTGGATCCAATAACGTTAAAGAGCCAGAGAGATTCATTAATATCTGGAGGTAAGATTTCAATCCCAAAATCTTTTGCCTCATGAATATAAGCAGTGATTTTATCTTTATTGTTTATCTCTGTACCAAGAAGAGCTGCAAAAAATTGTGCTGGATAATACTTCTTAAGATGGGCCGTCTGGAAAGAGATCAGTGAATAAGCAACCGCGTGAGACTTGTTAAATCCGTACTCAGCAAATTTTTCCATGAGATCAAAAAGTTGCTCAGACTTAACGGGATCGAATCCTTTCTCAGTCGCTCCTTGGATAAATATTTGTTTATGTTTCGCCATTTCATCGGCTTTCTTCTTACCCATCGCACGTCGAAGCATATCCGCTTGACCAAGAGAATATCCTGCGACAACTCGTGCGATGTTCATCACTTGTTCTTGGTAAACAATAATCCCATAGGTATCTTTCAAAACGGGCTTAAGTTCCTCAAACATATACTGTTCAGGTTTTTGGCCGTGTTTAATTTCAGCAAACTCTAAGTGCATTCCAGAACCCATAGGTCCCGGACGATAGAGTGCGTTGATCGCTGTAATGTCATCCACTGAATCGGGTTTAATCCTTTTACAGAGATCCTGCATCCCAGATGACTCTAGCTGAAACACGCCGACTGTTTGTCCATCTGAGATGAGATCAAAAACTTTTTTGTCTGTGTAATCAATACACTCGATATCAAAATCTGGTTTTAAATCTCGCTGAATTAATTTTGAGGCATTCGAGATTACCGTAAGTGTTTTAAGGCCTAAGAAGTCAAATTTAACCAATCCAATTTTTTCTGAGAAATCTTTATCAAACTGAACAACTTGTTCACCTTTCGCTCCTCTAAAAAGTGGACAATAGTTAACAAGTGGCTCATTCGTGATGATCACTCCAGCAGCATGAATCCCGGCGTGACGGTTTAAGCCTTCAAGTCTTTTGGAGATCTGAAGGATTCTCTTAATCTTTGGATCATTGTCCTCAAGCTCTTTGAGCTTTGGCTCTTTATCAATCGCATCTTGGAGCTCAATCCCGAGTTCTTCTGGAACTAATTTGGCAAGAGCATCTGCTTCCGAGTACGGTAGGGCAAAAACTCTGGATACATCTCGTAGAACGGCCTTCGCGGACAGAGTCCCGAAAGTAATAATTTGAGCGACTTTATCTTCGCCGTATTTTTTTGTCACATAATCGATGACTTCTTGACGGCGATCCTGACAAAAATCGATATCAAAATCTGGCATGGTTATACGTTCAGGATTGATAAATCTTTCGAAGAGAAGATTAAAAGGAATAGGATCAACGTTCGTGATTTTTAAAGCATAGGCAACGAGTGATCCTGCTCCTGAGCCTCGCCCCGGACCAACAGGTATCCCCTGTGATTTTGCCCAGATGATAAAGTCAGAAACGATTAAGAAGTAACCTGTAAATCCCATTTGAGAAATAAGTTTCACCTCGAGATTTAATCTATCGATATACTGAGGTTTAATTTCGGTTTCCCAATTCGGCTTGAGTTTCAAGTGAGTGAAATGTGGGCCCTCAAATTTTTCTTCAAGTCCCTCGTGTGAAAGTCTCGCAAAAAACTCCTCTTCCGTTTCTTGAGTTTTAATTTCAAACTTCGGAAGTAAATAAATCTGTTTACCCTTATCGTCCTGCCACTTAATTTCTAGATTACACTTATCTGCAATCTTAAGAGTGTTATCACAGGCTTCAGACACATAATGAAAAGCCTCACGCATCTCCTTCGGAGATTTCAAATAAAACTCGGTCGTTGAGAGCTTCATTCTCTTTTCATCTTCAAAGGTTTTTCCGGTTTGAACACACATGAGAACTTCTTGAGCAGCAGCATCTTCACGAGTCAGATAATGACAATCATTCGTTGCGACCAGTGGGATCGAATGTTCTTTAGCAAAGGCGATGATTTTCTTATTCACATCAACTTGCTCAGGGATACCATTCTCTTGAATCTCAAGATAAAAATTATCTTTATAAATCTCGCGAAACTTCATGGCAGCTTGATAAGCTTTCTCATCCTGGTTGGTGAAAAGATTATAACCAACCTCTCCTTTCAAACAGGCGGTCGTCGCGATTAATCCCTCTGAAAATTCTTTCAAAAGCTCAACATCTGCTCTCGGCTTGTAGTAAAAGCCCTCTTGGTAAGCTTTGGATAAGAGCTTACAGAGATTCCTATAGCCTGTGATATTTTGACAAAGAAGAATCAAGTGATGAATTTGATGCTTTCCTTCGACCTCGTCCTGTGAATCCAACGTTTTTAAGTTTTTAGGAGGTCTTCGATCGTGCCTCGTTCCTGGAGTAAAATAGATCTCAGAACCGAGAATCGGTTTTATCCCAGCTGAAATAGCACGAGTATAAAAATCAATCCCACCAAACATGTTTCCGTGATCAGTACAAGCAATTGCCGGCATTTCAAGCTCTTTTGCTCTCTTAAAAAGATCATTTAATCGAATGGCCCCATCGAGGAGGGAGTATTGTGTATGTAGGTGAAGATGAACAAAACTATCTGGATTTGACTGCGAGAACTGACTTCCTAAAAAAGGATTTTTCATAGATTAAAAATCTCCAATAAATTACTCTCAAGATAAACATTTTTAGGAAAGATTGACAAAAATTAACGCTGCGTCATCAGGAGATTTCTTGATGTTAGTTTTTTATACATTTCTTCTCTTTTCAACTTCCAAATTGATTCATCGAGATATATGAATGGAGAGATAAATTGGGGTATTTTTATGTTAAAAAACACAGAGCGTCAATTAGCTCTTGACCTTACTGATGTGATCCATTTTTTTCATCGTAAGAACTGGTCACCAGCAACATCCACAAATTATTCTATTCGTGAAAACTCCTCAGAGAGAATTCTTATCTCTTCTTCAGGGATTGATAAAGGGTTGTTTAAAGCAGAAGATCTCATGCTAATTGATTTAAGTGGTAAAAAAATCGATCAAAACGATGCCAGAAAAACTTCGGCAGAAACTGATATTCATCTTTTCCTTTATCAAGCATTTCCATCAATCAATTGCGTTCTTCACACTCACTCTCCGCTTGGGACTCTTTTATCTAGGGATTTTGAAAAAGAAAAAAAAATCTCTTTTGAAGGTTGGGAAATTCTTAAAGGTCTTCAGGGTAACTTGACTCATGATATGACAGAGATCTTACCCATTGTTTCGAATTCTCAAGACATGAAAAAAATTATTCATGATTACCAGCAACTTATGTCTGCGAGAGATCATGGTTTTTTGATCTCTGGACATGGACTCTACTCATGGGGGTCTAATCTCTCTGAAGCAAAAAGACATATTGAAACGATTGAATTTTTATTCGAATTACTCCATCTTTCTCGAGGACGATATGGCCATTTTAAAACGACTTAAACCAAAACTTCAGGAACTAAGAGAGCCATTAGAAATAAAAAGCTTTATGAATCAAAGAGGTATTCTCTTTGAACAGTGGCAAGCTCATGCCAACCTTGGAGACGATTCAACACAGGAAGAGGTTTTTAAAGCTTACTCTCATGAGCTCGAACCATTTATGCAAAAGCATCAATACATTAATTGGGACGTGATTAATGTCCATAAAGAGACACCAAATATTGAGGCAATTCGTGCTAAGTTTTTGTCTGAACACACTCACTCGGAGGAGGAAATTCGCTTTTTTGTTGATGGAGAGGGTGAGTTCTTTTTCCATTTGAAAGAATCCCAAGAAGTTTTTTCTCTCCTCTGCCAAAGAGGCGATTTTATTTCTGTGCCAGCGGGCTTTACCCATTGGTTTGATTTAGCTCCAGGCTACTTTGTTAAGGCCATACGGATTTTTAAAACTCAAGAAGGATGGGTGGCAAACTACACTCAATCTGGAGTTGAGAAGGATTTCATTAGATGAAAAAACTATTTCTCTTCGATATTGAAGGAACGACCACGGATATTTCCTTCGTTCATCAAGTCCTCTTTCCCTACGCCTATGAAAAAATGGAGCCATTTATTCATGAGCACGGAGATCGATTCGAAGCTAACCTCAACACGATCGCATCGACGAGAGAAGACCAGATTCTTAAGCTCAAAACCTGGATTAAAGAAGATAAAAAACATCCGGTTCTTAAAGAAATTCAGGGCGAATTATGGCAGAGCGGATATGAAAAAGGTGAGTTTACAGGCCACCTCTATCCTGATGTCCTTCCCTTTTGGAAAAAAATCAAACAAAACGGCAATGAAATTGGAATCTACTCTTCCGGCTCTGTCTGGGCACAAAAACTTCTTTTTAAACACTCAGACTTCGGTGATTTAACTCCGATGATAAGCTTTTATTTTGATACAAAAGTTGGTGGTAAGAGAGAGTCTTCATCTTATGAAAATATCCTTAAAGATATCTCCTTCGAATCTAGCGATGTAACTTTCTTTTCTGATATCCCTGAGGAACTTCAAGCGGCCAGTGAAGTGGGCATCAAGACTTTTCAGCTCTTGAGGCCTGGCACAAAGCCATCAGGTTTTGCCTCTCTGCAAGACTTTAATCAGTTTGTCTTTTGAGGGCAGCGAGAATTTAAACTTAGACAAGCTTGAGTGTAAAGAATTGTCGTCCACCAAGTTTCTTTGAGATCAGTATCTATAAGATAATCTGATCCAGGGCAAAGATTTCTGATCGCAGAACTTAAATAATCATTTTTTTCTTTCTCAGCATTAGAATTAAAAAGCCATTGTGAAAAACATAGCGAGAGTTCATCAACCTTACTACTTAAAGCTATTGGCTTCATCATCACTGGTGCAGTGTAAGTTTCTCGATCGAAGTCAACTTTCTTAATCAGAGGAAAGCTAGAATACTTTTGAGTACATCCCAGAAGAGTGAAAAACAAAATCAATCTTATTCCCATTCGATTGTTCCTGGTGGCTTCGATGTTAAATCGAAGACGACTCTTGTGACACCTTTAACTTCATTGCAAATTCTAGCAGAAATTTTATGAAGGACTTTCCATGGAAGCTCTGTCACGGATGCTGTCATACCATCCTGAGAGTTAACGAGCCTTAATGCAATCACCTCTTCGAAAACTCTGCCATCTCCCTTAACTCCCACTGTTTTCACAGGTAAGAGAACTGTGAATGCCTGCCAAGTCGCCTCATAGAGATTATTTTGTTTAAGCTCTTCAAATAAGATTTGATCTGAATGTTGAACTTTCTTAATCGACTCAGGCTTGAGTTCACCGAGAACTCTCACACCGATTCCTGGGCCGGGAAAAGGATGTCTCATGACCCAAGAAGGATCAAGACCTAAATTAACTCCCATTCGACGAACTTCATCTTTAAATAGGAAGCGTAATGGTTCAAGAAGTTTCAAGTTCATCCGCTCAGGCAAACCGCCAACATTATGATGAGATTTAATCGTGACTGATTTTCCACCTTTAATGTGTGGAGAGATCGACTCAATCACATCAGGGTAGAGTGTTCCCTGGAGGAGATAAGAAAATTTAATTTGATGATTCTCTTCAAACTCTTTAACTTTTTTCTCGAAGACATCAATAAATGTTTTTCCAATTATTTTTCTTTTTTCCTCAGGATCGCTCACTCCCCTTAATGGTAACAAGAAAAGCTCTTCAGCTTTAATAATTTCAATTTTAAGGGGAAGAGACTTTTTTAAAGTCTCGAGATGAATCAGATCTTGAGGTCTTAAAAGACCATGATCAACAAAAAAACAGTAGAGATCCTCTCCAATCACCTGATGGGTCAACATGGCTGCCACGAGCGAGTCGACACCTCCAGAAAAAGCACAGAGAACCTTTTCTCCTTTCACTTTTTGAACCTCTGATTGGCATGTTTTAAGAATGTCTTGCGCTTTCCAATCAGGTTCAAGTTTCGACATTTCTTTTAAAAAATATGAGAGAAGCTCAGTGCCGAACTCAGAGTGCTGAACTTCTGGATGAAACTGAAAACCAAGGATAGGTCTTGTAGAGTGTTTTATACCCGCCGTAATGTTATTTTCAGACTTAAAAATCAGTTCAAAGTTTTCAGGAAGAACACTGACATGATCGAAGTGACTCATCCAAACATTAAAATCGTCTGGAAGATTAGGCAAAAAAGAAGATTGGCATTTTTTTATTTTGGCCAATCCATACTCTCCCTTAACTCCTCTTTCAACCTTCCCATGAAAGAATGCTCCCAGTAACTGCATCCCATAACAAACTCCTAAGATAGGAAGGTTTGGGTTTTCAAAGAAACCCTGATAATCAGTTTGATCTTCGAAAATACTCTGAGGACCACCAGACAAAACCAGAGCTCGAGGCTGGCGTTTTTTAATCTCTCGGAGAGAGTCTTCAACCGTGAATATTTCTGATTGGTAGCCAAGCTCTCTGAGCTTTCGAGTAATCAGTTGTGTGTACTGCGAACCAAAATCAACGACCCAAATTGATGACATAATTAAACCTGACGATAGTTTGGAGCCTCTTTCGTCATAATCACATCATGAGGATGAGACTCTTTTAAAGACGCAGAGGTAATTTTAATAAATTTTGCTTTCACTTTAAGTTCATCGATCGTTTGAGCACCAACGTACCCCATTCCGGATCTTAGACCACCTAAAATTTGATAAAGATTTGAGCTCAGAGATCCACGGTAAGGTACCTGCCCCTCAATTCCTTCTGGAACAAGTTTTGAAATCTCTTCAACTGCACCTTGGCCGTATCGATCTTTTGAACCTTTTTCCATGGCACTAAGAGATCCCATTCCTCGATAAATTTTATAAGCTCTTCCTTGATAAAGCACCATTTCACCTGGAGCTTCATCGGTACCAGCGAACAAAGAGCCAATCATTACAGAACTTGCTCCACCAGAGAGAGCCTTAACGACATCTCCAGAAAACTTAATCCCACCATCAGCAATAAAAGGAATATTATTTTTAAGGCATACGTCACGACAATCAAAAATAGCCTGCATTTGAGGAACTCCAATCCCTGCAATAACTCTTGTCGTACAAATTGAACCAGGACCAATACCAACTTTGATTCCATCAACTCCAGCACTGATAAGATCTTCGCAAGCTTTTGCCGTTGCGACGTTGCCAGCGACGACGTCAACTTTGGCGCCTAAGGATTTGATCCATTTGACCATCTCAAGCACTCCTTTCGAGTGTCCATGAGCAGTGTCGATAACAATCGCATCTACCTGAGCTTTTATCAAAGCGAGAACTCTCTCTTGCTCTTTCTCATTGACCCCGCAGGCAGCTGCGACTCTGAGTCTTCCAAGAGAATCTTTATTGGAAAATGGATGGGAGATTGTTTTTTCTATATCCTTGATCGTGATGAGTCCCTTGAGAACTCCTTTGGCATCTACGACAGGTAGTTTTTCAACTCGATGATTTTGGAGGATAAGTTTTGCATTTTCAAAGCTAGTTCCCTCAGGTGCCGTCACCAAGTTGTGCGACGTCATGACTTCTTTCACTTTTTTAGCTGTATCCGTGACAAAACGAAGATCTCGGTTCGTAATCATCCCGACGAGTCTTCTCGACTCATCAACTACTGGGAATCCAGATATTTTATATTTTTTCATCAACTCAAAGAGCGAGGCAATCGTTTGCTCTGGATTTATGGTAAAGGGATCAAGAATCATCCCTGACTCGTACTTCTTAACCTTTTCAACTTCGAAAGCTTGATCTGCTGCAGAGAGATTCTTATGAATAACTCCAAGCCCTCCCTCTTGCGCCATCACAATGGCCGTTCTCGATTCTGTAACCGTATCCATCGCCGACGAGATAATAGGAATATTAAGGTTAATGTTTCTGGAGAACTTCGATTTTAAAATTGTTTCAGACGGCAAAACTTCAGAATACTGTGGAACGAGAAGAACATCATCATAGGTAAGTGCGGAATCTTCTGTGTAAAACATAAGTCACCCTTTTGAAATAGGGTGAAAGTATCAAAATTTTTGGGACTTGTCCTATATTCTGAGGACGTACCCTAAATTTTTCAAGGTTTTGATGTATTGAGAGAAAGGATTTAACTTTCTTCGAAGGTTAGAAAAATGGGTATCGAGGTTATTAACCTCAACGAAAACATCTTTCCAGAGAAGTTGGATAAGCTCTTCCTTCGGAATGACCTTATTAGGATTTTGAACTAGGGTTAAAAGCAACTGATACTCTTTAGGAGTAAGCTTGACGACCTGCTGATTAAGATAAACGGCCCTAGCCTCCATATCAATCGAGAGGTCTTTCATTTTTAGGTGTTTTTGAGAATTCTTCTTGGTTAAGCCAATGCGATTTTTAATCCGGGCAACAAGCTCCTCGAGAGGCACTGGCTTGATCATATAATCAGCCGCCCCAATGTTGAGAGCTTTAACCTTGCTACCAACTGCTGTATCCCCGGTCATAAAAAGCACAGGTAAATGACCTTTGAGTTGCTTCACTTCCTCATAGACTTGGTAACCGTCTTTCCCTGGAATATGAATATCTAAGAGAATAGCATCTGTATGATTTTCTTTTATGAAGGATAATCCCTGCTCTGGTTCAGCAAACGATCTCACACTGAACGTATCTCCGAGAGAGGAAGTGAGCACATCGAGAAGGTCTTTATTGTCATCGATGATAGTGACATGCGATCTTAATTTTTCCATTCTCTGATCATGACCCAAGTCCGATTTTTTTCAAACTTAAGATTTCTTTAAGATTTGTTTATAGGCGTCTAGATCTACTGTAGAGAACTTTCAATAGCATAAAAACAACGCCTTGCAAAATCTTGAGTTTAAAAAGATAAGCCCTAGAAAGATTTAAGATCAGTCATAAGGGACTGAAATTCATCACCTTTTTCATTCTGAGTCATTGTTGAAGGTGATGTAAGGACTGAAGCAGGTGTTCTTTTTTCAGCACTTGGTGACTGGGAAGGCAAAATCATGAAATCTTCACGAGAACCAAGACTCTCACCATTGTAATAAATCTTCGCATCTGTGTACGGAACCATCTCTATTGGAGACGGAATTGGTTTAAACTTTTTCTCAATCACTGAGGCAGGCTCTCTCGATGACGTCATAAAAATGATTTTACCTTTACTCGTCTCAGAGACTGAAGCCATTGACCGAGAGGTCGACTTAAGAAGAGACTTGGGCTCTGCAGACTTAGAAAAACCAATCATAGAGTGAGCGAGAGATTTCTCTCCAATTTTTGTTCCTGATCTCGGAACACCTGCATCGACGTCAGGATCAATGAAGGTAAATTCTCCTGCGAGGATATCAACTCTAAGATCTCGATCCAGAATATTCGCGACGTTGATCATTCCGTTTAAAACGAAGAACTGAGATTTCGCTTTATCTAACTCATAAGTGACAATAAATTGAGATTTCCTAAAGTCTACAACTCCGTTTGCAGTGGTGATCGTCGTCGTGAATCTTGTGTTCAACGAATTCACCCAAATCTTTCCTTTTTTAAGTTGGATCGACTTATCAAAAAATTTAATGTGAGTCCCGTGAGCTAGCTCATAGTTTGTATCGTAGTAATCTGTGAGCTCAACCAGAGCCCCCTCTTCAAGGATAATCTCAGATCGCTCTTCTATGTGTGAGTTCTGCTTTAACAAACTTGTCTCGCCACGAGAGTTTTTAAGAAAGACTGTTCCTTTCATGTCATAAACTCTAGCGACCGGCTTTGCAGCAAGCTGAAGTGAACATGTCAAAAGGAGAAGACTAGCGCACTTGTTGATTGATATTTTCATAGTACCTACTTAAAATTTTCCACTCATCTGTGTTGCGATATTTGATCCGAAACTCTTCCACTGTTGCGAGAAACTTTTTATTGTCACCAGTTTTATACTGGGACAGCGCCATCCAAAGTTTTGCTCCTCGTCGGTAATCCGACTTAGGGTATTTGTGCACGAGCAAGGCAAGATACTTAGACGCTTCTTCAAATTTATTCCCAGTTTCATAAGCAGAGATACCGGCACCAAAGAGCACTCGATCCGTCACGATTTGATTCGTTGGGAAGTGATCAATCAGAGCAGCGTAGAATTGAGAAGATTTTTCATAATTTCTAAAGTGAAGTTCTTTTTCTGCGATAGCGAGGAGCTTCTCAGGAGTCCAGAGATACACATCGAATTGAACGTAGTCCTCTGCCTGTTGAGCATTAACACTGGCAACTCTTCTAACCGGTGACTTACTCCTTAACTGAAGGAGCTGACCTTGCATTGATGAAAGCTGGTGCTTAAGCTGAGAGATTTCAACCTTAAGATCTCGATTATGCTTTTCAAGCATGTCCGCGGTAGCACTTAATTTCTTCTGCTGACTTTGTTTGTAAGCCACAGAATCCTTTAATCCACCAAACTCCCACATAAAGTAAGAGTAGCAGGACGCTAATACTAAAAAGAGAAATGTTATTTTCATAACTTGACCTTAATCTCCATCAGCATCTTTATCGGTTAAATGGAAGTAATCTTTAGCTAAAGATTTTATGAACTTAAGACGATACGCTGACTAGTTGAAAGAGGGATCAAAATGAAACTTATATCTTTGTTTTTTCTTGTTTTTATAAGCCTTCTCGCCTGGGGACGAAAACCGGCCGTAGAGGACTTCGTTGGGATGGAGTTGCCTGAACAAAAAGTCGTTCCGTCCGGCACAGAACCACTTTTTAATTTAGAAAATGATCTTAAAAATCATTCAACTACTCCACCTAAAACAGCTGCTACAACAATTAAAAATAATTCTCCTCTAAGCCCAGGTGTCTTTCTGATTGGCTTGAGTTTTTTAATGCTTCCAGTGGGAATATATGTCCTTCTGATCACAAAGTTAAAACGACAATCTAAGCAAGAAGCTCTTGCCAGTGTTGAATCATTGAGTGATTTTCGAAGAAAAAATGAGACCTCAGATAAAATTAAAAAAGCGTCTTAAAGTCTTAACCATTTTTGCTGATTAAACCGCAAGATCCTCTGGATTCCGTTGTAGTGGACAATGATTTCTTTTGTCTCATCCTTATCAAGGTCAATAGCTTCAACTCTAAAATCTCTACTCAGATATTGATCGACTTGAGTCCGTTTCTCATGAAAGATATGGGGTCCCTCAGTAGCGACGAAATCAGTGAGTTGATTACGAAAAGCGATAGTGTAAATTCTGGCCGTTGCCTCAAAGCGTTTACCTTGAGTTTTCCCTTCATAGAAAAATAGAATTAAACATTTGTGGGTCTGTGAAAGTTGAATGATTTTGACTTTATCGAGCCGAGATTCAGCACCTTGAGAATTGAGCTTAAGCTCATAAAGCATCCTCCCATTATGATCGATAATTTGGAACCAGTCCTGCCCATCAGTTTTCATGATCTTGAATGACTCTTCTAGTCCATTCTGGTCAAGATCATAAAGGTAGGGCTTACTCTCGACATGGAGACTCGGAAGACTCGGGCGCTGAGCTTCAGACTTTTGTTCCTTAAAATATAAAATATTTTTCCTAAAAACCCTCTCGTCCTGAGAGAAAATAACCCTGGGGAAAACGAATAGCCAAAAAACTGTCGACCAAAACTTCATAACAAGATTGTAACTTAAAGTTTGGTTTGTTAGTATATTTTAAAAGGTGGTTTACATGATCGTTTCCCTCGGGTTTATTCGTTCTGCTGGTCAAATCGTCGTCAGAGAGCTTAACTGGCTTCAGCAATCAATTGATTCAAAAATTATTGATAGCGTTGAATTACCCGAACTTAACCTAGGGGTTCTCTTCATCCAAGACGAGGAACATTTTCAAGCTCTCGCCCATACACTCGAAAAAGAAAAAGTCTATTACCCTATTGTCGATGCAGCTGTTGAAAATTTAACTCTCTCAAAATTCGAAGAACTAGGTGCGAACCAACTTAAAGAACTCTATTTACGTGTCAGTCATCGTGCAACTCTTCAACAAAATCTCAATTCAGTAGAGCATCTCTGGAAAATTAATAATCACTTCAGAGAGCTTTGGGTTAAAGACCGCTTAAGTTTTTTTGAAGAGCTTTGGTATTGGATGAAGAGAAATCTTGCGACGACAGATCTCTCCATTATTTTTCATGACGTTGTTAAGACCGAAGAGAAAGATGAAAACAACGAAAAGAAAGAAAGACCTAAACTCACCCAAGCTCTTCTTTCAGGTACGAAAAAGGCTAACTTTATACAAGGTGGAGCTAAAGAAAAAGAACTCATGAATTCGTATCTTGAAAAATTTCATGATGTCTTTGAAGTGACAGAGTTTAATCCACAAAAAGGTCAGTTTGTGGCCACGGCCCAGGTGCAGAGAAGTCCTATTATTTTCATGGCGAGAATCCCTGAACTCAATCAACTTCAGCGAACTCTTTTGGCTTCTGTTTTTAACGGGCTCCAAAACCTCTAAGAGCTTCTCCGCCGAGAACATGAAAATGAGTATGGAAAACAGTTTGTCCAGCATCGGATCCTGAGTTAGTCACAACTCTAAAACCTGTTTTTTTGAGCTCTGTTGATTCCGTAAATAATTTAATCGCATGAAAAACATCAACAAGATCATTCTGCCCAAGTTCATTCACATGATTTGAGTGATTTTTATGAATGAAGAGATAGTGTTCTTTCGCCTGAGGAGCAATGTCTTTAAAGCCGATGACTTTTTCGTTTTCGTAAACAAGGTTGACAGGAATTTCACGATTGAATATTCGACAAAACAAACAACTCATTACGACTCCCTAGCTCTTTGGATCTTTCCTCCAAGCTTAGTTAATTTTTCATCGATTTTTTCATATCCTCGGTCAAGATGATAAATCCTTGAGATGTGAGTTTCTCCCTGTGCAACCAGCGCACAAAGGATGAGGGCTGCTGATGCTCTCAAGTCTGTGCACATCACTGGAGCTCCACTTAGTTTTTCAACACCTTCGATGAGTGCAGCATTACCCTTTAAGTTAATCTTTGCGCCCATACGATTGAGCTCTGGAACATGCATGAATCTATTCTCAAAAATTGTTTCAGAAATAATGGACTGCCCATGACTAATACTTAGAAGAGACATCATCTGAGCTTGAACGTCAGTAGGAAAACCTGGATAGGGAGCAGTCTCAATCATCACACCTTTTAAATGTCCGCTTGGTTTAACATGAACTCCATTGGAAAGCTGATCAATATGAGCTCCCATTTTTTTTAAAGTCTCAAGAACAAAAGTTAAGTGTTCAGGATTAAATCCTAATACTTTGACATCTCCATTTGTCATGAGTCCTGCGATAATAAATGTCGCAGCCTCAATCCTATCTCCTATAATTTGATAAGGAATTGTGATTCTTTTGAGATCGTTAAGATGAACTCCTTTGATCGTTATTCTCGATGTTCCAGCTCCGGTCACAGGAACACCAATCTGGTTTAAGAAATGAGCAAGATCATCAATCTCTGGCTCTTGAGCAGCATTCTCAATAACAGTTTCCCCTTCTGCGAGTGCAGCCGCCATCATGAGATTTTCAGTCGCACCAACACTTGGAAACGGAAGAACGATATGGGCACCTTTTAGTCCTGCAGTCTTTGCTTTAATGTAACCATTTTCGATTTCGATCTCCGCACCCATCTTTTCTAATCCCATGAGATGAATATCCACTGGTCTCGCACCAATAGCACATCCCCCTGGTAGAGATACGGTTGCTTGCTTAAAGCGAGCGAGTAAGGGGCCAAGCACGAGAACAGAAGCTCGCATGGTTTTAACGAGAGAGTAATCAGCATGCTGATTAAGAATCGTTGAAGCATCAATTTGAAAGTTATGATCATCTTTATGAACTTGAACTCCAAAACTTTGGAGGAGCTTTAAGATAGTTCTTACATCCATTAAGTCAGGAACTCTGGTGAAAGGGATCTTAAAAGGACAAAGAAGTGTTGCGATAAGAATGGGCAAAGTTGCATTCTTTGCCGATGAAACCGTGACTTCACCATTTAAACGAACGGGACCCTGAACGATAAGTTTATCCATATTTTTCTCCTCCTCATATTCTAATGAGAAGAAAAAAGGATTGTCTTGCTATTTTGTGGCCTTAAGAAATCGCCAAGTTCCCGAGAGATCTTTCATAAGTTCAACCTGGGAAAAGCCAACGGAAGAGAGCATTGTCTCTAGTTCTGGAAGAGTCTCTTCATGGCCCTCCAGATAAAAATCGCCGCTCTGATTGAGAGCAGTAAAAACTTGCCTAAAAAGTTGCTCGAACCAGGCTGCATAAATTTCATCTGACAAAAATAGAGCTTGATGGGGTTCAAACTTTATCACACTCGGGTGAACAAGATGAAAGTGCTTTTCTTGTTTTATATACGGGGGATTTGAAACGATGAGATCAAAAGTTGATGAAATTTTATCAAGCCGATCCGACTGAATAAAAGTCGCCTCGAGTTGATTAGTCTGCGCATTGAGTTGTGCGACTTTCAGTGCTTCGAGAGATACATCGACGCCGACACCTTTCTTGGCTTTTTTTGATTTCAGGAGGCTCAGCAAAATTGCCCCACTCCCTACTCCAACGTCCAATACTGACTCATATGACTTTGAACTTCTCACGATCAAATCAACGAGCCACTCAGTTTCTGGTCTTGGGATTAAAACATGATGATTGATATCTAGTTTAACACCATAGAACTCACTCCAGCCTCGAAGATAATCAAAAGGCACTCCCTCTAAAAGCTTGTCCTCGAGATTTGAGACATGCGATAAGTCTGAAACCTCTTTCAAAAAACGTAGAAGTTTTAATCCTGGATAATGGGATGTGAGTTGATCAAAGTTGGCCTTAAAAAAAGCCTCCCACATCACTCTTCATCTCCTTTTAAGAGAATAGCTTGGTTATGAGCAATCAGAGCATCTAGAACCGGATCAATATCACCATTCATAAAAGAATCTAAATTATAGAGTGTGAGGTTAATTCGATGATCAGAAATCCTACCTTGAGGATAATTATAAGTTCTTATCCTTTCTGATCGATCTCCTGTGCCGACGAGACCTTTTCTTGTCGCCGCTTCTTTGGCATGAGCTTCTTGAATCCTGAGGTCTAGAATTTTTGATTTGAGGACTTTAAAGGCTTTGTCTTTGTTCTTAAGCTGAGATCTCTCATCCTGCATGGCCACAACAATACCCGTAGGTAAGTGAGTCAGCCTAACCGCTGAGTCAGCTGTGTTAACTGATTGTCCACCTGCTCCACCTGAACGATAGACATCAATTCTAATCTCATTCATATCTAACACAACATCAGAAACCTCATCCGCTTCGGGCATCACGGCGACAGTGATCGTTGAGGTATGAACTCTCCCTTGTGCCTCGGTATCTGGTACTCGTTGAACTCGGTGGACTCCTGACTCATATTTCATTTTTGAGTAAACTTTATCTCCAGAGACATTAACAACAATCTCTTTTAAGCCTCGGTCCCCCTCAGAAATTGAAACAACTTCTGAACGCCAACCTTTAGCATTAAAATAATTTCGGTACATCCTCCAAACGTCTCCAACGAAAATCGACGCCTCGTCTCCGCCAGCACCAGCTCGGACCTCGAGGATTACGTTACGATCATCATTTGGATCTTTGGGAAGAAGAAGGAGTTTAAGTTCGTGCTCAAGTCCAGGAAGACGAGCTTCAAGTTCAGCCAGCTCTTCTTTGGCCATCTCTCGCATTTCCTCATCTTTTTCATTGTGGATAATATCCTTATTACCCTCGATATCAGTGATGAGTTTTTTGTACTCTTTAAACTTAATGACAATCGGTTCAATGTTTGATCTTTCGGTGTTGATTTCTCGCATCTCCTGAGTTCTATCGTAGAGACTTGGATCGGCAAGACGCTCAGTGAGTACTTCGAATCTTTTGACAACGGCTTCTAATTTATCAAACACGAAAAGATCCCTTTCTTATTCTAAAAATTCTTTTAAAGTTGAAGTGGTATTTTCGAGATCATTGATAGAATCGATGTCGATTTCTTCTACTTTGAGTAATTTTTCTTTAGCTTCTTTTAAATTATATTTTTCTTCAAGGATAAGAACAGCTTTAATACTCGCAAGAGCAACTTCAAGCTGAGCATCATCCGGCTCTTTCGTCGTAAGTCTTTGGAGAAGCATCCCTGGAGCACTCATGAGCTTTGCCCACCACTGATCCGAACACTTTCCTGAAACTTTAATCAACTCATAGCTGATGCCCGCTACAGGAAACATTAAGACAACTTTAAACAGTACAGCTGTCACGTGCCTTAAAATAGGAGGAAGATTAACTCCTACTGGTATTAAGGTAAAAACGGCTGAGAAGAGAATGATTGAAATAAGAATGAGGAAAAAAACAAAACTCGTCCCACAACGAGGATGAAGAGTTGTGTACTTTCTTGCATTCTCAACAGTCAAATCGTGTCCACCTTCAAAGGTTGCAATCGATTTATGTTCAGCTCCGTGAAACTGAAAGACGCGGTAAACATCTTTCATAAATGAGATGCCCCAAATATACCCAACAAAAATGAAAGCTTTTACGACTCCATCAACTGCATGAAAGGCAAAACTATCAAGTGTCCAATCTTGTCCGAGGAGATCACCAACAGCGAAGGCAATTGTATGTGGCAAAAAGACAAAAAGACCGATACCAAAACTAAACGACACAACCATCGTGAGGAATGTGGCAAGATCGACTTTTTCTTTTTTCTTTTGAGAAGCTTCAAACTCCTCGAGAGTTTTTCCTTTTTTTAAGGCTTTCTCTCTTTCCTCTGCCTCCATCGCAATATTCGCCGAATAATTCAACGAAACGATTCCATTGGCCATCGTTTCAACCAGCATGAGAATCCCTCTTAAGAATGGCTTTTTAAGGAAGTCTAATTTTTTAGACAATCCAAACCACTGATCTTTTCGTAACCGGATTTTCCCGTCAGGTTTACGAACCGCTACCACGAAGGCATTAGGAGATCTCATCATCACCCCTTCTATCACCGCTTGGCCGCCGATAGAGGTAAACTGCTTAGAGAGCATAAGGAGACATTTTTTGATAAAAAACATATTTATCCGTTCATTTTATCTAAGAAGGAAGCATTTGTTTTTGTGTCTTTAATTCTTTCAAGAATGAATTCCATTGAATCCATCGTATTCATCGGATTCAGAACTCTTCTGAGAACAAAAACTCTCTGAAGATCTTTATCTGGCATGAGAAGATCTTCCTTACGAGTTGATGATTTATTGATGTCGAGACAAGGGAAGACTCTCTTCTCCATAAGTTTTCTGTCGAGTTGGATTTCTGAGTTACCAGTTCCTTTGAACTCCTCGAAAATAACCTCATCCATTCTTGAACCAGTATCGATAAGTGCCGTTGCAATGATCGTTAATGATCCACCATTCTCAATATTTCGAGCAGCTCCAAAGAATCTCTTTGGCTTATGAAGGGCGTTCGAGTCAACACCACCGGAGAGAATTTTTCCAGATGGAGGGATGACCGTATTATAAGCACGAGCGAGACGAGTGATTGAATCGAGAAGAATCACAACATGTTGTTTAGCCTCTACTAGCCTTTTTGCTTTTTCGATCACCATCTCTGCCACTTGTACGTGACGAGTCGCAGGCTCATCGAATGTAGAAGAGACAACTTCCGCACGAACGTTTCTCTTCATATCTGTCACTTCTTCCGGACGCTCATCAATTAAAAGAACAATAAGTTTAGCCTCAGGATGATTATCTGAAATTGAGTTGGCAATATCTTGCATGAGCATTGTCTTACCAGCTTTCGGTGGTGCCACAATTAAACATCTCTGCCCAAAGCCTTGAGGAACAAAAAGATCAATGACTCGCGTTGAGTAATTTGTAGGTTTTGACTCAAGATTAATTTTCTTATTCGGGTAAAGCGGAGTTAAGTTATCAAAAAGAACCGTTGAGCGGTGTTGCTCAGGGTCTCTAAAGTTAATATGACTTACTTTAAGAAGAGCGAAATATCTTTCACCTTCTTTGGGAGTTCTGATTTGCCCCTCGATCGTGTCACCAGTTCTTAAGCCAAAACGACGGATCTGCGATGGTGAAACATAGATATCATCGGCACCTGGGAGATAGTTATACGAAGGTGATCTTAAAAATCCAAAACCATCAGGAAGGATTTCTAAAACGCCATCTCCAAAGATTTCTTCGTTGTCTTTAGACTTTTTAGTGAGGAGGGAGAAAATGAGTTCATGTTTTTTTAAACCTGCGGCGTTTTCAATTTGGGCTTCTTCCGCCATCTTGGTTAATTCTTCGATGTCTTTTTCACGCAAACCACTTAAATGCATTTTGACTCCACGATTAAGTTAATTGTTTTCTCATTTATTTCATCATTTAATTTTTGGGATTTTTAATTTCAATAATTAATAAATGGGGATTTTTAGAAAGTTAGTTGATTAGATTCATCTTAGCTGTAATCTAAAAAAAGTCAATTTTTCTTTTTCCGATGTCTCTTCAGACCTTAGTGATTTCAACATAATAGCATCTTCCAGCGCTATTTTTATTTTGACGAAGGCATGATGGTTGGCTAAAAGTCATTCATGAGTGAATTCCACCTTCCACCAACTCACCCTCTTCATCATAAACAAATCCTGGCCCTCGATTACGGTGAGAAATTTATTGGTGTTGCTCTCTTTTATGTGAACCAAGATCCTTATCCATTGAGCTATGGTCGGATTGAAAATAAAAATGCAGCGTTCACCTTTAAAGAGTTAAAAAAAATTTTAGACCAGGAAGGTGTCGATCTGATCGTCGTTGGTATTCCCTATCTCCTCGATGGAAAAAAAACGAAGATGAGTGAAAAGATTGAGTCATTTATTTCTCTGTTAAAAGATCAATTTAGTCTTCCAATTGAGGTCCAGGACGAAACACTTTCGACTTTCGAAGCAGAATCAAGAATGAAAAACTCTCCCAGGTATGATTTTAAAGTTGATTTAAAACAAATAGACGCCTTAGCTGCTACAGTTATCCTTGAAGATTTTATTCGTCGCAACAACTAAAATCCGATTTATAATAGTTAACATTAATGAGTTTTCAGGGACGAAGACATGCTCAAAAAAATTGCCTTAAGCTTAATCGTACTTCTTTGCCTATGTGCCGGGCTGATCATGGGCTATGTCACCAAAGAACTTAGTCTCGAGTACAGTGGGCCAACAAATTATTTTATCATTGAGCCCGGAGATACTTTTGGAAAAATTAATCAGCATCTTTATGATCAGGGCTTCATCTCAAACAAAAGACTTTTTCATTACTATGGAAAGTATCATGGCTGGCTCGAAAAATTTAAAGCTGGTACCTATGAAATCAAATCTGGATCTAAGATAGAGAACGTTTTTCAACAATTGGTTTTCGGCACTCCAATCCTTTTGTCTGTGACCTTACCCGAGGGTAAAAACATGTATGAGATGGCCAAAATCTTTGAAGAAAAGGGATTCTTCTCGGCACAAGATTTTTTACAAGCAGCTCAAGATGAAGATCTCCTTTCAGCTTATCAAATTCCAGCTGAAAACTTAGAAGGATATCTCTACCCTGAGACCTATAAGTTTGCTCCAAAGACACCTGCTAAGACTGTCGTTAAGGCGATGGTTCAACTTTTTTTTCAAAAGACCAAAGATATTCCCTCTCATCCTGAACTTAATCGTCATCAGTTGATTATTCTAGCCTCGATGGTCGAAAAGGAGACTGGAGCAAAGTTTGAGCAAAAAACGATTGCAGGTGTTTTTCACAACCGACTGAAAAAGAAAATGCGACTTGAATCTGATCCCACGACGATTTATGGGATCTGGGATCGTTATCAAGGGAATCTAAAAAAGTCCGATCTTCAAACTCCCACTCCTTACAACACCTATAAAATACCGGCCCTTCCAATTGGGCCCATTTGTAATCCAAGTTTAGAAGCAGTAAAGGCTGTTCTAGAGCCAGAAGTCCACAACTTCCTCTTTTTCGTTAGTCGTAATGATGGAACACATGTTTTTACTGAAAACTATCAGTCTCACACCGAAGCTGTGATCAACTTTCAAAAGAATCCAAGGGCGAGGTCAGGAAAAAGCTGGAGAGATCTTAAGCAAGAGAACTAAAAACAAGCCTCACTTACGTTGGGGAAATTGAGATTCTGTGTTTCGTTCCACATGAGTACTTGTGATTTAGAGCCAGATCTAATAGAGCGCAAAGAAAACTGAAGGTAATACTGAGACTCTGATTGAAACTCACTTATGCCTTTGACTCTTCCATAAGGGTCCATCGATTTCTTAAAGATGAATTTTGGAAAAATCTGATCTACCACAAAGATATTTTTATAGAGATCAAGTGTTGAAAGCCAGTCCGAAAATGGCTTGAAACACGAGGGTTCTATCTCTGTCTCTTGGGTCTCATTAGCAAGATTGTTAAGTTTTACTTTAAACTTAAAATAAGGCGATTGAGCGTTGAGACTCTCTTCGAGTTTTTTCTTCAATGGGAAATACAATCCCGTCGTCGAGAGCATATCTGAACGTAATTTATCAATTTTTGTATACGACAACTCTTTGTAACACTCCCTGATATCTGCCACATCAGAACTCGTGAGAGTTGGGGCACAGGAGAAGTTTGTCAGGTGGAACATTTCTTTAAGTGGCTTCGTTAAAAGACCAATATCAGAGATCGCTTTTTTCAATCCTTCATCGATCCCCTCCGAGACAATTCCTCGTATTTTTCCTTCAATGTCAAAAGCCGGAGCTCCCAACATACCTTTCTCAAGATCACATCCGGACATCAGCATTTGAGGTGAAAAATCATTTGAAACGAGAGGGTTAATGTAGCTCCCGTGGGTCGCTTCGCAGGCTTGTCTCTTTAATAATGCTGAATACTCGTCAATCTGCTCAATCGACCAGATAGTATAGTTTCGAGCGTCCGAAAACCCAGAGCGGCTGATTTCACCGTCACGACGAGGGAATTTAGATGGCTTGATTTTTAAAAAAGTTAAGTTATCTCTCCACAATAAAGGATCTGATGAAAGATTAACCGGAGAAACCTGGAGAACCTCAACACAACCAAGTCTCTCAGTCGGAAGTGAAGCAGATCGAGGGAAGAACAAGAACACATCTCGGCTACAATCTTGACCTCTAAGTCTTAAATAGGAAGGTAAACAAGTTGCTGACGTTGCAAGAATATCATCCGCGACTAAAAAGCCTGTGCAATAGTTGATTTTTGAACGGTCAAAAATAACAAGCTTGGCAATATTATTTGGACAGGAGACTGTTCCTTCACAAACTACCACTTGCTTATCTAAGAACTTAGTCGTTTCAGTTGTTACTGGGGAGACGACTGTTTCTTGTCTTACTTTTTCCGTTTGTGCTTTTTTTCCACAACTCATCAATCCAAAACAGATTAATAAAGAGAGGTAGCTAAAAAGCACTAACTCAGAACGTTTGTTCATTAAGGACCTTTTTCCTTAGACCACACAAGGCGACGCAGCATAAATCCTTGATTCTTAGCTATCAAGGGAGCTTAACGACTCCTGATTAAACTTGTCAAACTTATCCCTTTTCGCCAACTCGGCGCACCATTCCTTTTTTCAAACTTTTTGAACAATTTTGCCGATAAGAGTGCTTGCTTGATCTGAAAATAGATCAAACTTACAATAAAAGTGATCGAATTTTATCTAGATCATTGAAATGAGGAGGTTTTGTGGAAAAGAAAAAATTAGACTATTTTAAGGCTTTGCTCCTCAAACATAGACAACAAATCATGACTGTTGGAATACTTAACAATTCCGAAGACTTACACGTGTCAGAAGAAGATCTCTCAGATGAAACTGATCTTGCGTCTTCACTCATACAACAACAATTAACATGTACTATGCGTGACAGAGAATATGCAAAACTCAGAAGAATTGATGCTGCTTTAGATCGAATTGCTGAGGGAACTTATGGGCACTGTGATGAGTGTGAAGAAGAGATTGGTCTTAAGAGGCTGGAAAATCAACCTTGGGCAGACTTATGTATCCAGCACGCGGAAGAGAAAGAAAAAGAAGAATCCCAGACTTACAGACAAGCTTAACCAGTTTTTAGACAGCCTCCCTTCGGGGAGGCTTTTTTTTGTCCATTTTTTAGACACCCGCCATAAAACGAACATCCCTACTCCTATAAGTTCCTCATTTTAGAGTACTTCTTTTGGCAAGATGCTTGCTCCATTCTTTACAAGATTAATGAATTGTTTTTCTTTTAGTGATAAGGATGCAAGCCATGAAAACAGGATCAAAAAATCTTCTCTTTACCCTCTTTCTTTCGACCTGTGCTTCGCTTCATGCTCAAAGCTACGGAGAAACAGAGCTCAAGTCTAAATTTGTCAGCTGGGGCTTAGATCCATCAAAACCATTAACTTCCATCAACATTAAAGGCTCTTGGGCTAAGTTTAAAAAGAATAAAGACATCATTGTTGCGGTGATTGATACAGGAATTCAAGCTGACCATGAATTTTTAGCTAAGAATATTTATGTGCCTCAGGGGTCAAAATCATCACAAAATTATGGCTTCGACTTTTCTCAAGGTAAGATCACAACGACTCCTTTTGACCAACACGGACATGGAACTCACGTCGCTGGGATTATCAAATCCATCTTTCCTGATGTAAAAATTCTTCCTCTGAAATATTACAACCCAAAAGCTTCTGGACAAGCCAGTCTTGAAGCGACCATAAGAGCTCTCAGATTCGCAGTTGATCAGAAAGTTGATATCATCAACTACTCTGGTGGAGGACCTGAAGCATCGATCGAAGAGCTAAGAATTCTTAAAGAGGCTGAGCAAAAAGGAATCTTGATTATTGCAGCTGCAGGGAATGAAAGATCAAACATCGATGAAAAAAGAAATGCTTACTACCCGGCAAGTTACGGTCTATCAAACATCATTACTGTTGGTGCCTATAATGAAAACTTAGAAATCATACCGGCTTCAAACTACGGTAAAAACTCCGTTGATATAGCGGCTCCTGGTAACAGAATTCAGTCAGCGATTCCTGGAAACGGAGCAGCCCAGATGACAGGAACGAGTCAAGCAACAGCGTTTGTGACTGGTGTTGCGGCACTTGTTAAATCAAAGCACCCAGAATTAAGTTATGATCAAATCAAAAATATTATCTTGAGTTCATCTGAGAAAGTTAAAAACTTTGAAGGAAAAATTCTTGGTGGTGGTAAACTTAATGCTGAGAATGCGATTTCTGTCGCTGACTCGGTTTCTGAGAAGCTTAAAAATAAAGTAGCGAGATCAGTAGCGAACCGTTAAATTCTTCGTTAAACTAAGCCTCATGAAGTTTCTTCTGTCTTTCCTCTCGCTCCTTGCTGGAGCTTCAAGTGCGTTAGCTTATCCTTCCGTTTTATTTAACGGACATCATGCCCTCATGATTATAGGGCTAACGACACTTTTTTTCTGCATCTTACGTAGCCATCGATCTGCAAGTCACATACTTCTCTTCCTTTTGGGGATGAACTTGGCCGGATATTACTGGATCCCCCATACTCTAAGAGAATTCGGACAAATCCCCTATTTTCCCTCGCTCATTTTGGGTCTCTGCTTTACAGTTATTCTTCAGCCCTATCTCTGGGTGATCATTCCCTTAAAAAAATACTCTTCCAAAGTATTCAAGAGTGAAGTTGAAGCGAACTTTTTTCTCGCTGCCTTTCTTGTGATTTTTGAACTTATCACACCTCAACTTTTCCCTACATTCGCTGGCTCAACATGGTTGGCTCACGCTCCTTATGTTTATCTCGTACCATACGTAGGAGTTTCACTTTTTAGCTTCTTTACATATTGGTTATCGATTGAACTCGCCCACTCTTTAAGTTACAAAAAAATTCATCTCTGGCCTCTGATGAGCTGTGTGCTTTTTTTTTCGTTGAACTTTATTCCTTTGAAAGAAACAAAGACCCAAGATGAATTAAAGGTGAGGATCGTTCAAGCGAACATCGGAAATTTCATCAAGCTCTCAGCCGAATCTGGCTCAGGCATTGCCCTCGAGAATGTGATCAAAACTTATGAAACTTTATCCTTAAAAAATCTTCCAGCTCAAACAGACCTCATCGTCTGGCCTGAGACAGCTTATCCACATACGTTTAGAGGACTTAACTCTGAGCTTGATCCATCCTTTCTAAGAATCATGAACGAATCAAACTCAGATCTCTTGATCGGCGGTTATGATCAAAAAGACGGTACTTCTTCTTTTGATTTTTTTGAGACGATCTATAATTCATCGCTCTTGTTATCAGATAAAAAAGTCAAAAGTATTTACCACAAAAATCTTCTCCTGCCTTTTGGCGAGACCTTGCCTTTTGGGCCCCTCAACCGATGGATCGCTGAAAAAATTCCAGCGATTTCTCTCTTCGCAAAGGGCTCTGGGACACCTCTCATGAGAACGCAAAGAGGGCACACTTTCATCACTCCGATCTGCTATGAAATTTTAGAACCCAATTACATGCGAGAGCTATTAAGGCTTCAACCAGAGACTGATTTTATCATCAACCACACTAATGACTCTTGGTATGGAAAGACCTCTGAACCTCACCAACATCTCTTCCTGGCAAAGTGGCGAGCGGTCGAACTTCAGCGACCAGTGATCAGGTCTACAAATACGGGCTACAGCTCTATTTTTTTTCCAAATGGATTAGAGTCTAAAAGAATCGAACTGGGCCATGAAGGTACTCTCGATATTAAGCTACCTTTAAAAGAAAAAGTGACGACTGTATTCTCACAGTATGGCCATCTCCCTAGTCTCATGATCATCCTAGGTATCGCTCTTTTTCTCTTAGCGAAGAGAAGATTGAAAACCAGCTTTAAAAAGATCGTGTAGTCTGATAACGCCACAAAATTCTCCACTTTTAAGAACGGGAGCAACGTTTAAGACTCTTTGAGGATTTTCCATGACCTTTAAAGCTTCATAGGCAAGCATTTGAGGCTCTAATGTAACAGGCTTTGCATTCATCAGGTCTTTAACTTTTGCTTCGAGAGCAGAGGCTCCCTTAGTGAAAGCTCTTCGGATATCACCTTCAACAAAAAGACCTTGAAGCTTTCCTTGGTCAATCACAGCACACATCCCCACTGGTTTTTTTGTCATCTCGAGAATGACTTCTTGAAGTGTTGCCTGTGGAGAAACCATCGGACAATCTTTCGCTAAAATCATGATCTGTTCTATCTTAAGACTCAGGGTTTTACCCAGGAGACCCGCAGGGTGATTGAGAGCAAAACCTTCTTTGGATAATCCCACATGATTTTCGTATAAAACGGCCATGGCATCGCCCAGGGCGAGGGCCACCGTTGTACTGGTTGTCGGTGCGAGGTCATTTAAACATGCTTCTTTTTCAACTTGCCCATCAAAAACCACACCTGCCATTTCAGAAATCGGCGAAGGAACTCGTCCCAAAATTGCGATCCTTCTTTCAAACGGAATTTGAAGGTATGGGATCAAGCTGAGAAGTTCATCTGTCGTTCCAGATTTACTAATTAAAACGATGGCATCATCTTTGGTCACTCGACCGAGATCACCATGCATGGCCTCAATCGGATGTAGAAAGAAGGCCGGGAGGCCAAGACTGGAAAAAGTCGCCGCAATTTTTTGAGCGATATGACCTGATTTTCCTACCCCTGAAAAGATGAGATTCCCTCGATTCGATTTGAGGTGATCAAAAATTTTCAATAACTTTTGAATCTCGCTTTCCTTAACATTTAAGGCACAAGCCTCTAGGGCCTTTGCTTCAGAAGTTAATACTTGGGTAAAAAGGTTTTTATCTGCCATAACTCTCCAGCATGTTTCTTTTTATTTGATTCATTGATAACATAAAAGACATGAAATTTTACCTTCTATTATCGCTTCCACTTCTTTTTAGCTCCTGTGCTAACTACGATAAATTTCGCCAGGTCACAGAAGATCTTGAAATCCCGTCAAAAATTTATAAGGCTGACTATAATCAAACCTGGCAAGCAGTGACTAAGGTCATGCGAAAGTATGACATTGCAGAGAATAATCAGGAAGCAGGCTTCATTAAAACGCGATGGGAAGATAATACGCTCGAACTAAATTTCACCGACTCCTTCGGAAGTTCAGATTCTATTAAAGCCGCAAAGTTTAAGCTTATTGTGAATGTTGTGAAAGGATTTCGGATGGGCCGAGAAGTAACAAAGGTCACCGTCTATAAAAGACAACTTGTGGAACAAGATTTTCTTCAAGGCTGGAAAGAGACCAATACAGATAACATTACAGAGAAAACTATTCTCTATCGAATTGAAAGAGGGATAGCGATTGATAACAAATTAAAAGAAATCGATAAGGCCCGAGAGAAAGAGCAACTCTCGCAATCGGGCCTTGAAAATTAAAGAAACTCTGTATACGGAATGATTTTCACCGGTCTAATTTTTGAAAGACTCTTTTCAAGTGATTTATCTCCTACCACAACAATCGTTTGTTTTTCCCATGGAAAAATTTCATAAGCAGATCGCGCGAGGATATTGATCGTCATCGAGTCTACTTTCTGCGGATAATCAACTAAATCGCTCATTGGTCTTCCCATTAAATCGAGATGAGCAATCTGAGAGAGAAGAAGTTGAGAGTCTTCAAACTGAAAAGGATGACTCCCCTTCTGAAATCCTTTTTGATGATTAAGCTCTTCAGGAAGAATTTTTTTCGCAATCAAATCATCAAAAATATCTCGAATAACATTGATGGCTTCGGTGGCCGTCTCATTCTTAGAAAAAGTTGAAACACCGGCCCTACCATATTGTCGTAAACCTGAGACATAGGCAGAAGCAGAATAAGTTAAGCCTCTTTTCACTCTAAGCTCTTGGATCAGCTTCGATGTAAAACCTCCTCCCAGAAAACCTGCAAAGAAACTAAACTCATCTTCTTTGGCTTGAAATTCAGGGCGAGTCATGTAACGTCCAAGTCTAATCTGCGCTTGGTTCGCCTCGGGAACAGTCACAAGGTAGATAACATCCTGAGGCTCAGGTTTTTTTAAAGTCACTTGAGAAAGAGAGGTTTCACCTTTACCCAGGCAGTCACTAGTTAAGTAATCCTTTAACTCGAGAACTTCTTTGGGGCCAGAAAGGTAAATTCTTTTTTTGAATGTACGCAACTCAAGGAGTCTCTGCTTAAGTCCCTTCGTTTCAATCTGTGCCAAAGTTTCAAGTGATCCCTCCACTGGAAGCTCATAGGGAGTTCCCTTCAGAGACAGTCTTCTGTAAGCACGATCGGCCAGGGCACCATGAGAATTGACTAAGCTTTTAATCTGACTTTTTGCACGCGCTTGATACGAGCTTACTTTATCCATCGGGTAATTAGCTTCCTTCAGAACTTCGCAAAATTTTTGAGTTAAAGGCTTAAGATCCTTAATGAGACCACTCAAAGTGAGAATTGAGGTTTCGTGAGTCACATTACTTTTCAACCGAGCACCATAAAATTCAAAGAACTCATTAAGTTGATTTTGATTTTCTCGGCTAGTTCCTGCGGTTAACAAATCAAAAGTCGAATGAGTAAGGCCAGGGATTTTCTCACCGAGAGCTCCGCCTTCAAAATAGATGGAGAAACTAAAACGCGGGAACTTATCATCTCTGAGCCAAGTCACAGACTGATCATCCCAAGTGAAACGCTTAACTGATTCCGTGAGACTCGAAGCCATAAGAGAAGTTGATAATAAAATGAATGGTAAGTATTTTTTCATGGAGACTCTCACTTATTTTTATTCCAAACAGTCACAAAGACTGATGGTTTTTTTAGGATTTCACGGCAGCTCTTCTTCACATCTTCAACAGAGACAGCCTCATAAAGCTCTAGTTCTTTCTGGTAGAATTTCCAATCTCCAAGGAGTTGCTCACGATCACCCACAAAGGTGGCCATCCCGGCATTGGAGTCAAGGCTTGAGAAGAAACTTAAAAGATAATTATTTTTAACTTTTTGGATGTTCTCTGCCGTGACCTCGTTTTCGCAAAAGAAAGACAACTTCTCTTGTAAATCTTTTTTAAACTGAGGAATTTTAATCCCATTAACGAGGTCTCCTCCCAGAAGAAAATAGCCAGACTTTTCAAGTTGCTGATGGGCCGCATAGAGAGACGTGGCCATGGGATCAGGTCGAAGAATATATTGTCGAGTTAAAGGAGAGCTCTGACCGAGGCTCAAGATAGAAGAAAAAATATCTAGGGGAAATCCATCAGCATGGCCAAGCTTAACACTTGGGTAAGCCATCATAAAAAGTGGATTCGGAGACTCTCCCTTGACGTGGAGTTCTCTCGACTGGACAAGCTTCGGTGTAAAGTCTTCATCTTTTAAAGCTGCGTGAGCTTCTGCGACAGATGGTGAAGCAGGGATTTTTTCAAAAAGATCTTTGATCATTTTTTGAGCTGCTGTTGTCTCTACATCCCCAGCTAAAACCAGGACAAGATTATTGGGTGCATAGAATTTTTTAAAGTAAGCGTGAATTTCTTCTCGGCTTACTTTTTTTAAATCTGGAATCCATCCGATGACAGGGATTTCGTACGGAGTCCCCTTGTAAAGCTCTTGGATCATTGATTGATAAAGCTGACCTTTCGGAGAATTCTCGTAGCGCATTTTTCTCTCCTCGAGAACAACGAGACGCTCTTTCTCAAAATCTTCTTTATCAAGACTTAAATTCTCAAGTCTGTCTGCCTCAATCTCAAGAATCGTTTTCAATTGATTGGCCGGGAGGTTTTCGTAGTAAACTGTTTGATCATTCGTGGTATAGGCATTCGTATTGCCCCCACTTCCCTCAATGATAAAGTCTAATGTATTTTTTCCAAATTTTTTTGCTCCTTTGAACATCATGTGCTCAAGGAAATGAGAGGCTCCGGTGATCCCGAGTTTTTCATTTTTCCCTCCGACCTTGTAAAAAAGATAGAGAGAAAAAATGGGAAGCTTATTATCCTGGATAATCAACGAGGTCATCCCATTCGCTAATTGTTGTTTATGGACATCGATTTTGACTGAATTTGAGAGTGAGGGCCTACTCTTTTGAGTGGTACATCCCAAAACTAAACATAGAAGCATTAAAAATCTCATGAAGATCCTTTTAAATTGAAAGAGATGCTCCATTATAAAAAAGAGTATGTAAAAATGTACATGATCTAATACTTGAGCTTTTTCATTTCGCTCATTTTATGCTCTGCAATTCTTACAAGTCTCGCTGTTCTAAATCTCGATTTCGTTGTAAAGTGTGTCCAATTTATCTATCTTCTTCTACTTACCTTTAAAGGGAGCCAATTCTATGAAGATCGCTGTACCAAAAGAAATTAAAAACAATGAAAACCGTGTTGGTCTTGTTCCAAGTGGAGTTAGACAACTCGTTCAAGACGGGCATGAACTTTTCGTTCAACATAATGCTGGGATGGGAATCGGTATCTCAGATGAGGAATATGTTAAGGCCGGAGCGAAAATTGTTGAGACGATGGAAGACGCTTATAAAATGGGCGAAATGATCATCAAAGTGAAAGAGCCACAACCGGTAGAGATCGCTCTCTTAAAACCTCACCACATCCTTTATACATATCTCCACTTAGCTGCTGATAAGCCTCAGACAGAAGGCTTAATGAAGTCAGGTGCTACATGTATTGCTTATGAGACGATTCAGCTTGAAGACAACTCTCTTCCCCTTCTTGTTCCGATGTCAGAAGTGGCAGGAAGAATGTCTGTACAAGTGGGAGCAACGTATCTTCAGCTTGATAAAGGTGGAAAAGGTGTTCTCCTAGGCGGTGTCCCAGGAGTTAAAAGAGCCAAAGTGACTATTATTGGTTGTGGTATCGCAGGAACAAACGCTGCTCAGATGGCCGTTGGTCTTGGAGCTGATGTGACTTTAATCGATCTCTCAACTAAGCGCTTAGCGGAACTTGATCAACTTTTTGAAAACAAAGTGAATACGATCTTTTCAAACTCACAAAATATTGAAGAAGCCGTTCTTCAATCTGACCTCGTGATCGGAGCTGTACTTGTTCCTGGTGCCAAAGCACCAAAACTTGTGACTCGAGAAATGATCTCTAAAATGCAAAAAGGATCAGTCGTTGTCGATATCGCTGTCGATCAAGGCGGATGTATTGAAACTTGTAAACCAACAACTCACGAAAATCCTACTTTCGTGGTCGATGGTGTTGTTCACTACTGTGTGGCGAACATGCCTGGAGCTGTAGCAAGAACGTCAACTTTTGCTCTCACGAACGTCACATTAAAATATGCTCGGATGATTGCAAAAGATGGAGTTGATAAGGCCATCATGAAAGATAAGCCACTTCGCTTAGGAGTGAATATCTATAAAGGGAAGCTTGTTTATGAACAAGTTGCGAAGGATTTAGAGCTTCCTTACACGCCACTTGATCTTGGAAAATATCTCTAAAGAAACCATCTAAAGGCCCGAGAATTCGGGCCTTTTTCATTGAACTCTTTTTAGCTCATGCTATGATAAAAGCATGATTCAAAAAATTCTCATTTTTATCAATCTGATTGGGGTGTTAGGCTCAGTGGGACTCGTTCTCTACTCACACCTGATGATCAAGCCTGTGGCTACGGACCAAAAAGCAGAAGCTCAGAAACTTCAAACAGAAGCCAAGCAAAACTTAGAAATTAAACCAGTGATGATTAAAAAGTTCGTCGTGAATCTCTCATCAAAAGCTTCAAGGCTTCGCTACCTTGATCTTGAAATGAACCTTATGCCTTTTTACGAGGATCAAGCCTCTGTCATCAAAGAGCATGAATTTCTCATCAAGGATATTGTCGTTGAAATAGCTTCTCACATGCAGCCTGAAGACTTAGAAAACGTAACGGGAAAAATTCTTTTAGAAAATAAAATAAAAAAACAGGTGAACCAAAAATTTGGTCAACCTGTTATTAAGCAAATCTTCTTTTCGGGATTTGTTGTTCAGTAATTACTGAACAGACTTATCATCTTGATCTAGTGGGACTGAATTTGAAGCATCATCTGTTAATGAATCCAAGTGTTTCTTAAGATCTTCTTTCGTAATTTTTCCTTCAGCTAACAAACGGTCACGAACTCTTAAATCAAGAAGTTTCTCTTCTAAAGCTAATCTTAATTTCATATATCCTCACTTTTAAACGAAACTTTTTGTACCACTTAGAAAACCTTAAATCAAGCCTATAACGCTCACTGCCAATACTTTGGTGGCTCATCTTTGTCACTTTTAACTACATATAAGTGACCTTTGCCCTTCTTCTCTCTCTTAAGAGACTTTTGAAAGATCGATTTAACCACTAAATGATTTTGGTAGCGAATAAATAAAAAACTTAACCCCATCGCAAAAAGGTGAGAAAAAGCAGCATAGGCGGAAGAAAAAAGAGCAAAATATCCTTCAATCCCGGCTAGTAATAAGCAGAATGCCTTCGCTTTCATCGGAAAAAGCATCATAAATGACATTTGACGATCAGGGTAAGTAAAGGCGTAGGCAAAAAGAAGAGCGAAGTTTAATCCTGTGAGACCAGAGAGAGAGCTCAAATAAAAACTAGATCCCTTGAAAAGAAGAGTGGCGAGTAAAAGATGGATGATCCCGACGAGAAGGGTGATCATGATCAAGAAGCGAGTATAGACCCTCTTGCCCCAGAGAAGCTCTAGATCTGATCCAATAAACCAAAAAACGAGACCATTAAAAAGCACATTCATGAGTTGGCTTTCAACGAAAGGATAAGTCACTAACTGATACACCAGTCCCCGAGAAAAATCTGAAGCTGAAAGGCTAAAAAGTTGCGAGAGGTTAATAATCCCAAGAGCACCGGTCACTGCTTGGAGAAGAAAAACACCTGCGGTGACAATAAGGATCAGTTTATTTGTTGGAGTTAAGGGTGGAGTATACATTTGATTCATACGATTTTCTCCGAAATCTCAATCAGAACTCCGCCTGTTGATTTAGGATGAATAAAATTAATCAGACAACCTCCGGCACCTTTCCGAGGCTGAGGATAGATAAATTTATAGCCTTTACCTGTGAGTTCTTCTGTGAGTTTCATCACATCCTTCACTCTGAAAGCGAGATGGTGGATGCCCTCTCCTCTTTGCTTAATAAATTTGTGAATCGTGCTTTCCTCTGAAGTTGGCTCAAGAAGTTCGATGTGGGCCCTCTCATCAATTTGCGCAAAAGCCGTTGTGACTTTCTGCTCTTCAACGACCTCAAGATCAGGTGAAAAGACGAGACCTAAATCTTCGTAAATCTTCTTGGCATTTTTAATACTCTTGACCGCAATGGCAACGTGATCAAGATAACAATTATCAAGTTGGGGAAGTGACATATAACCTCTCAATATATGAGTAGATTATGCCTCAAATGAGATCTGTTCAACAATTAAAAGTTAGGCGACGGGATGGCTCCATCGCAAGCTCCCTCGGCGGTTGGATCAAAACTAGGGATGGCTTCCTGAACCGGAGCAACACAGATCCCCTTCTTACAGTCTCCAAACTCCTGAACGTTAGTACAGGCTTGACGACAACTCGGATTTCCCAGTCGGTCAGTTGTCGATACGATCACGCATTTCACAACTGTTGACTTCTGACACCACTCTTTAGAAATGCAAAAGTCTCCTGCAGGTTTCCCACACAAGACTGGAGGAGAAGAGTTCGTATTATGTTGAGCACATTTTCCTGTGGTGCGGTTACAACAAAAGCTTGAGCACTCAAGATCATTGGCACAACTCTCGCCGATCGGTCTATTCCCTGTATTCACACTAGAGTCTAAACACTGAGAAACAAGACTTTGATCCCAACAGCGTTGATTGAAGCAACACTCAGTGCTTGAGCAAGCAGAATTAGAACTACAACGTTTAAAGTTAGAGTAAAGAACATCATTGTTAAGATCTGTTCGATGCTGTGATGATCTGACGAGTTGAAGTTTCACATCTTTTGACAGCGCCACAATATAATCTTGGTTATTTTTATCTTTCGCAATAATTTCTATAGTCGATGTCACATTACATGACCCCATATGCTGGAGTTGATTATTTAAACTTTGGGCTCGAGCATTTGCTCCATCCATCCAGAGAGTTTTCCCTGATGAAGGAAGATTTTGCTCCACTCTAGGCGCAAGCACTGCTCCCGAAGCAAGGTGCGGAACACTCGCATTCAAGTCTAACTTCGTCGCAAGGGGAAATAGATAGGAATTAAAGTAGATTCGATTTTGTGTTGGGTTCACTTGGTTATCATCAACCAATGGTTGAGAAAGATAGAGTGGATAGTTCACCCAAGAATCTTTTCTGAAGAGTTTTTTATCACCATCAAGTTCAGCAAAACGAAACTGCCACTCTGAGGTATTGATGAGTCGATAGGGTCCACGATAGTAATAAGTTCTTCCAAGGAAATTCATCGGATCCCAAACTGAAGAGCCATTATTACCAAAAGTGATATTCACTGCATCCGTCACACTTCCAACAGATTGCTCACTGAATTTATAGGCACCGGCCGTGTAGGGATTAGAAGTCGGCATCGTATCTAAGAGAGGCTTTTTCAAAAGCTCAGATAAAAAATCTTGGTAATAAAAGCCACCCACATTACTCTTCACTTGAGCCAGCGAGGGAGTGATGGGTATTTTGACACTTCCAGTTTCCTGGATCAAACCTTGGTCTTGAACTTTCGCATAAGCATAAAGACACTCTTCTGCTGGTTGACCAGGTTGCGACTGAAGTCCATCACAAGCTCCAACCCCAGTAAAAGTGGGATCATCTTCAATTCTTAAACCGCGGCAGTAAAGTCCAGTGTCTCTGTTATCTTGAGTCGGAGCATCTCCGTTATCAAAATTATAATCATTGTAGTCAAAAAGATCATAAGGAAGTCTTAAATTCTTAAATGGCTCAGATCTTAGATCCATCACTAAAACACTGATATCAGTTTGTGGAGTTATCCCTGGTGCCTGAATGATCGTAGCAGGAATCGTAATGGGTTCCCTGTTGACTCCAAACTTAAAACGAACTCTCACATGAGTGCTCGAAAGAGTCGCAATATTAATCCCGGCCAAATAAAGTCTTCCTTGGAAGTTTTGGGGAAGAGTGAGTTTTCTCACATAGCTTCCACCACCAGCGTAACCAGTGCCAGAGCTATAGTTCGGATCAAAAGATAAATTCGGTTCGATCAAGTGACGAATTTCAATTTTAGGGGGAAGAGTTGTTCCTCCACCGACCTGAGTGTTTGTTCTTCCAGCTCCAGATCCTGAAGTGGTTGAGCCTGTACCGTCTTGAGAATAAGCATTTTTTTGAACAGACCCAATATCACTCGACATACATCCAGTAAGGATGAATTGAAGCATAAGGATGAGTGATAACGTACGATTGAGACCTTTCATGAAAGATATTTTCTCCCATGGTCTTTTCGGAAACCAGCCCTAAAGTCTTAGAAATCATTCTAGCACAAGGTATTTATTTCCTGAGTAAAAAACTCAACTGGGCTTAAGTTATGGAAATACGTCTGAATTAATTGATATTGATGCCAAAAAACTGTGTCTCACTCGAGAAGAAGTGCCAGCCTCTTGCCTGCAAGGTAGAGTCGCTCCTCTACCACAGGAAGAAATTCATACGAATACGGAAAGGCAAGTCGAGGTATTTTATCATCCGAAACTGTCTGCTGACAGTAAACTTTTTGATCATAACCCTTAGGATAAAGTGTCTCACGGACGAGTTTTGATTCTTTTGCCCACTCTAAAATTTGTCCTGGTTTTAGATCGAGTGTTGAAAGTTTTTTGTTCTCAGAAACAAAACGAACAAGCTCACTAAAGCTTAAGTTTTGAAAATCGATCATCCCTTCATCCCAGAGTGAGTGTAAATTAGTTCTGTCATCGTGGAAAAAGACACTACACCAATTCCCTCCACGATCTAAGCCATTACCCACATGAAGTGGCATATGAAGATCACCCACGAGGTGAATAACAAAACTCAAAGCAAATCTTTTTTCATCGAGAGATGATTTTGGAGATTTAAGTTTTTCTAGATTATCTTTGATCGCACTAATGAGAGTCCCATTCTCTGGATTCTCGTGATACGTTTCATCTTCATTTTTCCATTCAGTATAATGCCACTTAAAAGTGTATTTATACTTATCAGGTTCTGACTTTATTTCATCTGGCCAAGTTGAGAGTTTGGCAAAAGATTGTCCGTTTAAGATCGGAGCTAATTTTTTTAGAGCGGCCGGAGATAAGGATTTTTCTGCGATCTCCCCCACTGTTCTGTGTCCAATCGGTCCCCACGCAAAAGTTTGAGTACTTAAAGCGATTAAAAAAAGGATTGATTTCATCTTAGGGGATCTCCTCAAATGTTCCGAGTTGCCGATTTTTTCTTACCTTGGGTACATGAAAAAGTCTTCCATGGAAACTCACATAATATCCAGGCTGTAATAATTGCGCAGCGAAGAGAGCTTCGATCACATTTTGTGTGGCATCGGAATCATCAAACCCCAATGGTTTCATCGCTCCGGTAAAAACCACCGGCACGCTTATCTCTGGATAATTCGTGTAGCAGTAACAAGAAGTTTTATCCATGGTATCAGTCCCATGTAAAATGACGATAGGTTGCTGGAGTTTTTCATAATGTTTAATCGACGTTAAGATTTTCTCACGGTCTTCATCTGTCATATGAAGTGAATCTTTCGCCATAATTTCTGTCAGATGAATTTCAGTGTATGGGAGTCTGAGTTTTTGAAGGATTTTATTTTTTACGATTGTCTCTCGGTTCTCAAGGGCCCCCTCAAATTCATCATAAACTTTCTCAATGGTTCCACCAGTTGTGAGAATCTGAAGAGATTTCTTTTGATTTAACATATTTATTTTCCTAGCCTTGACTAATTTAAAACCGACACCATTTTACCCAAAAAAAGCTAACTTTATCATTTTTTATTTCAGGAGGAGTTCCATGAGCACTCGTAAAGGTTCAATTTCAGTAAAAACGAACGACATTTTCCCTATTATAAAAAAATGGCTTTATTCGGAGCATGATATTTTTATCCGAGAACTCGTCTCCAATGCCTGTGATGCGATCACGAAAAGAGGAACCATTGCTCGTGGGCATGGCCATGACACACCCCAGGGTAAGGTTTTAGTTGAAGTTGATAAAGAAAAGAAAACTATCATCATAACTGATAATGGCCTCGGAATGACCGAGGCTGAAGTGGAAAAATACATCGCTCAGCTAGCTTTTTCAGGTGCTGAGGAATTTGTTCAAAAAATGAAAGATGCCGGTCAACCACAATCAAGAGATGAAATCATTGGTAAGTTTGGATTAGGATTTTATTCTGCCTTTATGGTGGCAGATAAGGTTGAAGTTGAGTCTCTCTCAATGACCCCGGGAGCGGTAGCGACAAAGTGGAGCTGTCT
>Ga0255183_1000056_pt1 | contig 53022 bp, 70 predicted proteins | sample Atl_UVDOM_RepB_8_FD_183638 | JGI IMG/M metagenome (GOLD analysis project Ga0255183, IMG submission 183638) | Freshwater microbial communities from Altamaha River, Georgia, United States - Atl_UVDOM_RepB_8d | ecosystem: Environmental > Aquatic > Freshwater > River | place: USA: Georgia...
TTTATGTTTTTTACCACTTGAAATATGTTGCAGATTATAAAGTACAATAATACCATCTTTGGATATTACATAATTTGACTTATCAAATTGATTAATACTTATTCCCCAACTTTTAATTGCTTCAATGGTTTCATCAATATATTTTTTATCAGGTTTTACATCGGCTGGTTCAGGTAAATCATATTCAATTCCTTCATCTGTCAAGTATTTTATTGGTGCAAATGTAAATGGTGATGCAACACGCAACTCAAGATAATAAAGGAAAAGTATTTCTTTATCGATTCCTTTTTCAAATGGTATTAATGACATTTTGCGTTTTGATTCTTTAACTCCATCTAACTTTTGTATACAATATTCAAAACATTCAAGTGCATTATTCATCATTAATAATTTGTTAAGATCATCAATTGGGTATCTTGGTAGAAGTTTTAATTCGAAAATATACTGATCTTCAAAGTCAGCTTGTAATAATTCATTTGGTTTATTTAATGCACACCAAACATATTGACCAAATACATTAGTAATATTTGGTGGTATACCTTCTATCAAAGGTGTTATTTCTTCAAAATTTTTTAGTCTAATACCACGACCATTAACAAACTTCATAAAATCTTCAAAGGTGTACATTAACATTAATATATTGTACATATCTTTCTTTGAATCACCGGCAGATAACTTTTTTATTTCACCAAAATCAAGTATTTTGACTTCAAAACCATTACTTGGTATCAACCTGTCACCACATACAATGTATTTTTCATCTGTTTCCTGAATCATTATATTTCTCCAATACAAGTCATTATGAATATATCCAAGTTTGTTAATACAATGTGCAACCCAAAATAATTGAGCAATGATTGACCAATCAAGTTCATAAGGAGTGTCTGTGTGAATAACAAGATCCATCAATGTTGCAACACATTTTTTATCTTCAATACGTGCAAGAACAACCTCTTTGGGACCTGAATACATTCTTGTGGTTGTCCTATTAAATTTTACAAAACCAAAATCATACACTCTTGGGATATTGTTAGGTGCTAATGTATAAGTTTTCATAATTAATGATAACTCATTTATGTAACGATTTGTAGTTGAATATTTTGACTCATTATTAGTTATCCTGACCAATTTTGTTGCTGTTTTTGAATCAGGATTATGAAATATTATTCCAGATGTTCCTTCTGCTAATGGTATTTGTTTTTTATTATATTTCAAGGTCTTACCTGGATCCATTTTTTGAGTATTAATATTTTTATTTACAAAAAATATCAACATCAAAATGTGTTATTATAGCAAAATTACATTACCAGCTGTTATTCTTGTTGCGGCAATTAATATATATTTTTTGTATCGTTATAGTGGAATAGAATACAGCGTTCAAACTGACACAGATGTAATCATGCGCAAGTTAATATCAATTGAATCAAAGGTCAACCGTTTACAGAAAGAATAAAATTGATTTTTACTAAAAATAATATTACTAACATAAAATGTCCACACAAACATATTATTGCTTTGAAGATGAGGTATTTTCATATTTTGCGACTAACCCAAATCCAGAAGGTGTGTGTATCATTAAAATAAATTATGATGATCTAGATTTATATGAAGATGGTATGTTAATTGTTACTCCAAGTTGTGAAAAAAATATAACTAAATGGAAAGGTTTAGCATTAATATTGTAATGAAGCAAGTGCCGATACTAATTTTTTTATTTCATCTGTAGTATTGTAGCAAGATATTGATATTCTTAAAAATCCATTTTTGTATTTATCCGGAATGTCTGCAGATCTCATTGACCCTGTATTTTCCATATCAGTTGTATTACAAGCTGAACCTGATGCAATGATTATTCCTTGATCATCCAAATACGTTTTAACTAATTTATTACATGCAATATCATCATTATGACCTATCGCAATAAATATTGTGTGTGGTAAACAACCAGAACAATTAAATGATACAATATATCCATCAGATGATATCTTTGCACCACCTCGTGTCATGGATTGAATCTCTGAATACGATAATACTAAAAAATGTTTTTTTATTTCATCATCAAACAATTTTCTTAATTTTATAATTTTACTATAATCATAATCCTGAATTGCTTGTAAAGTTGCAATCATTGCTGCAATATTATATGTACCACCTCTAATACCACTATTTTGTTTACCGCCGATCAATGGAATAATTGGAACATTTGTTAATAATGCACCAAACCCAATTGGTGCACCTATTTTATGAAAACTCAATGCAATAGTTAAAGGTTGTTTCATTTTTGAACAATTGTAAACAAATTGTCTCATATCAGACCTTTTTTTGAATCCCTGAACATCATCACAATGTATATGTATTTTTTCCTTATTATCAGTTGCAAGTGATTGTAAATCTTGAATTGCACCTGTCTCGGAATTAACACTTTGTAAAATAATTAATTTTGTCTTTTGGTTAGCATTACCCAACAATTCTTGATAATTTACATGACCTGTTGGTAATGGTTTTACCCATGAAACATCACATCCCTCTAATTGTTTTATAATAGACCAATGTTCAGACATAGGACATACAATATGTGAATTTTTGAACATATTTATAACTGTAGCATTTGATTCAGATCCTCCAGATGTATAAATTACTTGCATACCAGGGTACATAAATTTAAGTGTATCATCTAGAACTTTTTTATATTGCATTCCTTGTTTGGCGTATTTGCTATCATTTGAGATATTTCCCAACTTTGCACCTACATTATATTGTTTTAAGATATTGTTTGTCATTGGAACGTTGGCATTATTGTCAAAATATAACATTTTTTAAATTGGTATATTTGGTAAATTAATATTTTTTTATTAGTTAATTAATTTTATTATTTACTTTTTCGTATCCTAAAAATGACCGGAAAAAGCGCAGCATCACGTTTAGCCTCAGCAAGACGTACCGTTATCTCAGCCAAGAAAAGACTAGCCAAAGCTCAAAAGAGACTTGCATCTCGTGAAGCGATTGCAACAAGAATTGCAGCCAAAAAGCGTACTCGTACTGCAACCAAACGCAGACGGGTTGCTTCTAAGACATCTGTTAAGCATCGCGTTGCCTCTAAAACAAGGAGACCAAAGACCGCTGGTAAAGTAAAGCGTACTAAACGCCGAAGAACCACCAAATAGGTAAATTAATATGTATACTATAAGGTTTTTTATACATATAAATTATTTGATATTTTTATGTATTATTTTCAAAATGACTGAAATAGTGATAAACCCATCTAGCCAACATGAATATATAGAATTATTTTCAAAACTCAAAGGTCAAAAAAATATTGAATTGGTGATTAGGTCAATTGTACCACTTGATATTATTGTATCAAGAAACCTAAAATCACTTGATTTGTCAAATTGTAATGTTAAAAGTATCAGAGATACTGTTCCAGTACCATTGACCACTCTTAAATTACCAATTAATGGTGGTTTCAGTATGAACAAGACACATTTTACCATGTTCGGCAATGTCAGACATCTTGATTGTGGTGGATGTGATGTTGGACGTGTACCAGCAGGTAGTACTATTACAAAATTATCTGGTAGTAATATTAGATCAATTGGTAATCAACAAAACTTAGTAGAACTTAAATTAAGTGGAAGCCCAATATCTGAATTACCTTTTATGAAAAATTTGGATCTTCTTGTGTGTGATTCGACAAATATCACAAAACTTCCTAATTTTAATTCATTAACCTTCCTATTATGCTTTGATACAGATATTAAAATTATTCCAAAATCAATATGTAAAACCATCAAGTATTGTTTCATGAAAAATAAATTATTATTCGAATCAGTACCAAATTGTTTGATTGAAGCATTTGATATGGAACTTAATCAACATTATTTAAGTAATTATCATAGTGCACAACTTACTCAAGATGAATTTCAAATTCCATTCCCTATCGACATTGTCAAAAAATTTTGCATAAAAAAGTAATTTAATTTTTTTTACATAAAGTACTCTTCACCATCCAACTTACGTTTTCCAGGTTGCAACACTCTATACCCAGAAAGTTCAATAACTCTTCCATCATCATGAGATTTTAGGTATTTACCCAATATGGAATCACGAAATTCTCGTTTCAATACTTCATTATTTCTTGTCAAATTACCAATATTTTTGTACCACTCACGATAACTAATAATGATATCTTCAAGTGATATTGTTTCTACAAATGTTACATTGTTCATCATGTAAAATTCTTGAATATCTTTCAATGATGAATCGCTTCTTACATTTCCAGACTTATCATAACCTTTCATTAACACTAATCGAACACTAAGAAAACCCATTATACCATTTTGTTCTATTCTGTATCGATTTGTATAACGATCAATAGTTGGCATTGGCACTCTTTCTATTTCGGAATTATATTTATGGTGAAATTTTATTCTTTTATGGATGAGACATGCAAGAAGTCCATCAGCCAATTCTTGATTATCATTAGCAAGATTTTCATATTTTCTATCTGCTTTTTTCTCATTAGGGTAGTTAGGATTTGGATTTTGTACATATTTATTTGGTTGATGATACACAATAGTTCTTCTAAATGTACCCCAATCAGTATCTTGAATGTTAAGTGCAAAGTTAGTAGTGGTTATCACTGTACAATTTGTTTGGAAATTTTCAGGATCACCATAATTCTTTCTACCAGTTTTTGTATGTTCGTTAAGAGTTTTCAATCGTGATGCAATAATTACATCATCTTGATCGGTTTCACAAATAAATCCTATATTTTTACCTTTCATTTGCATTAAATCATTATCAGCTTGACCTGGTTTGGACTTGCCCATCAAAATATTACTACTCAACTTGACTGCATGATCGTCGCCAAGTGTTGACATGATGTTATCTGTTTCGGCTGACTTACCATTTGCACCACCTCCAACAATTTGCAACATACAATTCATGCGACATGATTGGTCAACACCAGTACTGTAAATATACCATTTAACCTTTCTTGCATCTTTTTCAGGTGTTGTATCACGAAGTAAATCTAACCAAACTTTACATGCTGGATCATTTTTATCGAAAGGTCTGTAATTTGCTCTTGTTGACTTACTAATAAAATACTTACTATACCCAGATATAAATATTGGTTCTGGTGAAGGTGTTTTACCTTTTGCAACACAAAGTTCAACAATTCCATTAAGCACTCCTAATACATCTGGATACGAATCCATTCTTTTTGCTAACCAAGGGACTTTTGCAAGTGATGGTAAAATCTTATTAATGTTATTTGGATATACTGCACTACCAATTTTGTCATTATAAGACTTAATTTTTTCTATTATTTTCTTTTTTGCCTTTGATTCTTCCATTGTAGTTTCTATTTTTTCACATACTTTACTAATTAAGTCATAATATTCATTATGAATTACTGGCATTGATAATATTGATAGGTCTAAACATTTTCTCCATTTGTAAACTTCACCAGGATTTGAGTCCATATGATCATATACAAAGTACCACCAACAACTATCTTTTATGTTAGGTGCATAGTAAAATCTTCCATAAGTCATAATGCGAATAATTTCTGATGCATCCTTATCCAATATTTTGAAATTTGTGGTGTACAATAATGTTTCTATATAGTCACTAAGAAAAGATTTTAGTTCCTTAACAAATTCTTTATTCATGCAACATAATTGATGATAATACCCCATTGGTATCCTTTCAATATTATCATGAGATGTCCATGCTTTTTCAAATTGATCGGCAAAAAGTGTATTGTCACTATATTCTTTAAATAATAATTTGTAAGTTGTATGTTTACTACTTTTTATTAACTCTTTCCATAATTTTTCATCAGTTTTATATTCTTCAGGAATGTATTTAAGAATTAAATCATAATATCTTGCTTTTGGATGGTCAATAAAAAGTTGTATTTTTGCAGAATTATCATCTTCCTCAATATATTCTTCATTGTCAAATGGTGTTTCCCAAGGTTTTTTTGTGTAACCGCTTTCTGGTCTACTATTAATTGACAAAATTAGTGGTAGTTTTACTAATGGTGCTGTAAAAGTACTCCATGAAACTGGATTAGTACCTAAATTATCTGATCCATCCATTTTATTAACATACACTGAATGATTTATCCATTTTTTACTACTTGCATCAGATGTTGACATGTACCAATCATTATATTTCTCAAGATACACATTCATATTAGGATTGGATGTAATATCATTTTTCAATAATTTTGCAATACCCATATTACCCTGTTTAGATACAAGTATTTCTAATATTTGAAACTTAAAAACTGCAAGTCGTTCTGGACCAGGTCTACTATATATCACAAGTGTTAAAGGTTTTTTAATTGGATACTTCAGATTGTTTCTAACTAATTCTAGATATTTATATGCTGCACTTTGTATTAAATTGGCACTACATACAAGTTCATAATCAGTGGAACATGTGTACTTAACACCATTTTTAACAGTAAAAATTATTTTTGGGTTTGCTAAATTATTTGGAATCTCAACTAATGGAATAAAAATTGGTGTATTTTTACCTTCAGCATTAGCCGATTGCTCTATGTGATATTGAGTAGTTGCATCCGATAATTTCAACATGTCACAATCATCAAGTGCAAACTTGGAATTTGTGACAGTGTTTATGAAACCTTCGGTAGCATCATCATTCGGTTTATCGATGACATCAGCTATTATTTTGTAAGGCTGATATTGTTGCCTTTTAAGCTGATGCATCTTTTTAGATTTTGAAATGGAATTAATATCTATTCTTGATATTAAATTATTCCTGATTTCCATTTTAATAATTAAATAATATTTTAAATTAAAAAATGAGGCTAAATATCGTAGATAAAATTGTGAGTTGTGTGTCAGTGTTGCTTTGTGTATGGCATAAATTTCAAGTCAACTTTGGACCATTGTATGACTTTTACAAAAAGAAAAATAGAATGGTAATTTTACCAATATCGGAAGATTGTATAACGACTGAATTCAGAGAGTTAGAAATAATGTATTATGATACAACACTGTATCATTATTTCAAAAATGAATCAAGTTATAATTTCAAGAAAACACTAAACAATATTGGATTACCCTGTTATCATACACCAGATGGTGAAACATACGCATTTACATGTATTGATGATGACATAGCATTCATAAAATTAGATAAAATTGATTTTAAGAATTAGATTATTTAACAAATGAACTATATTGGAATTGATGGATCTGCAGCTAGTGGTAAATTCGGCTTTGGTATATCATCCAAGGCAATAAGAATTTCAGGACCAGTTAAGCCTCATATTGTAACAGGAGTATCATATCCAACAATATTTTATGACACATTAACTAATCAACCAGCCACCAATAACCGCGGTGAACTGCTTGCAATGTTATATTGTCTTCATTATATTGAACAATCAGGTTTATATAAATACACAATTGTTGGAGATTCTCAATACGTATTAAAAACTCTTAATGAATGGTATCCAACTCGCTTGATGAAACACACTGAACGGGAAATACTCAATTATGACTTAATATCACTCGCATATAATAAATATACGGATTTGCGTAATGCGGGTTATGAAATAAATTTATTATGGCAAAAAGCACATCTTACAAAGGCACAATTTAACAAATTATCCGAAGAGGGTAAAATGTTAGCAACATTAAATGATGATGCAGACTCATTAGCACTCAATGGGTATAAATATGATAAACCAACAATTTTATAAAAAAGAATTTGATTTTTTATATATAAAAATACTACAACCATAAAATGAACGAATATAAAATTATTATTGTCCCAGATGAAGAACGTTTAACCCTTGATGTTATCAGCAGTCTTGAAATTGCATCAATAATGTCTAACAGGATTTCTCAAATTACAAAGGATATGGTGGTATACTTACCAGACGATTTTAGATATGTCAATACATCTACCTTGAATGATGGTATAAAGAAAAATATACCTCAAACTGAAGTTGTGAAAAACGGTCATGGTACATTTGTTAAATTATCATCAACAAATGATATTGTTTCCGGTGAAATCAATACTGGTAACATACCATATTTGATTCACAGAACAATTTCTGTTGATCATAACAAGAGAATAATTTATGTTGAACCAGTAGATCCTAATACCCTTTCAAGACCAGTATTAAAATACTTTACCAACCATTCTACATAAATTAATTGAATATTTTTTTTTATAGAATTTATAATGCCAGCATTTATAAGCGAAAAAAATAAATTATTTGTATGTGGAAATAATGAAAATGGACAACTTGGATTAGGTAATTGTAATAATGTTAATACATTAACAAAAATAAAAGGTTTTAATAATATTACTTCAGTATCATGTGGAGGTCATCATACAGCTTTTATAAGCAATAATAAATTATATGTATGTGGGGATAATTATTATAAACAACTTGGATTAATTAATAATAATACTTATAATGTTGTTATTCCTACTGAAATAGAAAATTTTGATGTTACCATAGTATCATGTGGAATTGATCATACAGCTTTTATAAGCAATAATAAACTATTTGTATGTGGATATGATCACTTTGGACAACTTGGATTAAATTATTATGTCGGTGTTCCTACTGAAATTAAGGGTTTTGATGTTACCTCAGTATCATGTGGAGGTTATCATACAGCTTTTATAAGCAATAATAAATTATTTATATGTGGAAATAATTCTTTTGGACAACTTGGTTTGGGTTACAATAATGATAAAGTTAATATTCCAACTGAAGTAAAAGATTTTAACGATATTACATCTGTATCGTGTGGTGGTAATCATACAGCTTTTATAAGTAATAATAAACTATTTGTATGTGGATTGAATAGTTATGGGCAACTTGGATTAGGTCATTATGATAATGTTAATATTCCTACTGAAGTAGAGAATTTTAATGTTACATCTGTATCTTGTGGAGTTCATCATACAACTTTTATAAGTAATGATAAATTATATGTATGTGGAATTAATAATGATGGGCAACTTGGTTTGGGTCATAATAATGTTGTTAACAACCCTACTGAAATAGAGAGTTTTGATGTTACTTCGGTATCTTGTGGATTGTATCAGACAGCTTTTATAAGCGATAATAAATTATTTGTATGTGGATATAATAATTATGGACAACTTGGTTTAGGTCATTATGATAAAGTTAATGTTCCAACTGAAGTAAAAGGTTTTAAACCATTAATACCTTCTAACAGATTCAAAAGGACAAAATCAGCAAGAAATTAATTGAATATTTTTTTTGTTAAATTTACAATGCCAGCATATATAGACGAAAATAATAAATTATTTGTATGTGGATACAATGATAACGGACAACTTGGATTAGGTCATAGTAATAAGGTTAATACCCTTACTGAAGTAGAAGGTTTTGATGTTACCTCAGTATCTTATTCAGATAATCATACAGCATTTATAAGCAATAATAAACTATTTATATCTGGATTCAATTATGGACAACTTGGTCTAGGTCATTATAATAATATTGATACTATAACTCAAATAGGAGATTTTGGTGTTACTTCAATATCATGTGGAGGTTTTCATACAGCTTTTACAAGTGATAATAAATTATTTATATTTGGGCTTAATAGTTATGGACAACTTGGATTAGGTCATTATTATAATGTTAATATCCCAACTGAAGTAAAAGGTTTTAATGATGTTACTTTAGTATCATGTGGAGGTAATAACACAGTTTTTGTAAGCAATAATAAATTATTTATATGCGGATATATTAGCAGCATCCGATCTTTTAATATTCCTACTGAATTAAAAAGTTTTGACAATGTTACATCTATATCTTGTGGAAATTTTCATATAGCTTTCGTAAGCAATAATAAACTATTTGTACGTGGTCATAATAATTATGGGCAACTTGGTTTAGGTCATTATTATAATGTTGATACTCCCACTGAAGTAGAAGATTTTGATGTTACTTCAGTATCATGTGGAAATAATCATACAGCTTTTATAAGCAATAATAAATTGTTTGTATGTGGATTGAATAGTTATGGGCAACTTGGATTAGGTCATAATGATAGAGTTAATATTCCGACTGAAGTAAAAGATTTTAACGATATTACTTCAGTATATTGTAAATGCCATCATACAGCTTTTATAAGTAATAATAAATTATTTGTATGTGGAAACAATAATTATGGGGAATTGGATTAGGTCATTATGATGATGTCAATATTCCTACTGAAGTAAAAGATTTTAACCCATTGACGCCTTTTGATAGATTTAAAAAAACTAAGTCTGCGAGAAGTTAATTAAATTTTTTTCATGGAATTTATGATACCTATATTATTAAAAATAATATAAAAAAATTGATTTTTTATGTATAAATTATCATACAACATGTCTAAGCTTGATGAATTTTACACCGAAGTTGGTAAATTAGCAATTATTGAAAAATGGGGCTTTATTAACTCTCGTTTATTAGAGCATATTGCAGAAGACCCTAAATATTATTACTCTAAACTTAATGATATTGCCGGATTTTGTGATTTTGGTGATTTAAAAACAAACCAAAGATACTTTTCATTCAACAAAAGTAAAAAGTTAATATTCTTGTATAATACCAACGTAGGTTATCATAAAGATGAAATATATGTTACAAATGTTGGTTTAACAATTAAAATTTCTGCATCATTTGAAGATCTTGGGGATATTGATACATACTTAAGACACAATAAATATTCATTCAGTGTTGATAGAGGAGATACTATCATAATCAAATGTAAGAAAGTTGATGGAGTGAGAATTATAGATAAATCAAAAACAGCAGATGAGTTCATAAAAGATTTATCAAAACTCATTTATGAACTCATATCAAATAAAGAAAAATTCTTAAATGATATGAAAAAAATAAATCATGATTTAATTAAATTAGCCAAACAAGCTAAATAAGAAATTATTTTTTTTTATCAGATATTCTAAATGTGTTCCCAAACACTTCATATCTTATATCACCTGGTCTTCCATCTTTCTCAATTTCGAGTAATTCACCAAACCGATTGATCATATTTGCAACTGATACTGTTGCTAATTTTAATACAAATGTCCATACACTGGTTGCAACTATTTCGGTTTGCTTAGATATCCATAATGACTTGTCATAAAATACACACCGACGACAAAAATATTCACAATTGTATTTTGATATATTATACGTAAGAACATTTTGTTTGTATAATTGGTTTGCAATTCTTATTCTTTCATTTGTTGGTCGGAATACATGTTTACCATATCTTGCATACTCTTCATGAAAACTGTGTACCCAAAAATATTTTCGATAATAACAAAATGCTCTTAAAGTTACTTTATCAATCTTGTTTGAGTCTGTAAATTCCATTAAGATTATTCCATCTAAATCATATGAATGTATTTCTGTTACTATACCCCAATGCCATACTTGAAATTGAGGTAAAAATCTAATTAATACATCACCACATTTAATCATTTTATATTAGATAAAAAAATTGATTTATAAATATATACTATCATGACTTCTTTATCATTATTCTCTGGTGTCGCACTTAAAGTTAAGTATGGTATCAATCCAGATATACTGGAAAAGATATATTTATCAGTTAGCTTAATTGAAAATTTTATAGGTGAAGACTCACTTCAACTCATAATGGATGCAATATACAGATCACTTCGAATGCAGCAATCAATACCTCAAACACAATATCATGAAGAACATAGAATATTATTAGTTGCACATGAGATTTATGTAAGACTTAAAAAAGCAATAGATGATGGTAATCAAGATAAAGTAAAATTATATTTACAAGATAAACTATCATTATACAATCTTGGTAGAACTAATATTGAATGTAGTATGATAACATTTGAATTCTGCATAAGTTGTGGAGATAAACTTTCTTATAATCCTTCAACAAAAAAATTTAGTTGCAATACATGCTATTGTGAATATCAATCCTAAAAAATTAAAATTTAGATTTCTATTCTAGTAAATTGCTTGTATTGTTCTTTTGTGAGAAGATATTTTTTATTCAGACTACCAACATTTTGTAATAATGTGTAGTAATCATGAATTTTATTATTATTATCAACTCTACTTTCAATGTTTGCTCTAAACATTCTGCAAAAACGATCATCTCTAATTTCTTTAGGTGTAGCATCAGTAGCAAGACTCAATTTATCATTTTGTTCTAATGCTTTGTTAACTGCATTTACATCATGACACTTTCTACATGTGATGAATTTACATATTTTAATATGTTCTTTATCTGCTTTTTCTTCTAAACATTTTTCAGGATTAAACATTAATGGAATGTATTGAGAACCATTTGTTGCGTATCTACTTTCTCCTTCAATATACCACCCATTAAACAGTTTTTTTTGTTTCTCAATATCGATATTTGAGACGTTGGTTTTTTTGAGAAGAACATCTGATGATTGAGAAAGATCTACAACAACCTTTTTCTTATTTTTCTTATTTTTCTTAGATTTTGTAGCTGCTGTAATAAAATCTTTTTCATCTTTTTCTACAAGTTTAGGTTGTTTTGCTTCCTTATTGAGTTCAGGATATTCTTCTTTTGGTAATTCAATGGGTTTATTATTTTCAATAACGGTTACTGAAAACCCTAAAGTTCCTTCTTCGTCACTAATTATGTAATGATCTTTTAACATATGGACAATTTCTCCCATTTCATCATAACTCAAATTGCCTTCGCGTAAAGACACTTTAAGAACACTTTCTACTATTTGTTCAATTGCCCAATTTTTCACATTTTGATGACGATTTTGTAATATTTGAATAAGATATCCAGAAATTGCTTCTGGACATGTATCATAATATTCATCTTTTCCTAATGATATTCCCATATCAACTCGAATTCCTTTTCTATTTATTACATATGATTCATTTAATATAAATGGTTTTGGAGTAATAATTTTGCATATTCTAAATATTTCATTCAATCTAATAGAACGATCAGTATTGAGTTCATTAAGAATATTAACTTTGTTGGACATTTTAAGTTGGACTTAGGAATTTAAATAAATAAAAATCAAAAAAATTTTATTTACATTCCATCAAGATTATACACATCCTGGTATTCAAATTTCTTGATACTGTTAACCGCGGTTTCTAAATTATTATACTTATTTATGTAAATATTTGCTGGTTTTGTGATTGACAGTTTATTACGCTCAAAGATATGAGGTACTTCATTACCATAAGTCTCAATTGATGGGAATAAGAACCTCAACATTGGATTATCATCTTGTGAATTATATACCTTTTCAATCATTTTAAGTAATTTTATATACAAACTCAAATATATACTAGTCCTGAGTGTTACCCATAACATACAAATATAGAGTATCAAATAGTTGATAGATACCACTTTGACAGTTACATTGGGGTATGATGGATTTATTTTTTTCAGATTAATTGAGTGATATGCAGTCCTATGCTCGATTCCAACCAATTCCCAAGTATCACATATTAGTCTTGAAGGTATAATATCGATATATGGATTGGTCTCACGTAAAATATCCTCCAACTTTGGGTTCAATGCAAAAAACTTTTCTTTATCTTCATTGGTCATCAAGTATGAATTTAAGAAATAATCACAACCTTTGTATTTTAGCCTTTTTTCATCACCTGTTATAAAAACATGGTCAAATGAATTACCAATTATATTTTTGTAAATTGACCTATAAATCAAATATGCAAGCTCACCATTAATGACTCCAATAGTTGTTAATTCTTTTTCTACTGATGTTTTGTTAAGTTCCTTGTATAATGTTAACAACTCACTTGAATCAAAATGTACTATACTCGAAGGTGATGTTTTACTCATTCTATGTAATCTGTTTTTCTTAAATCCCAACTTACCAAGAATTGAATTTTTCTTAATGTGATATTTTGATACGAATGATGATACAAGTTCTTTATCATGTGGACTGTAATATTTCATTGTGAGTAATAAACGTTTGAAATCTTTTTCCCATCGATGTGTAATTACTTCCATCATCGTGTTTTCATAAGGATAACTGAATGATCTTTGAATGTCAACATACTGAAAAAATGGATGTCGAATTAAACACCCATCATACTCAAGAGTTGACAATTTATACATTTCTAAAATTCTTGTTGGTATAAATGTTACATCTGCAACTGAAAATTTTGCAACTTGAACCCTCATTGTGGTTGGGTGCATTGCATTTAATACTGAAATGTTAACGCGTTCAGACAATTTTGTACCGATTATTTTAAAAATGTCATATGCAACATTTGCATAATCATCTGTCACAAAATCAAGATCTGGTATTTCCCAATCTTCGTACAGTTTACCACCTTTTAATCTAATTGCATAATCAATGCTTTGACCACCAACTAATATATGTCTGTTTGTTTGTAAAAAGTTTTTTACAAGTTGAATACCAGCCAACACTTCATTATAAACGTAATATCGTTTTGTACATATTTCCGAATTCATATTTTATAAAATATAAAAAAATTGTAATGCAATTAATTACCCCAAATCTTAGGAAAACCATATGTTGGTGCAATTGCATCATTGTATGTAAATAAAATTACACCAATCGCAAACAATACAAAGAATAGACCGATGAGAACGTGAACAATACTCATTTTTTAACAGTAATAAAAATTTAATTATTTAATTAATCCATGAATTATATTCATTTCTCTTAGCTTCTTCGGACATATCCCTGATTGATTTTTCTTTGTCTTTTAAGTATTTCATTTTCTCTTCCCATCTGGCAATAAACTGTCTTGCAATGTTCATATTAGTTTTGTACTTTGAATCTTTGCGTAATGTAAGTTTAAAATATTTTTCAAATACAATATTGTATCCGAGTGACATGTTTTCACTAAAAAATTTCATCATCTTTTTAAAGTTTTTACTGTTGAACCCGAATTGATCCATTGTAAAAATTATTGCACCATATTTTTCAAGTAAATTACTATCACTTTTCTTGCAATATTCCGCAATTTGTTTGTCTCTTTCTTCTTCATCATTTTTTACACTTCTGATTATTTTGTATAATTCTTCTAAATTTTTACAATCTTCATCTATCTGTTTCTCAATTGTTTTACTTAATTCATAAAGTGTTTCCTCAAGTGCTTGTGCATGTACTTCTGCCATATATTCATCAACAATTTTAAAATCTTCCATAAAATTAAATGTTATGACATTATCATCGAGTGTGTATGATCCATATTTGTCAAAAATTGGGATTGTAATAGGTTCAATATTGGAATTTATGTGTTCCACGAAATGTCTGTTAATGCGTGCTTGAGTTCCTGAATCAGTAATACCTCGTTTAATAAGAATGTCTCTAATATCAGAATTTTTATATCTGATCATTAATATGATAACTCTCTTGTAACCAATCACCAAGTTTTCAATTGTTTTCTCATCCTTACATACAGACCAATATTGTTTACTGAATTCATCAAAAAACTCAAGTATATCTTCATCGATACCAACCAAGTTAAATCTTAAATCGCTCATTATTTTATATACTAACAAATGTTGAATATAAAAATTGTTTTTATTTTATATATAGTATATGTGATATATTAAAATGAAGCATCCATTAGACAAGTCATCATTTAAAGTAACTATACTCAATCCATCAGATGACACACCAAAACACACTTTATACTTTTTTTGGAACTTACCATCATCGGTTGAAAAATCGTTTAACCAAGGTAAACCAAATGATGAAGCAAAAAAATATGTTGGAGGTGCAGACTTATCTAAACCCACTGAAGAGGAAGAAGAGTTTAACTTTGACACAATTGATGAGTCAAAATTGCAGATTACAGAAGATAAAATAACTATAAGACACTTGGAAGATAAAAATTATTTTACACAAGTTTCGATTTATCCAGAAGATTCATTTTGGACACTTAGGCAAAAAATTTATTTATGTACAGGTATCCCAATATATCGTCAACATTTATTTATAAAACAAGGTGAAGTACATTTTACTGGATACAACATTGTTATCCAAGATAGTGATTACCCAATAACACGTAAAAAAGATACAAAGAAAATAATGGATGTTTTTGTTGACTTATCATTATATTCAAATCGTGAATTGTTGTATATTCGTACTGAAGAAACTTACACAACACTTGATGATTATATACATGAAGAGTTTTTCATGTATGACCTTGAAGATTATATAAAACCACTTAACAAAACAGAATTATTACATGATACATACAAATATAATGTTATTTATTTCTCAATTATCAAGAAATACTTTCCTGTTTTGGATGATGATATGTTTAAAAATTATTTAGATGATGAGTCAAAAGTAATTTCAACATATCCATTATTGAATTTACCAAAAAAATATCTTGAAGATCGGTTTGATGCTGAAAATAAAATCTTACTTGACGTCTATGAAAATGCTGAAAAATATAATAAAAAATATTCACCAGAGTTAATAACCGAAATATATAATATTGAAATAAGTTGTAATACTATTGGTAATCAACTTATGGTACGAAACCTTATTGATGTTATACAAATGAATGATAAATACATTGCAATGGATTGCTACATAAACAATAATCAATCAAAATACAGAGTTATCAAACATTGGTTAGGTTTAGAACAATACATTTTACATCAAATTATTGATGCTAGTGAAGATTATTATGGTAAAGAATTTGTTGTAATATACATTTATGATGGAGTTGAAACTCATAATCTATATATTTATGATGATGGAAGTTACAGATTTGTTGGATTATATCCAAAAACACACAACATTACCTTTAATAATGTTTTAGAAGTCACAACTGAACTTGTTCAGCCAATTATTGACATCATAAATTCCAATTCACAACATCTCTTTGCAAAATTACAAAAATATAATAAGCAAAATGTTGAATTTAGTAAGATTGGAATTAAATTAAAATGGAACAAACAATACACTGAACAACAATTTAATAAAGTGTTTGATGTGTTAAGTAAATATTATAGCAGTGGAATAATTGAAAAACGTAATGTCAACCCTAGACCTAACACCTATACAACAAAATTAGTTAAAGGTATGACTCGTAATAGTGTAAGATTGTACTTGAAAAAAGGTGCTGAAACAAAAGATTATTACATTATATTCAAAGACCAGAAAATTAGTGACACTTGGTACAATCGTTACTCAGGAGAAAATATGGAAATCATCAATACACTTGTAAATATTGTTTTTGATTTACATAATATGACTGTATCAAAATTCAATCGTGCATATAATTATATTTTACAGTTAATGAATTCTATTGATAACTATATTGTAACAGAAATATCAAAACAAAGGTCAGCAGTAAAACTCGGTAAAAAGAAGAAATTTAAAGATATTGATCCTGAATTATACGAATTTGAAGATGACAAAGGTACAAAGTATGCTCGTATTTGTCAAAAGAAACATAGACCAGTTGATATTTTAACCGAAAAACAATACAATGAATTACCTGAAAAAGATCGCAAGTATATATTTCCATTTATTAATTACACAACTGGTGAACCAGTGTATTATAAATGTTCTGAAAAGTTACCATACGGTGGATTTATAACAGGCAAACATCCAAAGGGGTATTGTATACCAAAATGTAAAGAATCAGAAACAAATGGAATAAAAAATAAACAAATTTGGTCATTGTGTATGCAAAAAAAGAAAGTTGACAAAGATGAACTTGTTACAAAAACACACAATGATAATATTTTGAAGTTTGGTAAGTATATTGATGAAGAACAATATTCACATTTACATGATTCACTAATCGCAATTCTGGATGTTGATCACGATGAATTTTTAGGTGTTGGATACCCAAGAGTATTTGATGAAATAAATGGTGGACAAATCTTAGATATCATTTGTATGCAGTTAGATATTAGTGGTGATACATTAATAAACAAAATTATGGAAGATTTAACACCTGAGATTTGGAATTCATTAATATCATCTAACGTAAAATATGATGAATTTGTTGCATTGTTACATAAATTTAAGGTTAACTCATCGGAAAATCAACTCAACTGGACAGATACATTCATTGAGTTAGCAAGTGTAATCTTTGATATACATATAATTATCTTTGAAACCAATATTATGCAATCTGCAGAATTATTAAATAGGAATAACTCATCAATGTCAATCAAGTATACGGATATTACAAAATTTTCAATATTATCAAAATCACCAATCACAATGTGTTTTATAGTTCACTTATATGACCAATACTATCCCATTAACAACATTAATTATGATGGAACAATAAAACTTTTTACTGATGATATGAAAATTAATAAAAAAGTATGTAAGGTTATTCAAAAATTAGAATCAAACACAATTTCACCATATTCTTCATTTGAATATAACAACTTAAAGGAAAAATTTAAAATCAAAACAAAATATGTATGGCAAAGATCTATAATATATGTTGAACTTGAAGATGGAACTATCATTGGTTGTTTCAGTTCTGTTAATTATTCTGATGGAATAAAAGAAGTTCATAATATGATATCATTGAAAAATGATTCAAAATTTGAGAATGTAATGAAAGTACTTGAAAGTACTGTTAAGGAAGTACCAAGATTTATTTGTTTTGGTAAACATTTGCATAATATATCATCATGTAATGATTGTCAGTTTGTTGGATGCCGTATGGGTCCAATATTTTGTTGGTTTGAACCTGTTGGGTGTGATAAAATTAGGGAAATATATCCAAAATTTGATATGGAATTAATGAACTACGATTTGTTTAAAGTTAACAAAGCAATTACTTCGTATGCACCGCCACTTAACAAACACTTAGAAGGTATAAATCAAGTATACTACAAAGCTTACATATATAGAATATTTAAATTCGAATTTTATAAATTATTATTATTGTACAAGAAATCACAAAAGATGTTTATTGAAAAATATAAAAACAATGAATTACAGAGTTTTATTCAAGTCAAGAGAGATCAATATAATTTCAGTTATGGTAGAATTAGTCAAATATTGAAATATTCAGAAAATGCAGAAGAAGATCTTAATAAAATGGTTGTGTATGAAGATTTATTTGAGCTAAGAGACATGCTTATCAAGTTGTCAACAACAAAACTCAAGAGTATTGTAAGCAACTATACCATAAACTCATCAACGATCAGTGATATACAAGTGGAAAACATCATATACTCACCGATAATTTTTACAAAACTTAAAATATCCAAGGAAGGTGAGTTTGATTATTCGGTTGAAAATACAAAAGATACTGAATCATTATTTTACAAATCAGGCAAACTCAAGGTTCATGATATGGATGGTATGATCCAATTGTTGAAAAAAGATCTTAATAATGAACTATTGTTTAAGTATGAGATCACAAATTTTCAACTAATGTTTGTCATCAACTACCTCAATTTTCGTAATTATGATGATGAAAAAATCATAATCCAATCCTTATAATTTATTAATTATGTCAGTTTTTGTTAATTGTATTTATTTTTAGTAATCATAAAATGGACCCTGTTAGTATTTGTGCAATTGCGATAATTGTTACCGCTGGACTGGCCTTTGTGTTTATGATAACCGAATAATTATTAAAATTATTTTTTATATATACAAAATGTCAGTGATTAACATGTTCTTTGGAGTATTATTCGTATTAATGATGGGTTTTATTGGTGCTGTTATAGGTTATGTATCAGCTACTGGAGTGTTAGCCATAATTAATTCTTAATAAATTTATTAAATTATTTTTTTATACACCTAAAAATGTCACTCAACTTCTTCTTTGCAGCGTTATTTAGTGCTATTTTAGCATTTATTGGATTCTTCATTGGTTATGCACTTGGTAATGATGGAATCTTTGAACATTCATTTGGTAAGTTACCATTAAACAATCAAAACCACAAGTATGCTATTGCAATTGTATCATTCCTTGTAATCATTATATTCTTTTCGGCATTGTTAACTGTTTCACTTGCTGTGTCATAAATTTATTTTTGATTTAAGCGTTTAAATTAATAATAAATGGCAATAGAAATTCGAGGAGGGTTGATACTTGCTATGTTCAAGTACACCTATGATGGTGAAGCAAACGACGAGGTATGTCTAGATGAAAATCTTGACAAAGACTTGTTTGAACCCGATGGCATCACTATAGCATATGTGTTAAGTAATTTTTGTAAAAAATATCACCCAAATTATAAAAATCTCAGTAAGGAATATATTGAAGAAAATAAAAAACGTCGAAAAGCGTATAACAACAACAGAGGTCGTAAACCAAAGGACAAAACAAAGAAAAATAAAAAAAAGAACAATGGGTCAAACGAAGAATTTGGTTCATGCATCACATTTGGTGTGATATCAGGTAATCGAGTACATGGTATCAAAATGTTTAGAAAAAGATCTGGCAACATATCAAAACTCAACCATCTTGATGTTAGATCCAAGACATATATTCCCGAATTACTTGGCAAATTGTTTGACTACATTAATAGTATTAAACCTATTGGAATACGATATTTATCATTTAATGTTGAACTCGAAAATATCACAAGTTCATATGACCTACCAGAAGGTAAGGTAATAAATCTTTACAAATTTAGGGAAAAACTCAATCTTGGATTATACAATAATGATTATTGGGACTGTTTTAACGTGATATACAACTTCAATGGAAAAGTCAACCATTTGAAAATAATATTACTTGAGTTTGATTACTCAACACGTACAACAGACATCAAACTGACACCTGAAGGCAAAGTACATGTATATGGTAGTAAAGATAGTGACAAGTCAGAAGTATACCTTCGTAAATTATTTGGAATTATTGATAAACACAAAGATGACTATTGCATCATAATTGATGGTGTAAGGGCAGCACCAAAACCAAAAGACAGACCAGATTACACACAAGAATTAGAGTATTAATATTCTATTTTTAATTTTTTGTGACCCACCAACAACTTTACTATCAAGTGTACCGTTCTCAAGAGTAAATTTATTTATTCTTGTAGGGATATCCTTGTTCCAACCTGTTACTGGAATCTTTTCACATTTTTTAATAAATTCATCTAGAAGAAATATTTTATTTATGTCGGACATATTTTTAATTTATTATTTTTCCTTAAATAAAATAATGTCACTCTTTCACTCAAGAACAAACATTCAGAAAACCAACCCATACTCAATCATGAACCCTGCAGATTTGAGGCAAGGTAGACCAAATCACAAAAATGTAATTTCACCTAATGCGGGGTGTATGATGGCAACTAGAATTCCATATCATGATATGACAACTACACCAAGCAGTTATGCACCAAGCCATCCTGATAGAATTTCACAATTTAACCCAGTAATTTGTGGTTACACCATGCCATGTTCCCAAAAATACATGAATTCCAAACTTGGAAATTCAACTGTTAGAGAGTTGTTAACTCGCAATAAGTCCATGAGTAATCCATACAACACATACCCATTCTATGATGATCCATCTGTTATGTGGTCAACACCAAATAATTATTACAACCCTTTATCGTAAAAAAAAATTGATTTTTATTTTTAAGATTATATTATTACACAAATGTCAATCAATAAAGAATCAACTGGTTACTCTATTGTAAATAAAATCTTACAAATCAAAGAAAACTTTGAGTATAAAAAAGATTTTATTATCGAAGCAGTAATAACTGGTATTAAGAAAAAAGATGACTTCAATAATTATCCTTATACTTTACTAGTAAAAGTACAAAATCAGACAATTGTTGGCTTAGCTATCAAAAATGCAACCATTTTTGCTAATAAACCAACTCAAAAAAAGAAAAATGATGATAATCAAAATGGACCATCAGTTTCTGTGTGTACCACAGCATTTGAAGGTACATTTATTGAACTTATGGCGGATATTCAACGAAAGGTATCAGAAGCAGTTATTACTTACAATAATACAGTTGCATCTAAACCTGGCGCAATTCCAATTAAACCATATTATTCAGATTTTGACTTTGAATCTCCAAAATGGATGCAAAGTGCTGAAGTGTATAGATTAGAGAATCAAAAAAATAAAGTAAAATATGATAAAGGATTAAATTTACAAGTCTATTTTGATAAAAAAACTAATGTATTCGGTAATGCAATCAAAGAATTTCCAGATCCAACAAATACACGTGTATTCACCTGTTTAACTGGACCTGAAAAATTAACTAGATCTAAATTAGAATCATATGGTGCATCTGAAACATTGGTAAACAAGACTAAACAGTACAACATTTTTAACAATGTGTATGGTAAATCTTATGCTGAATTAATGAAATTGAGTGACGAGAAATTATCCAATTACAATGAATTAATCACAAAGGATACTATTGTAGACGCATTGAAAAATAAAACTGGTACATTAGTCATGATTAATTTCAGTGATATTAAGTCAAATCTTGGAAGAAATTATTCTAGTTGGAAAGCAATCTTAAATGTATTGTATGTTACACCTAGAATTAGTATTGCTGAGATGTGTCAAGATACCTGTGATCAATTCTTAGAAGAAGATTGTGTTCCACAAGCTCAACCAATACATATTCCACAAACTCAAGTCATTGAAGATGATGAAATCGAAGATTAATAAAATTGTTTTGGTTTAACCGGAGTGTATGAAATATAAATATTAAAAATTTTTTTATCACATATCACATTGACATCATTAGATGATTTTATTGACCAATAATTAAATCCTTTTTTACCATTAAATTTAATCTCAATATCATCATCGATAAGTGTTAACTTAAATTCATCATCATGTTCTGCACATAAATACAATGGGATATCCATGACAGGGTAAGAAAAGTTATAAAGATAACCATTTAGTTTCGCTGGAATGTTTATTACGTTCATTTTATACATATAAAAAAATTTATAATATTCATTTATTTCCTTTTTTGTATTCTTGATATTGTGTATTAACATATCTATGAACACTTTTTGCGTTACCCAATGTCTCAATATTATTCATAATATATTCAAATGCATCTGCAAAGTAAATTCTTTTGTCAATGTCAGTTGCATCGGGTTTAATTACATAAGGTGAACCATCACTAACATCTAATTTAGCTTGATTATAAACTGCTTTACATAATCCAGCAAGATCTCTTACTATACCATTTTTTGACTTAATTGTAAATGTACCACCTATTGCTTTCTCGATGAAGAAATCTTTTAGAGTCATCTCTGTCAACTTGATTTCTGACTTTGGTTCATCGATTATTGATTTGGTGGTTGCATTAAATTCTTCGATTTTATCAACTTGGATCTTCTTCATAAGTTCACAACTTTGAATAACCCTTAATTGGTCACTTATGAGTTCGGCTTGTGCAACCTTAATCTCATTAATTTCTTCAGCCAACACTTTAATTTGGTCAGAATTATCATTTGTACTACTTTTAAGTGACATTATAAAGTATACAACTTGAGCCATTTTGGTCAATGATTCTTTTTCGAGTTCTGATGATGTAATAGTATCAATGAATTCTTTGATTTGGATTAATGGGGATGCCATGGTTTTAGATACCTAATATGATTTAAATAAAAAATCATTTTTTTTTAAATCGAAAATGAAAAAAGACATAATATTAGGTGTCGTATTGACATTTTTCTTTTTCTTCTTGGTATCATTGTTCATATATGAGCACTATAGTTCAGGTTTTGTGGACAAAAATGAAAAAATTAATAAAATTGTTAAACATCTTGGTGATAAATTGACATACCAAGAGTTGAAAAGACGTTGTCCAGAATGTGATAATATAGATTATTATCGAGCCCGTAGATTTATATAAAATTGATTTTAGGTTATGTTTTATTATTAAAATGATCAGACAAAAAAGAATATGTCCAACTATTGAGATAAGTAATCCAAATTTCATGCTCAACATGGATGAGGTACTTAAGAATGAAATAAGTCTTTATACAAACAAAACTTTAGCCAATTACATTATTCTTGATACTAAACTATTACATAAAGGACCTGCAAAACCTGTATCAGCACACCGAACAGTCATTTGCACTGTTACTGTGATGTTAGAATTTACAATTTTGTTAGCGCCAGATCACACATTATTAGAAAAATGTGCATTTATCGAAAAAACAGTTGATGAAGTCAATCAAGATCAATTTTACTATCGATTTTCATTAGTATCAGATGACATCCCACAAGATTTACTTAATCGTATTATAATATTTGTTGGTAGTAATGGTTTGAAAGCTGATACTATTCGCAAATTGAATGATTTGGAACCTGGTGATACTATTCCATTATTTGTGATAACATCAACAGCTCACAGACATACTTCATTATTGATATGTTCTGCTACTCCAGACATTAATGATATTACAGTTATATTCAAGTTTACACAAAAGATGATTGATACAGGTAAATTTGATCAATTCTCAAAAATTAAAATATCTCCTGACAAGTTTTATAGAATCAAAGATAAAAAACTTTATGAGGTAAGCAAATCTAGTGCATCATCTGTCGTTGACTTCTTGTCAGTTGACCAACTCGTTGATTACATATCAATGTTGGTATCACTCTAATATTTTTTTGATTTATTTATTCAAACTTTCTCAACATGCCAGCATTCATAAATGAAGATAATAAATTATATGTTTATGGATATAATTGTCATGGACAACTTGGATTAGGTCATAATAATGATGTTTATGTACTTACTGAAGTAAAAGGTTTTAATGTTACTTCAGTATTTTGTAAGTATAACCATACAGTTTTTATAAGTGATAATAAACTATTTGTATGTGGATATAATGCTTGTGGACAACTTGGATTAGATCATAACAATAATGTTAATATTCCTATTAAGATAAAAAAATTTAATGTTACTTCAGTATCATGTGGATCTAATTACACAGTTTTTATAAGTGATAATAAATTATTCACATGTGGATTTAATTTTCACGGGCAACTTGGATTAGGTCATAATAATAATGTTAATATTCCTACTGAAGTAGAAGGTTTTAATGTTACTTCAGTATCATGTGGATCTAATTACACAGCTTTTATAAGTGATAATAAATTATATGTTTGTGGGAATAATAATCGTGGGCAACTTGGATTAAATCATTATAATAGTGTTAATACTCCAATTCAAGTTGAAGGTTTTAATGTTACTTCAGTATTTTGTGGGTATAACCATACAGTTTTTATAAGTGATAATAAACTATTTGTATGTGGATATAATGCTTATGGACAACTCGGATTAGGTCATTATTATGATAGTATTACTATTCCTACTGAAGTAGAAGGTTTTAATGTTACTTCAGTATCATGTGGAGATCATTACACAGCCTTTATAAGTGATAATAAATTATTTACATGTGGATATAATGCTTATGGACAACTTGGATTAGGTCATAATAATAATGTTAATATTCCTACTGAAGTAGAAGGTTTTAATGTTACTTCAGTATCATGTGGAGATTATTACTTAACCTTTATAAGCGATAATAAATTATTTGTATGTGGATTTAATAATATTGGATTAGTTCATAATAGAGTCAATATTCCGACTGAAGTACCTAATTTTAAACCATTAATACCTTATTCTAACAGGTTTAAAAAGACTAAATCAGCAAGAAATTAATTGAATATTTTTTTTGTTAAATTTACAATGCTTGTGTTAACTCAAAAAGGTGATCTTCAATATATTGCTTCAGGTGATAAAATTGTACCCCAAAATCTTGGATTTTATAAACCACACACATTGTATGTAACAAAAGACATAACACTAGTTGTTTCAGGTAATAACATCTATCACTTGAAATTCACGGAAACTGAAAAAGAATTAATTGTTGACAAAAACCAACTTATTCACAAAATCAATAGTGAAACATTTGACATTTACAAATCTGAAATTGGCTGCATAATTGGTGATGGTGGCACTTATTATTTGTTTGATGGTGACAAAATGACAAAATTAAATTACAAACCTCCATTCAGTTCAGCATGTCCAATTCCAACTCAATATCAATTGAGTTCAATGGATATATTAGTCACTAGATGTAAAAAACTTGTTGCAAAATTAAAAACTGGAGAATATCTCATCATGTCAATTGATTTATTTGTTGTTGTGAAAGACGTGCCAACTTATTTGATCAAATAATAATAAAAAAATTTTTTATATATTAATGCCATCTTTCATCATCCAACGTTTTGATATTCTTGAAGTCTATGTCAATTATGAATAAATTGTCAATAGACTTAACACGAGCTGCTGTGGTGTACATTTGACCTTTTGCAAAACATCCATGAAGTTTAACCACAGCACTATCAAGTGTCATTCCTTGACATTTGTGACTTGTTATTGCCCATGCAGGTCTAAGTGGTATTTGTGTTCTTGATAATTTCCAATTAACACCTTCAACTGCATATTCTTTAGGTGAAATTGTGTGCACAATATTATCACTAAACCGCACTTTAATAAGATTGAATTCTCTATTAATGTCAACAACAATTCCAAGTCTACCATTTGTTAGTCCTTCAGATACACTAAAGTTTCTGTACAACATCACATTTGCACCAACTTTTAGTACACATTGGCGATCAACAATTTGATCTAATATTTTATTTTGTTCCCATTCTGGAATGTTTGGTTGTCTTTTACTTTTTGATGTAAGAACATTTTTAGCAACATGAATGTATTCTTGTGAATTGATTTTTTTCATTTCGCGTTGGTTTATCATGTCAACATCACTGTTGCGTGTGTAAATTAACACTGGTTTAATCTCAAGTTTCTCATGTTCACCATTTTTGTATGCTTCAACTCTAGTTGTCAACCATTGTTTGTCTTCAGGTGTAAGTTTGTTTATTCTTAGTCTCATTAACAAATCAAATGTTGCATCACAGGTATATCTTTTTTGCACATCATATTTCAATGTTACGAGATTAAGATTATTCCATACATCTGTCTTAAAACAATATTCATCTTTTACAGGTTGAAGTTGTAAAAAGTCACCTGAAAATATACATCTCACACCACCCATTGGTTTAGTAAGATCATATTTATTTCTTAGAACTCTATCAATTGCACTAAAAAGTCTATAACCAACCATCGATATTTCATCAATAATAAGTATTTGTAATCCACAAGGTTGATATTTGCATCGTCCAACTAACATGTTAATATCATCTTCTATTGAATCAGTTTCAGTATATACTCCAAACTTGAAAAATGAGTGAATTGTCATTCCTTCAATATTATTTGCAGCAGTACCAGTTGGTGCTAAATACGCAAATATTGGTTTATCATCACTTGTCTTCAGGTATTCAATATACTGCTTGATATCATATGTCTTACCTGTACCACCTGGCCCATGCATAAGAATATTTTCGTTGGAAAAATACAATTGTCTATAAAAGTCTTCAGTTGACATAATAATTATACTGTGTTATTAATCAATTTTTTTGATTAAATATCTAATAATTTATTATAATGAACACTTGTGAATACTGTGGCCGCGTGAACTGTATTTGTGAGGAAGTCACATATTGGTTTCCAGATTGTGATAATTCATCATATATTGTTGTTAAAAATGGATGTTCTATAAGTGTTTGTTTACATGATGAAGAGATGTCAGATTCAATGATTGACTTTGTTATGAAATATGATTGTGGTAAAATACTTAATTGTATCGTTACAAGGAAATATACTCATGAATATATGAGTTTTGTACAATATATGATGTCCCATCCAAAACAATACGAAGTTACAAAAAAGATTGTATATAGTTTTGCTGAAGAATTTAAAAAACATAATTCATGTGAACATTTCCATGGCTTTATTTGTAGCTCAGTAATAAATGCATTTGATAATGAATATGAAGAATATAATGAAGAAGAAGAGGAAGAATTTATCAATAATATAGATTAATTTTTTTTTTTGATTAAATATCTAATAATTTATTATGTCAGTACTTTATTTAAATAATATACCTCATTTTATAAGTAATAATGGTGATATGGTATTTGAAGTACCGCTTGATGTAACTGGCAAATTTTATTTTAAAAATTTTGGTCACAGTGAAATCATAATTTATCAAGAAAATCAAGAAAATCAAAAAATTGAAAAATCTATTAATGATGAAACAATAATTATTCGTTATATATCAATAAAAATTGTAAAAGGATTTATTCCGTTGCGAGTATTATCCGATAAATTTATTATATATGATGATTTTATTATGTATGATGATAAAATATTCAATTTACCAGGCAAAATCGAAATGTTAGATTGTCCAGCGATACTGCCTATTGCAACATTATTAATTAATAAAGATATTTATAATTTTCAGTATGGATTTCTTAGCAAAATATGTAGTATTCCAGAAGAATATAATAAGATAGTTTATGTACAAGGATCTATGTATAGGTCAGTTATATGTTGTAATGAATCAAATGCAATAATTTGTTATTCTTATGATAACAAATCTGATGATCAATTGAATATGTATAAAATTAATAATGTTAAACTTATTGAAACATTAAATCCTGATTGTAATTTTGCAATGGCGGATTTTGATGGTGATGAAATGGGAACTTCTAATAGTACAAATAATTCTGATGAAGATATGATAACGTGTATTACTGATGGCAAACAAGTAGTTAAATTAGATTGTATTCTTGATAGAGATGGTATTGATCACATTGACGTACTTCAAAAAAGTATATTGGTTCATAAGCAAGGTAAAAAATTTATATATCATGATAATATTAATTATGAAATAAACAGTGATTATAAAGTTCATCCAACAGTACCAACAAAGTCTGCAAGAAATTAATTGATTTTTTATGTGTATAATTTTAGTATGCCAATACTTTACCTAAACAACGTACCACATTATATAAGACGCAATGTTGATATTCCATTACCAATAACTGGTAAATTTTATTGCGTAGAATATGAGTATTTTGTTGATATATTTTATGACTATAATGAACAACCAATATCATATATTATTCCTATAAATGAATTAGAATTAAAGATATATTTTTACCCAATGAAATTTATAAATGGATTATATCCTATACATGTTGTTGACAATGATTGTATAATATACGAAGATTTTATATTTTATGAGAATAATATAATAAATTTACCTGGGAAAATTGATAAAATTATTTATCCTTACGGAGAACCAGAATTTATTATTAATAAAAGTATTTATCGATTCAATTATAAGTGTATCAAAAAAATATGTGACATCCCAGATGAATATGATGGTGGTATTCATATAGATACAGAAAGATTTATATTTTACAATAAATCAAGAGCTGTACTTTATAATAAAAAACGTGTTTACAAATTAACAATGAATATTATAAACAATGTTATATTTATTGAATATGATAATGGTTATTTACACGGTGGTAAGTCTAGATATATCGTGTTTATTATAGGTAATAAATTTATGTTTCGCGAACGTTTAAAAAATATTGATTATAGTAGTATAAATCATGTTGATGTATTTGCTGATTATGTTTTAATACACAAAGAAAAAATATATATATTTGATGATTCATGCTCAACCGGCGAAATATATAGTGTAAAAGAAGAATATAAAGTTCATCCAACAGTATCAACAAAGTCTGCAAGAAATTAATTGATTTTTTATATACAAATTAACATGGTACGTAAACAATATATTGAAGAATATGATGGAAATAATATATCTGTAAGAGTGGGTGAAGATGATTTACATGATTCTACAATTGATGAAATTATGGAATATGGATGTTGTGGTATACTAAATTGTACTATCATTTATGGTGAACGCAATTTTCCTGATGAAATGCCTACTGATTATCAAATGGATTTCTTGAGATTTATAGAATTTCATCCAAGATATGAAGAAATTATCGATTTTACCATTAAAGATTTTATTGAATTAATAAAAAATATAAAACCTTACAATGATATTAGTCATATATTTTATAAACATATACTAGGGGATAATATAACAATGGATGATATTGAAGAGTTTCTAGATAATAGAAAAAGTTAAAAATCTGCTAGAAATGTTTAGGTTTGTTACACACATTTTATACGATAATAAACTGGATTTTTAACTTTTTCTTTTTCCTTTGTGATGCGGTTCTTTTTTGTAATAAGGTTCATTATTGTCACGTTTTTAAACTTTGAATAGTTTTTCCACCAAACACTACTATTAACATCGTCATATATTTTTGTAAGTGGTTTACCAGTTATTAACACATCATTTGATTCATCATTATTGAATCTTAAATAGTAGTAACAAGGATCTACTACAGTCTTATTAGGTCTACTGTCAAATGGTACATTTCTTGCGCTCATTTCTAAGGTGAAAATAAAGAATTATATATTCAAAAAAATTAAAATGGTAATTGGAGAGGCATAATTTCTAGTTGACTATGTCGGATAGGATGTGTACGACCAAACTTACTTTCGGTTTGAATTGAACTTGCCAGTACACCTACATCAAGTGAGTATTGACCTTCACCTTTTGATAATACTATTTTATCCTCTAATTTTAGTCCATCAACCATCCAATAATTTCTATCAATTCTGACACTAAGCATATGTACACCAGTATCTAAACTAAAATATCCTTCAAACCATTTTTTCAATTCTTGTGTAATATCATCGAATGTTGTTGGATTTACATCAAGTAAATATAGTACCATATGGTTAACAGTAGCTCTTAAATCATTATGACACCATGCATTTACATGTTGACTAAAGAATGGATTACGACCACTATTACTAACTATACAATACATTGTAGTACCAATAACAAAACTTCTTACTCTCATTTAAAATTGAGTAATGGTAAAAATCAATTTTTTTAAAATAAAATTGATATCTAGTAGTCTATTTATAATGAATAGTCTATCATTTGATACCAGTCTCATATTATTTATCATATTCTTCTGTAATGTGATATGTATATTAATGGTGTTTATGATATCATGTTTAGCGTACATGCATAAAAAAGAGGTAGAATTGCATGAAGATATATAATTTTTTTGATTATTTTATGGTACATTTTAAGATGTCACCAACAAACTATAATTTTTACTTCAAACATGATGGAATAAGCTTGTTATTCATATGCGAAAAATGTGTATATGACTTTCCATTCACCTTTGGACATACGATAACAGATGAGATGAAATTTGATTATTATAATGAAGATGTATACGATAACAGTCTTGATAATATCAATACTATATTCCTAATGGAAGGTATAACAATTAATATTTACGAAAAAATTATATCAAAAATCAAATGTAGACATATTGTTTGTTCATACATCGTAGACAGATATTGTATGTTAGTAGGAAATATAATATACGAAAAAAATTATAAATACATACATATTCCATATAATAGGATAAATAAATTTGCTAGTCTTCTCAAAGATCAAAATAAAAAATACACATCATTACCACATTATTATGAAAATATTGACGGTGAATATAAATACTTCAAACAAAAAGCACCATTGGCAACTAAATCATATGGTCAACTATTCATTGGTGATGAGTATAATTCAGGGAAATCCTTTTCAAATATGGAATATGTATCATTTAGAATTAACTGTGATTGTAATCCAATAACTCATTGTCCTGGGTGTAAATATTTTAATTGTTATAAGATGTTAGAATTACTTAAAGAACACAATTCTATTAAACATTTATCACTTTATGGGAGCTATAATGATGAAGAATTACGTCTCATCTTTGACATACTAAAATCCAAAAAAATCAAAACCTTGATATTGTCAACTAGTGAAGCAACAATGTATAAAATTGCATCTAAAGAATTAAACATCAATATTAAACAAATTATTCTTGTTGACGCTAGGTATCAACATATTATAACCTTTGTTTATAACAATTCTCGTTATAATATACAAAAATTATATATTTGTGATGGGTTTGGACACGCAATATTAGAAGGTCTAGGTAATTCATTGTGTAAAAATCACTCAATTCCAAAATCACATAACCTAATTTAATTTTTTTATATAAAAAAATTATATTTGTTGATTGAAATTGATTTGCATGCTTGGAATGCCAAGTGGTTTGATAAGTAGTTTAAGTGCAAGACTTGTCTCGGTAAGTGTTGTTTCATTGTCAGGTGAAAACACAATCTGATTAACCTTACCAATTAATGATTTAACTGTTTCATCTGTTAATTCAATTGGTCGAATTGGATTTAATGATTTGTCTAATGAAATTATACCTCTTGTGTTTGCTCTGGATGGACGTGGTCTGGTGCAATAAATTTCTAAAGTATCACCAGAATGAATTGCATAAAACTTATGAGTTGTTACACCCAACAAACCTAGCACTTCTTTGAGATGTTCTTCTCTTGCCAGATATGACACCTGTGTAATTTGTGTAATTTGTAAATTACTACCATTGATACAAATTGTTGGACGAGTTTCACTATCAAACATAAGTGGTAATTCTCCTTCTTTTTTGTTTAATTCAATTTCACCATTTGATACATACATGTAATCTATTTCACTGGGTGTTCCTTTTGCGTCTTCAAAGATTTGTAAACATCTTTGAGCATATCCAATAAGAAATGCTTTAAATGGGTTAAGTGGTGGTATTCCGAATGATGACATAGGAAATATAACAAAAAAATATCAAATTTTTTTGATAATATCTTGCATATTTTCCTATTATGGATCAACTTATGAGTAATATGTTAAATGAGAATGGTATAATTCTCAATAAATTAATAGACGTATTCTCTAATCTCAAGTATGACAGAAATAATAAATTAGGTATTATCAGTGAAATACTTCTAATGATACCCAAGATTATTGGTATATTACTATCAAAATATGCTGTTACCAACATCAACAAGGTCACATTGCTTGGGTTAAAACTCCTTAAAAGACTATTATGTACCAGAATAGAATATAATACGTCTAATAAAAAATCATTAGGACCTTGTATATCAAACATGTTACCTAGATTACCATCAGGCAATATATCATATTGGATTGAAACAGAAGGATTAAAAGTATATGTATACAAATTAAGATTTATTCCATATCCTAAACGTCATTATGAAATGATTGAACAAGCTGAAAATGATAGTAAAAAAGAACTTTCTACTCATGCAACATGCAGTAAAATGTGTATAGATAAATCAGTAATTACTTATAAAACAATTATACCAAACAAAATGTTTTCATCTAACAATTTTAAGAAACTTAATAACATTATTGACCGGTCAATTGAATCATCAATGAAAAGAGAATATTATCAAATAATACCAATATTGATTGATGGTGAACCAGGACTTGGTAAAACTAAATCAATTGATTACATTGCATACCATAGTAAAATACAAACAATTCGAAAGGTTGACATGACAAATTTTATTATGTCGAAAGAATTTGATTTGCGAACAATACTTGATTCAGTGTCTAGAACACTTTCGGATCACACATTAATATTAATTGATGAGATTGATAAATATATTAGTGTAAAATGTCAACAAAGTGAAGATCCCCAAAAGACAAATGAAGAACTACTTAACAATATTTTAACATTTATTGAACAAGATCCTACTGGTTATTATTGTGTGTTCATAGTATTTTGTTCTAATAACTTTGGTACAATATTTGATAACTTATCTGATCAATCTAAAGTTCACCATAATTCACTTTATAGTAGATTCTTTAAGTTGCATTTTGACCGTATTAATAAAACTGAATTTTGTAAATACATCAAATGGTTAGATAACGGATACCCAGAAGATCTAATTAACAAAATCCCAGAAGATTTTAATATCACGTTCCGTGAATTAAGACAACATAGTTTATTATGTTTTGAAGATCCTGTTGAAATATGTAACACTATTAAAAGTACTTCAATATATGTCAAGCAAGATATCCCAATTATCAAACCTAAACAAAATAACACTGTTGTACATGAACCAGTAAAAAATGTTAAAACAATAACACCAGTTACACCGGTTATAAAAAAACCTGAATATTTGCCAACAATAACAAATGATGAAGATGATTTTAGTGCAAAGGAATATTATACTGCATTATTAGGTCCAAATAATTTTACAGAATCTCAGTGGAAATCATTTAACATTAGTAATTATATTGATTCTTTAGAATTTTGTAAATTTATAATTGACAATAAACAAAAATTAGTTGAGATTGGTAAATATGATCTTGAAGATATCGCACAACAAGCATTTGTTGATGAAAAGTATGATGTGTTAAAGGTATTATTATATTATGAACCAAAGGCAATACAATATTTAGACGAATTACTAGCAGATGATGATAATGATTACTTATACATATATAAAACAAGTCCTGATTGGTTAATTGAATGTTTTAAATTATTCAAAACAAGAATATTTGCATACTGGAATAAAAATGAAGATGAATTATCAATGATTGAACGTGATTTTGCTGCAAAATTTAATATTCCAGGACAAATAACATTATTAAAATGGTTAAAATATGTAAGGTCTATTAGTAATAATTATCATAAACTTACAGAATCAGAAATTATAGAATATTTGTCTAAATGTGAAGAACCAGGATATCATAATTATCATATTATTAAATATCCTTTAGTCGGTATTATGAATAAAAAAGAAACTTCAGATGGTTTAAGAAATTACATAACCAGATTTTTAGAGGGTAAAGAAGATAGGTTAGGTACAATAAATGTAACTTTTTCACATTTACAATATTAATTGATCTTAATTGGATCAATAAATTTTTCTTCATCAGATTGGTTAATCTGGTTATTAGAGTTTGATCCCATACCATATACACCATCAATGGTAATAAATATAGTATGACGATCATACATTTGAACATCAATGACATTATTTATGTCTAACTTAAACAGTCTGTATAATACAATTATATCATAATATAATTTATCATGATTGTTTAATCCACAACAATATACACCACCACTTGTTAAAAATATTGTAGATTTATCATTACAGTAAACTCGTTTAACATTTTTTATGTCAATTCGTTTGTCAGATTTCCAATCTGATCCACCTAATTCAGAATGTTCATTTGTACCTAATCCATATACACCATTTGATGTAACAATTATTGAATGATCATGCCCACATGCAATTTGTTCGACATTGTAAAATGGTAATTCTGTAATGATAGGTACTATCAAAGTATTAACTCCTAATTGTCCTTTTGAGTTGTCACCACATCCATAAAGTTTACCATTTTTTACAAATAATGTAAAATATTTTCCACATGCAATGTCAGTTACATCATCAATTGGTACTTTAACTGGTTTATAATAAACATATTCAGTACATCCTAGTTGACCCAAGAAATTTTCACCATAAGCATATACACCATCATCAGTTAAAAACATTACATGCTTATCACCAACAGCTATTTTTTTAACTTTATGATCTATTTGAATTTTTTCAATTGTATCAGCAAATATATAATATACGTATGCTGAACCATCTTTTTTTATAAGATATACTGTACTTTTGTTTGATACAAAACTTTCAACATCATTAATTGGTATTCTTATTGGGTCAAAATTATGCATACCCCAAGTATAAACACCTGATTCAGTTAACAATATAGTATCCATTAAAAATAATTAGTAATTATTCAAAAAAAAATTAATACATTAACCAATTGAGGATGATAGTTATCACTATCCAGAATACTATTGTAAAACAGGGATCATGTTTTATTGATGTAAGTCCAAACACGAAAAATCCGATGTAAAAGAAACATAATCCAATATTATAAGAGTATTCTCTATCCATCCCGAAAATTAAAATTAATTATTTCATTTTTATCCTAGTAACGTAGAATGTTATCACTGAAGATACTACAATTGCAATAATGATAATTACAAGCCAAACCCACATACTAATATGTGATGAACCAACACTTGGTATACTACCATCTGCATATTTACCTGATAAAGTTTTTTTAATTTTATCAAAATAACTATCTGCAGATACTACAACTCCATCTACCGATAATACTGTTGATTGTCCGGTTGTTGGATCAGGGTAATAAAAGAAGTATGATCCATCTGTAATGCTAACTTGTAACATACATGGAGTAGCAGTTTCTGCTGGTAAAGATGGACTTTCATATATTAAAATACTTGCTCCTGTGGATGGAATGTAATTGAATAATGGAGCTAAATTTATTTTTAATTTTTTCTTTCCAATGATGTACAATTTTGTACTTGGTGTTCCATCAAACGCAAATCCAGTTCGAGAAATTGGTGCTATATCTTGATCATTAAGTTTATAATAAATGGTAGTATTTGTGTTGCTCCCAAGTATAAAAGGTTTTGACATTTTATGTTAAGAATATAATTATTTATTAATAAAATCCAATGATTCTTTTATTTTATCGATTGGTTTTAGTTCGATAATTGCATCCCAATGTTGACTTAATAATAATTTTAATGAACTTTTATCATTTGTCCATATTCTAGTACCAAGTGGTGCATGATGATCAATTAGTGATCCAAGTTCACCATTTGAGTCATTCAGGTGTACTAATATTGGTGCATTAAAACTTTTTAATTTATCAATAATTTCTGACATTTTGGATATCATACCTAAGTTGACACCTGATGAGTACATGTGACATGTGTCAATGCAAATTCCAAATTTAAATCCTTTGTATTTATTGGATAATTCAGTATACAATTGATTAACCATTTCAAGTGAACTCCCATAAACGCCTGGGACATGTTCTAAAAACACAATAACATCTTTATTATAAAGCATTGGATCATCTAAACATTTAAATCCGTATACTAATTCATTTACCGGTCTGTTTGGAATATGTAAAACAATACCCTTAAAATTATATTTAGCACATAATAAGAATTGATCTTTAAATGTTGACCTACCAGCATAGTGATCCATTATGGTATTAAATGTCGAATGTACATATACTGTGTATCCCTTAATAAGCGTAAATTCGCTATCAGTAAGAATTTGATGAAATGGTTTAGTGTTATGTGTAAAAATTTGTACAACTTTAGTAGGACACACAGCAATACTTTCCTCGAACGAATTAAACGAACCAATGTTATATCCAACATTCATTTTTTATAAAAAACATTTTTATATTAAATTACAAATCGATTACACGCTCATCTGACACAATAAAATACTTTCCACATTTACCTTGAAACACCTGTTGACCACAAATAGTGTACATTGGTTTATGTAATTTGTTTGGATCTACTTCACCTAGTATCTTACATAATTTATCATTAAACACACAAAGTGTATATTCATTCATCTTAAACAGTAAACAATAACCAATTGCATTTTTCTTTATTAATCCTCCGTTGTACACCAAATTCAATCCATCAAAACCAATTATATAACCTTCAAAATATCCGATTGGATTAAACTTTAATTCTACTTCATGTAATATTATACTTCCATATGAAAAGCAAATTGATTTATTATTGTACAATACTGAAAACCCATCTTTGTATACTGCGTAATCCTTAATTGACTTTGTATCTTGAATACGAAATAAGTTTGTTTCTATCTGTATAAATTTATCATCATATAACACTAAATAACAATTTGTATAAACTAAAACAAGATGTCCATTTTTTACTTCAATAGTTACAAACTGGTTTTTGTCTATTTTAAGCAATTCGACTGTTGATGTTGAACCATAAGCCATTAATTTGTCATTCATCACAGAATAAATACGTCCATCTAGCACAACCGAATGTATACTTACTTGAACTTTTCGGTTTTTCAATACCCCTATTAGGAATTGACCCTTATTTATAATAAAAGCCATGAGAATAAAGTAAAAAATATTCAAAATATTTATGGCATTTGTATACAATAATAGGGAATTATATCTAGTGACTGTAGACGAAATTATACCTCTTGGTATTAATGAAAAAATACCTTCTTTATACGTTAACAACACATTGTACTATGTGTCTGATGATGAATGTAAAGCACCTGTGAGATCACAAAGGTTGGATGGGGTTATACAAATGGCTAGATTATGTCAAAACTACATATTATGTATGACACCTACAAGTGTATTTATACCAAATAATCCATTCACCGATGAGTATTTTAACGTAATATTAAACAAAGGATATTTTGATGAAACAGATATTTTAAGGGTAAGATTTTTAGTAAATGAAAGTTGGTATCGTCCAATTATGTCAATAGACAAAATACCAAAATACATACTTGAGTTTGCTGAATACACTGAATTCTATAGATCACAATTAATGATAACTTTACCAAGTTTTCAATATATTATGTGTGATGATTTTATACGATTAATTGATAATGGATATACCTTACATTCATCACATGTTGTTAAAGGTGTATTTTGATTTTTGTATATAACACAATTAAATAATAATGCCATATTTAAAAACATATCCTGTAGAAATATGTCACGTAAAAGAATCAAATCCGTATAATTTTTCAATATACAACACACATATTGAAACATCTGTAATTGAAAATGTACCAGAATTACTCAAGTTAAATAAAAAAATAATTCTAAATGTATATGACTATAATGATATTAGAGACAATTCAACATCTAATAAAATTATAGAAAAATTACAATCATATGGAATTTTAAGAGAAAAAATAGAAATTGTACTAGGATTTGGTGCAGATTTTATTCATTATGAAGTTATTATTGATAAGTAGATGCGGATTTCATGTTAACAGGCTTGAAAAATCTATTTGTAATTGCTTCCATCTTATTATAAATATATTCATGTATTCTTTGTTGCTGTTCAGATGTCAGATATTGGTCAATAAAATCTTCTAATGATTTTTTATGAAATTCACCATTAGGATCAAGTTTATCAAGTACTACTTCTTCAATTCTTAAAAAGTCACAAAATGAAATGCCTAATAATTGATCTAAACATTCATTAGTAAATGGAAATTCATAAACAAATATTTCGGTACTATCATAATTAAAATTTAAATCCATTGATATTTAAAAAGTATTAATCAAATTTTTTATTAAGTACCAAATATGAATTATTTGATAGCCTTGACGACATTCTCGTAGTATATAAACGAGTTAACAAGTAAGAATAATATCAATATGTAGACTAATATTAGTCCAATCATGAAGATCGCTTGAAATATATGTATTTTACGTTGTGGTTCTAACATTTTACATATTTTTATATTTCTGTTTCAATATTAAATATTCCTTCATCTTCTTCCGCAATGTCAAATACATCACTGTCAAGTGCATCCATGTCATTTGCCATGTCAGATGGATTTTGTTTTTCTAGGTCACCACCAATCACATTAGTGAATGCACTGAATTCTTCTTCACTATATGTCTCAGGGTCGTCGTCTGACTCGTACCCACCATAAAACTGTGTTTCTTCACCTTTACCAAAAAAATAATCATTCATAAATTTTAGTTGATCACCGTATAATTGGAAACTGTAAACAGTATTTCTTTCTGCCATTTTATTATTTTTATAACTGTTATAATAAATTAATTAGTTAGAAAATTATATTACTATGTAACATTGATATACAAAATGAGTATTAGTAAAATAGAATTGTATCATAATTTATTAGATGCTCTCAGTCGACCAATTAAAGATGATAAAAAATTAGAATATTATAATTATTTTAAAGAATCACTCAAACCAGTACTCAAGAAAAATGAATATAGTGAAAAGATTGATGAAGATAGAGGTACAATTGACTTGATTTTATCACCAAACAATCTCACTGAAAAAGATCTTGGTACACTTTTGGGTATATTATTGTCTTGACTTGCGTTTTGATAAATATGGAATTCCAACATACACCTGTTTACCTCTTGGATCTGCTTGAATATATGAGTATCTGTTATAAGTTCTCTCATACAATAAACAGGTATGTTTCACATCAGCTTCAGGTAGTGCTCTATCTTTCGATATAATGCATTCAATCGCATCATTAAATGTTCTTAATTCTGCACCTGTCATTTTTTGTAAACTTCCATAATTATGGGCTAAGCATGCGGTTGTGAAAATAATATTGTGTGCTGAGTTGCGAATTACGGTACCAAAACCATTCCAAGTGTGAATTAACATGATAAGTGTTATACCAACATGTCGACCTTTGTTCAAAATAGAATTAAAAACACCTTTTTCCTTATTTGACATGCTACTATATTCGTCTGTTAAATCATTAAGTACAATTGCGTTATATGGTATAAAGTCAATAAATCTCAACACTTCGCAAACTGCGGCATTTTGTATTATTATATTTTTTTTAATAATGATCAACTTGTAACCAGTAATATATTTTATGTACATTTTAACAAGTTCATCCTTGTATTCATCAACTGTTGTTTTGATTGGATTTTTTAGGTTTGCAAATTCAATTGTTAAATTTTTTATTTCTTCCTTACGAGCTTTCATTTTGGTCGATAAATACTTTTCAAATCGTTTGTCAAGGTACCTTGCAGTCACCTCTAATACTTCTAATGATGTGTATTTACGATACTTACCTGTCAACTCAACTGATTTTTCGATTGCTCTGGACAAGGCTGCAATATCCAATGTGTTGTAAATTAGTCCTGGACTTGTATACCTGTCCATTGGAAACTTTTTATCAACTTCCGATGTTCCCGAAAACACCATTAACGTACTAACATGAGGTGCTATTGCCTTAAGTATACTGTTCAACATGAAACTTTTACCTGAGCCTGACACACCTGGAATAATTGTTGTCTTACCCAAAAATGTTTCTGGAGTAAAATTATTTTTTTTATATCTAACTGATTTATAACAAATTGAATCTTTATCCGAAGTTGACATTTTTTATAACAAAAAAATATTATTATAAAAATGCGCAAAGAAATATATAATTGTGTCCAAGCAAGATGGTTAGGATCAATTGTTGACAATGATGAAAAACAATTACCTGGTGAAGAGTTGATGAATGTTATAAATTTCACCAATTATGATATCACATACACATTAGTTGAGGATTTAATGATTGTGAAACGTGAAATTATTTATCCATTTAAATGTTGCTCATTGCAACGAATCAAACACAACCAACATGTTGTGTTGTCAATTTATGACAATGACAAGACATCTATCAAGATCAATAGAAAGTCAATTAATAATAAATTAGTCACATTGGTAAGTACAAAAAATCCTTATAAATATGCACCAGGTTTTTTAGGAATGTTAGAAAGATTTTACATAGAACATCTTATTTCGAAAAGTGATTTATTATACTTTGACTGATGAGGTATGCAACATACAATGCAGACAAAAGAAGTATCACAAAGATGAATGACATAATTGTGAAATAATATGGGTTCATTATCATGATTATGAACATTGACCTGTCAAGTATTCTTGTTAACCCAAAGTCAACATCTGATGGGAGTGCAGTCGGATTTGACATTTTCACATTTTCACCTTTTTTGATACCAACATAAATTATTGGATCTTCCGGTAAACCTTTCATCATACGCATGTCAAAATGTCCAAGATATTTGCAATCTTCGGTTATGATATAAACATTTGACTTGGGTATAAATTCACTTTGTTGCTTGTCAGCTAAGATTATTGAATTTTTATTTGGTAAATAATTAATAATTGCCGAATAATCAATATCACGTTTATCATCTGTATTAATAATAACCGTACAACCTGTATAGTTAACTATCATTTTTATTGACAATAATTTATTTTTAAATAATGATACGTATAAGGGCAGGAATAATTTACAACATTGTGAACTTACAAATTACTAAACAACATGCAAATGAGATCTTTTATTGGTCAAATAATCCAGAATTTGTCACAATTATGGGTATGATAAATGACATATTGTCAATGGATGTCTGTTATCCACCACCTGTAGATTTTGAATACTTACGATATTTTGTTGGTTACGAGTCAATTGCAAAACAATACTTAAAAGATGTTGACCTTGGAACAATTGCATACTACTTTCTCGAATACCAAAAATTTGAAAAAATAGAAAATCCAATATCACAGTGGCGAGTTAACACAAAAGGTCAGACAGAAGAGAAAAATGCAATATACCGTTTTAATAAAGTATACGGATTTACAATATCATCCATCAAGAGAGGTGATTACATGATTGAAGGTACTAACATTGTGATATCTGGAACACCTGATGGAATTATCACATCATCACCAGGAGGTATATTTGATGGGTATTTAGTCGAAATCAAGTATCAAACAAGGACTAATGATAAAACCAAAATACGAAATAAATATCAAATATCATCATACTGTAAAATCTTTAATAAACCTGTAATGTTAATTGTATTTTTGAACAATAAGTACAATGTATACCATTTTACAGTTGAAACATTGAATAAAATTTGGAACAAAGACATCTTGCCAGGTTTAAAGGCAAACATAAAAAATATTCAAGACAAATTGTTAATTAGGTGTCCACAAGATATTACAACTTATTATGACTACATAAATTCATTTGGTATTTAACATTTATGGAATAATAAAACAATGGAAATTACGTTAAAGGTTGATAATAGAGAAAAAGCAATTCATGAACACATTAATGCCGTTTTTTGTGAGAAACCAATGTTTTGTGTGACACTTAATAGTCCTGAATTTTGTCAACTTGAGATTGGTGATTTTGTTATCATAGCACAAAATGCGGACATGTCACAATCTCAAGTACTTGCAATAATTGAACGTAAAACACTGGAAGATTATGCTGCATCACTCAAGGATGGTCGAATGATGAATACTGAAAAGTTACTTAAACTTCGAGAAGAATCTGGATGTCAAGTTTATTACTTAATTGAGGGTAACATAAACACTGGTTATGATACCAAAATATGTGGAATTGAGTATTATAAAATACTTGCAAATATAAGAGATGCACAAATATTGCATAATATAAACATAATTAACACTTCCAATAAATTGTATACTGCTCGCGAATTGAAGTTTATACTTGAAAGGTACACCAAGTTGTATGAAGATGTTTCACCCAAAGTTAAAGTTACTGGATCTTTTGACAATATAGTTGAAAAATGTAAACCAACAGAGGTGCAAATACTTCGTAATGAGATAGTTGTTGCATGGACTAATTTATTGTCCAAAAAAGATGAAGTCAAAACAAAGATTACTCCAAGTAATAAAGCAACAATTATAGCATCATTATTTACCCTTGGAAGATGGTTAAGAGGTGAAATCAAGGAAGAGGAGTTAATTGAAATAAAATCCAATGGTCGAAGACTTGATGGATGGCAAATTGAAATACTTTCTAAACCCATGACACCAGAATTGCAACTTAAGGCACTTATATGTATAAAGGGTATATCCAAGGAATTTGCAAAACGACTACTTGAGGAAACTACTTTAAAGGATATAATATCAAATCCTGAGACTGAAAAATTGGTCATCATGGGTAAAAATAGGCTTGGTAAGGCCAAAAGAACAAGAATAATTAATGTGTTTAAAAATAGAGTAAAAATCTCATAATAATTTTTTTGATTTTATTTTAGTTAATTCTCTTGTAAGAAATGTTAAGTCCACAAAATCATTACTGCTTCAACAACAAAAAAACTGCTATTTATCGTGGTATCAAATACCATCTTAAACACATACATCCAAAATTAATTTCATTGAAAAAAGGCTCAAACGAAACAACTGTAGAATTGTTTAACAAATTAGTTGAAGATGCTTCCTTAACAAAAAGAGAAGATCACAACGTTAGTGATGATTTTGTTGAAACATATGCAAACAAAGCATTTATGGACAAATTTCCATTTGAATTAAAAGAAACATTGCACAGAGCAAGCTTCTGCTTGTTCACAAAAGATGAAGATAAATGGTTTTCATTACCAAGAGATGAAAAAAGAATATTAGGATTATATCCACATTCAGTAGAATTTGGATACAACTTAATAGAGAAAAGAGATTTCACAGCCGAAGAATCAATCGTAAGATACATCAAGGGAAGATATGGTGAATGTGACATTCAAATTCACAAAAACAGTATCAGTGACATTGGTGAACAAAAGATATTGTGTGAGAATTTCAAATATCACTATAAATGGGATTATTACACTGTGATTGTTTCATCAATGCAAAATAAACCAAACATTCGTACACAATTTGACAAAACATTCAAATTGTTGGATAAAAAAATTAAAATTGACGAATACAAAGCTGAAGTAGAACAATTACTTAGCAATATTCCAAATTAAAACAACATCATTTAAATTTTCTTTTTTATGCTTTAGTGCAAACTGCCAAACTTTAGCATCATAATTAAGTACTGAGTCGTATGGTGGTTTGTTTTTTGCATTACCATAAAATGGTTCTGGTGCTTTATGAATAATTATTGGGAGATTTACTTCTCTACCAATTTGAACACCATGGATTGTTGCATTTGGAAATACTCGCATTAATATTTTTGCAAATGTACCAGTACCACATGCAACAAATAAATGAAAATGTTGATCAATAAGACGCGCAATAGATGAATTGAGTACAAGTTGTGAAATAATTTCTACTCCTGTGTTAATGAATATGTCATTATCAAACCCAAAGTCACATGATAATGTATTATCATCTTCTAGATTATTCGATGCAAGTTTTGCTATCCAGTTAGCAGTTGATTTCATGGATATTTTAGCACCATATTGCCTAGCCATTCTAGTTACATATGTGTCTCTTTCATTATCATCAAATGTGTATCCTGATAATGATAATTGACATTTTATTCCTTTTTGTTTACATGCTACTGCCAATGCAAGTTGCGCATAACCTGTTTTTGGACCACCATATGATACAACTGTTTTACCATTTAATACTTTATCTAACCATGAAGGTATTATTCTTGCTTTGGATCCACCAATGATAATTCCATCTTGAACTACAATAATGTCTGAATGATTCTCAATACTTAAATTCATGGTTAAAATTACCTGTTAAAAAAATCAAATTATTTAAATATTTAAATTATTGGAACATGTAAAAAAATACAAATGTTTAGATTTGTTCTGACATCGTATAGTATAGAGTTCTATAACCAGGGTAAGTTGGAGAGTGTTTTTCGGTTTAATAACAAAATCAAAAGGAACAATGCATGGGACAATCTAATTAACAAAATTTATAATCGCTTTGATTTTCGAAAAGAATCCGACAACGCTGTATGTCTATACTATAACCTTTGAAGAATTTATTTGAATATTATATTTTTTATTTTCAAATGACAACAATTGAATTTACTGGTGGAGATTTTGATGAATGGTTTAACCGACCAGATGTTAAGGAAGATATTGAAAAAGGTACTACATTAAAAATATCTTGCAAAAATGTTACCAAAATTACATGTCCTGATATCGACATAGTGGTTTGTGCAAAAGGTGGAAACATTGAAGAACTCAATTGCCCTAATGCAATATATGTAGTATGTGAAGACAATAAACTTAAAACATTAAATGCACCAAAGGTAATAACCATATTTTGCAATGGTAATCAACTTGAATCATTATCACTTAAGTCTGCTGAAATTGTATATTGCGCTCAAAATAAACTTACATCACTCGATCTTCCAGCTGCAATTACTGTTGTATGCCATCAGAACAATTTAACAGAAGTTAATTTGCCACTTGTGAAATACTTGAGGTGTTTTGATAACCAGATTAAGACAATTAACACTCCAAATTTGGAATGGTTGCATTGTGATACATCAAATTCTGATGTTACTTATAATGCAACAATTGTGACCTCACCTGGAGATATTAGAATTCGCGATAAAAAAGTTTAGTGTTGACACTATTGAGATTGTTAGACTCAATAAAAACCTCTTTACGCCCTTATAGTAGCCGCTGACTGTTAAATAAATTTTTTTAGCTGCCATCTTCAATTTGGTGTATTTGAATTTCAACATTTATGCTTGGATGTCTGATATCTACGTCAACATTATTTCCTAGGAACGATAAGTCACTAGTATTACCAATGAAGGTAAGAGGAAATTGTTGAATTCTTTGTATGTCTGCAGGTGCAAGATGGTCCATTTTAAAATTAAGAGACAAAATAATCAAAATAATCATAAAATATTTTGATGGTCAAAATGAGTTGACTGATACCCAATTGAATTTCTTACTTAATCACATAGTTTATAAACATGGTAAGCCTATTAAAATAGGGGATTTTGACATTAATACCAATCCAACTTGATAAAAACAATATAAACCAACAGTACAATTCACTCGTAAAGATGATACAACATTACTTGTAAAGATATTAGATGTGTACGAACTACCCACAGGTGACTACAATGATGAATTGAATGAATACATGAAACAAAATATTTAATTTTTATTATAAAATTGATTTTTTATATATAACAATATTATAAATATGAGTTTTACGGATAAAGTTGTTAAGGCATTACAAGATGATGATATGAGTTTAAAAATGACAATTGAAGATGTTAAAAAGTCAACCATACAAGAAATTTTACTGTATTATACTTATACTAGAATTATGGAAATTATATGGAGACTTGATTTTAGTAGTATACCACATACATTTTATAATCGTGTAGGATTAGAATTTGAGGAAAATCATGATATAATGAGTATTGCGTATGATTTAACTAGAGCAGAAAGATATTTTGTAGTTGTAGTGTCTCAACAAACTAAAGACGAGCTTTTAGAATATTCTAAATTGTATGGCATTCTTGCTGATAGAAAAATAGAATCATTATTACATTCCTTAAATATTAATAATGATAGCCTATCCAATTATAGAACTAAAAAAATATTTAAAGCTCATCTTATTGGCAACAATACAAAATCTGCACGGAACAAAAAATAAAAAACATTTTAGAAAGTCCTTTCAATTCAGGTAGTGTAAGTGGTAGCCTACAATAACTGCTTCGGGAAGTTTTCTAATTTGTTTTGTTTGTGATATTTAAACTATTTACTGTGATATTTAATAACATTACCAAATGATATGATTTTGTCATCTACATAACCGTAAAATCTTACATAGAATTCACCTTCTATTGTATGATTAAATATAATACAAAGTTGACAATTAAACAAATGCTCAATTTCTACTATAAAAACAACTTCTTCATTATTACGTGCTTTTTCCGATAATTCTTTATAAGTTAAAGTTGTTGTTTTAATCATAGAAGGATGACTAAGTTTTTTAACGGTAAGCTCACTATCTATCATCTTTGGAACAGTACGATATACCCTATCTGAAATTTCCTTTAGTAAGATTTTTCTTGCTTCTGAGAATTTTTTTGGAAATTCTTCTTCTGAGATTTTTTCAGGATTACATCTTATAAATTCAATAATTTCTTCATTGAATACATAATCCCTACAAATTATCTCTGGTTCTTGCATTGTTAGAATAAATCAAAAAAGAATCAAAAATATCATAAAATATTAGTATACCTGTATGTTAATATAATCTAAATAATTACCCAATATCATGTAAGTAACATGAATATAAAAAACATTTAGAAAGTCCTTTCAATTCAGGTAGTGTAAGTGGTAGCCTACAATAACTGCTTCAGGAAGTTTTCTAATTTGCTTTTGTGGTAACCTTGTAGTCCTACCACCCTAGACTTTTTCCTCTCAAATAATTTTCAGTAAATTTCTCAATAAGAATTCTACTTCTTTTCTTCTCACCACTATTTTCGTATTCTCCAGCAATACTAAACACATATATATCTTCTACCATCTGAATTTGAACATCTATACGAGTATAGGATAAATCAGAACAACGATTATAAATTTCTAATGATTCAGTACCAAGATTAAACATAAGAAAATACGTCATCTTCTGATTCTTTTCTAATCCTTTATTTTCCAACAATCTATTATTACAATATTCAAATCGTTTTTTAACACACTCCTTATCAATACTATAATGTAACTCATTTAAACATTGAGATATATCTTCAGTAATATAGATAAAATTTGGTTATCCATTTCCATAAAATACAGCGTCTTTAGCTAGTTCTTTAGAAAATAGTTCACAAGTTGACATGTTGATAGGATCGTTTAGAATAAGTCGATAAAAAATCATATTTATCTTTGCATACCTATTCATTAAAAATATTTTAACAACAATTTTGATGATTAAGGATAATTTTGATTTTTTTAACCTTTATTTGGATATGAAAGCAACATTTAACAACCAACCAATTTCTGATGAAGAGTTAAGGGATCTAGTTTCACGACGATGGCAATTATACGAACACTCTGACTTACCACTAAAAAGTAACAAAGCAATGACATTTTGGCACGATAGATCCAGATATGTTACTGTTAGTTATTCCCCAGTATTGAAGAATATTCGATATTATACGGGTGGTGAGTTAACCGGAGTTAGGTATGATTTAAGTCTTTATGATTTTAAATTCCACTTTTCAAAAGATAGTTAGGCGGACTACAATACGCAATGTTTTTAAAGGTTAAGGTAAACGCTCTCACGGGTAGTCTTTAATTCTTTTTTTTTTGAATATTTTCTGTTTTATTTTACTCTGATGGAAGAATTTAATTGGTTTATCATAACTTATTGTGATATAAAAACATGTACTAAAAATCACAATATTGGAGGGTCTTGTGTGTTTGAAACACAATTAAATATTGACACGATAGAAAAAATAAAAGTAATTGAATTTGACAATGGTTTTGTTATTAAAGACATATTTAGTTTTCACTCTTCATGGAATTCAGGAAACGTAAAAATTTCTGATCTTGATTTGTTTTGTTCAGTTGAAGTTGATAAAACTAATAAAAAAGTATTGTTATTGATTCTTGAATATAAAAATGCAGGTAACGATGGATTATCAATTCTTACAAAACTTTTTGGAAACCCAACAATCTAGGGTGGTAGGAAAGTTACCACAAAAAAGCAAATTAGAAAACTTCCCGAAGCAGTTAATGTAGGCTACCACTTACACTACCTGAATTGAAAGGACTTTCTAAAATGTTTTTTTATTTCAATAGATTGCCACATATGATTATGTTAACATCATAAAAAACATTTTAGAAAGTCCTTTCAATTCAGGTAGTGTAAGTGGTAGCCTACATTAACTGCTTCGGGAAGTTTTCTAATTTGCTTTTTGTGTGTTATTATTATGTAAGTCGAACAATTTCATCATATGTAAGAAATTTTTTATTACTTCTATCTGTAAAAGTGTATACACTTAGGTTATATTTGGTTCTATCAGATGTTAATATAAAAATATGTTTTTTGCTTGTATCCGTAAAAATAATATTGCACATATTTCTTTTATCCACAAGATTACCAACATTTTGTCCCGTAAAATGTTCTTTTTGTCCTTTAATATAATCAGTGACAGAAGCTAAAACAATTTTATTTTCGAAAACTATTGGTTTTGACATTTGGGCTAAGTAGAATAAATAGAAAAAGATTCAAAATTATCCAATGTTATGTTGTAATATGCGTTCTTTGGAAGCTGTATAATGATAAACTATGCATTAAAGGTAAAAATACGTTACCAATTTGTAGTAATTTATAAAAAATGCTTAGCCTAACCTCCCGTACCAAGAAGTCCCAAATCCCCAGCATGAAGAGACCCGGTTTTTTATTTTTTTTACTGTGTTTTAGTATAGCCTTCTTCTTTTCTTTATAGAAGCCTTCCTCCTTTTCTTTATAGCAACTCTCTTTCTTTTCTTTAATGCAGCCTTTCTTTTTTTCTTCAATACAGTCTTTCTTTTTTTCTCCATTACAATATTTAACTCTTCCTCCAGTCCATTAATTACGCTTGTAATCATTTCTTTGTGTTTAGATACACCATATAACTTAGTAAAGAAAGTGATCTCCTCATTAATTATTGCAATAAGTTTATCAAAATTGTTGTTAAAGAACGCAAGTCTACTCATCTTAACAGTAAAATAAAACATAAAAAATTCAAAATTATTCATGTAGGAAACCTCTTTGGTAATCTATAGATATGGTTTTTTTTGAATATTTTATTTTTTAATTTCTTGAAATGAGTGTTGATTGGGCTGACTTAAGCTATCCTGATGAGGTTGACTGTGATTATTATGATGAGGTTGATGAGATGGTTAATGAAATGTTTGATGAGATAGTTGATGATGAAAAAGAACTTACTAGACTCGCTATTGAACAAATGAATAATTGCATGTATGAACAAAAAATTGCTAAAATGGGAACACATGTAATTCCTGGAACATTTATTGAAAAATTACTAACTAAATATCAACTTAATGGAACCAAATTAAAAATTACAAAATGCGACATGACCAAAAATGGTAAATATTTGTTCACCGCCAACAGTTTAAGTGAAATTTATTATGAACATACTGAATTAGCCGAAATACTTTATTCAATGGGAATATTTTATATTGATTATTATCAAAAGGAAATACATCCTCATATAGTGTATTTTGGTATTATCATAGCAATGATATTTATCGAATACAATGGTAAAACCATTGACTTACAAACACTTTCAACCGTTAAGGGATCACCATTAAAAAATTGCATTGCGCTTTATACCAAACCATTTTTACCAATTAATTAATTTTTTTTTGATTTTTTTTTGTTTTATTCTTCTAGTAAGACTCCGAATTCGATACGCAAAATGTTTTCAACTGCAATCACCAAAGCTGTTCCTTTCCATTCTATTAATGGTTCAATTACCGTTAAAGAATTTGAAAAAACAACTAAAACCGGATCAACCAGAAGAAGTTTCTTAATTAACTTTGATACTGTAAAAGTTAATGTCTGTAGACAAAACCAAGACTACACTCCACTCATTTTTGACTCTAATGAATCTGATAGAAATATGATTATAGCATTACTTTCTGAGAAAAATATGATTTCAACTACAAATTCTAAATTTGATCCAACAGTTGTTGTCCCTATGGGTAATCAATTAGCTTCTTATTTACACTTACCAGCTCTTAGTGAAAAAGATGCCAGGATCTTATTTTGGACTGTTTACGTAATGGTTTACAGATTTGAAATTAAGTCAAACAATGGTTTCGTTAGTTGTTCAGACATCACTAAGGAGATAAAAGCTATTTCCACTCAAAAATATCTTGAAGTAATCCACACTCACATCAGACAATTTTGTAAAGATTTTCAAGCATTGAAGAAAGCTAACGCTCCTTCTAAACCTAAAAAAGCAACTGATGCGATTGTTCCTGGTCTGGAACCTGTTGCTGAACCAGTTGCTGAACCAGTTGCTGAAAAGAAAATTAAACAATGTAAAAGATGTAAAGGAAATTGGAAACATGGACACGTGTGTCCACCAAACCTTTGTAGGTTCTGCAAAAAACAGTGGAAACGTGATCATATTTGTTCACCAAGTGACGGTACGGATGGCACTTCCTCGAAAGAGGTAGCTGGTCAGCCACTAATTTAGGGGTTTTCGTCAAGCCCCATTCACTTATCCGGTTCCGGGATAGTGTCTTAAGTACAGGATATACCAGAGGAAGCCCTCTGATGAACTACTATGCGCGCATGTGAAATGAACTTGGTCTGAGATGATCATGCTGACATACATGTAAGAACCTACCCTTCGCTATTGGAGCGATTGTATTAGTATGCAGAATACTAAGAGGTTAAAAGTTAACGTTTGCTGTGCTGCAAATGAAAAAAAAAAGCTTTTTTATTTTATACCTCGTTTATGATAATTTTGAATATTTTAAGCTTTATTGGCATTGACAAGAGAAGAAAGTTCAAATCGATATGCCAAACAAAGGTAGGACTAAATCAGGTTCACTCAAACAAAAAAGACGCTTATATATCGATTATGACACTGGTTATGTGTCATCTCGACTACATAGACGTAATGGTGGATATAAAAGTGTGTTTGGTAACAGACGTACTTTGGTACCTCATGATCTTTGTAGTTTGAGTCGTCATGATTGGAATATGGGCTGTTAAATCTGGATTCTTTAAATGTTGGAATTCAGTGACTTCTTGGAACGGGAAGTTAAGTTAAACATTTTTTATAATATGTATTATTTAATGGATAAATTTGATTTTTTTAACTTTTATTTGGATACCATCATGACCATGATCGATTTAGTCACCGATTATCGGGTATCCAAAATTTGTCCTGGAGTTGATGTCAGACTAACATTAATTTTAGGGGCTGTTAGGAAGCCAAAGTGATATAACACACCTGACGAGTGGACTGCGACAGTGTTCAACCTTTTTTTATAATAGTAATAAATAAATTTATTTTGTTAATGTTAAATAAAAAACATTTTAGAAAACCTTCAATAGAAGAACTTTCTAATTTGCTATTATAATACAAGATAAGGGGGGTCCACGCAGCTATCGTCACTTCACTCGTGGGTATACAACAATTATCAACTATTTATGGGGAGACGAGAACCCATAACCTAACGTATCAAATCATCTTATGAGAATATACTCACAATAAAGCTTAAAAAAATCAAATTTATCAATGAAGAGATATAAAAAACAGTTACTCCTTGCACGAGCCTGACAACTAATGTTGTTTGGCCATACGATGCCCATCCCATAAGGATCTGGTTCACCCAGCCGGCATCGCAATAGAAAGAGTCACATCCCGAAGGAATAAACTTAATAACCGTTTGATTATTATGCAAGCTTTCTATTACGCCTTGAATACAAGTTAATGTATTCAAATAAAAGTAGAAAAAATCAAATTTATTTTTTATAATGGGGTATTATTTTTGTATACCTAAATTGTTGGATATTTTTGATTTTTTTCAGCTTTATTGGCATTGACAAGAGAAGAAAGTTCAAATCGATATGCCACGCCACATTTGCAAACAACAAGAACCTATTTATACTTGGTTGTC
>Ga0255183_1000057_pt1 | contig 52537 bp, 56 predicted proteins | sample Atl_UVDOM_RepB_8_FD_183638 | JGI IMG/M metagenome (GOLD analysis project Ga0255183, IMG submission 183638) | Freshwater microbial communities from Altamaha River, Georgia, United States - Atl_UVDOM_RepB_8d | ecosystem: Environmental > Aquatic > Freshwater > River | place: USA: Georgia...
GGTCTTGTTATTGGCGTGAGATACGTTGTTTCCTGACATTGGTTTTTTGCCGGTTAATTGACATATGCGAGCCATAATTTAAATCCTTTATTTGTTACAATAATTTCGAAAAAGACTGCTATTAAACCACATAACCCACTGTCTTTTCAAGTGAATTCGTTAGTTTTTCCCCGTACTTCCAAAGCCGCCTTCGCCTCGCTCAGTCTCTGGATATTCGTCTACGAGGTTAAATTTGGCCTGGATAACTGGGACAATCACAAGCTGGGCGATACGCTCCATAGGATTGAGCAGAAAGGGGTTGTCGCCGCGATTCCAGCAAGAAACTAGCAATTGACCTTGGTAATCTGAATCAATCAGACCCACCAAGTTACCTAAAACAATCCCGTGTTTGTGACCCAAACCAGATCTGGGAAGAATAAGGGCTGCATAAGCAGGGTCTTTAATAAAGATAGAAATACCAGTGGGTATAAGAAAGGTTTCGCCAGGATTAATCGTTTGGACATGCTCAGTGCATGCACGAAGATCGAGACCTGCTGAGCCTGGTGATGCATAATTAGGTAGCATTTCCTGAATACGTTTATCCAAAATTTTAAAATCAATGACTAGATCCATATTATTTATCCGAATGTATTCGATGAGCTATCTCTTTCAAAATAGCTTTAGCTGCAACTATTTTATTTGATTTTGGTACATCAATAACTTTGTTTTTATCAATTATTGAAATCTTTGTATCCTCAAGACCCATAGAGTCATGAATTAAATTTGCCACAATTAAATCTAAATTTTTCGCCTTCATTTTTTTTTGTGCGTTCTCAATGAGGTTTTCATTTTCAGCTGCAAAGCCTACTTTAAAGATTTTATTATTAGATAATCCAATCTCTTTAAGAATATCGATTGTAGGGGTGAGTTGAAGCGTCATATCTGAATCACCTTTTTTTAATTTACCTATAAATTTTTCTTTTGGCTTGTAATCAGAAACAGCTGCGACACTAATAAAAATATCTTGATTGTTGATATGATCAAGAACTGCTTGATGCATCGAGTCGGCGTTGCTTGCATGTATGACTTTTATATTTTCTGAAAAATTTTGATGTGTTGATGTGACTAAAGTGACGGACGCACCCATAGACGCAGCTGTATTGGCGATAGCAGCTCCCATATTCCCTGAACTAAGGTTTGTAATGCCTCGCACATCATCTATCATTTCAATCGTGCCGCCAGAAGTTATTAACAATTTTTTATTATTAAGTATTTTTGGGGTGAGATGATTTTGAATTGATTCAAATATTTCTTCAGCATCCATCATTCTTCCAAGCCCTATATCGCCACAAGCTTGTTCTCCTGAGTCGGGACCAAAAAATAAGACGCCATCTTTCTTCAGCTGAGAAACATTACGCTGAGTAGCTTCATTGTTCCACATATGAACATTCATAGCAGGGGCTACAGCAATTGGACAAGTTCTCGCTAAACATAAAGAGGATAAAAGATCGTCAGCAAGACCATGCGTTAATTTTGCTAGGAAATTAGCGCTGGCAGGAGCGATAATTATGAGGTCATAATTTCTTGATAGTTCTATATGCGACATACCATTGTTGGTATTGTTTTTCCATAAACTTGTAAGTACTTCTTTGCCAGATAGAGCTTGGAACGTTAGCGGAGTTATGAAATGACAAGCAGACTCAGTCATCACAACTTGAACATCACAATCATTTTTAATGAGAAGGCGAGTTAATTCAGCGGCTTTATAAGCAGCTATACCTCCAGTAACACCAAGAATAATTTTATGAGATGCCAAGTTAAGATTTACACGGTCAAAATGAATTTAGTTTTTTTAATTTTTAGTAATTGCATATAATTAAAGAATAAATGGGAGTCAAGTATATCAAAGATATATAAGCCAATAAATTAATTTAGAGATCTAATTCGAAAACATCATGATAAAAAAATATTTAAAAAATATAGTTTGGATTTTAGTGGCTTTGTTGGGAGCTCTTGCATTTTCTACAATTGCATTGAGCCGTCATGAGAGTATCAATGCAGTTTGGTTTATTACTGCTGCCGTATGTATTTATATGATTGCTTATAGATTTTATGCAAGTTGGATCGCAGCAAAAGTTTTAGTGATTGATGAGCATAGAAAAACACCAGCTTTAAGACTTAGAAATGACAAAGACTTTATTCCTACAGATAAATGGATTGTATTTGGCCATCACTTTGCTGCGATTGCTGGGCCGGGACCGCTAGTCGGTCCTACATTAGCAGCACAGTTTGGGTATCTTCCCGGAATGCTTTGGATACTTATAGGTGCTGTGATAGGTGGCGCAGTGCAAGATATGACTACACTTTTTTTTTCAATGAGGCGTAATGGTAAAAGTCTAGGGCAGATGGCTAGGGATGAAATTGGTGCAATCGGTGGTACCGCCTCATTAATCGGCACTTTTTTAATCATGGTAATTTTGATTGCCGTTTTAGGTTTGGTGGTTGTGAATGCTATGAAACACAGTCCTTGGGCAACATCAACAGTTGCTGCAACTATACCGATAGCAATTTTTATTGGTATTTATTTGCGATCTATCAGATCAGGAAGAGTGCTTGAAGCATCGTTAATTGGATTTGGATTATTGCTTTTGGCTGTTTTTGCTGGAGGAATGATTGATCATTCGCAAACATTTAGGACCTATTTTGATCATGACAGCTTAACACTGGCATGGGTCGTTATTTTTTATGGTTTTGCAGCTGCAGTCCTTCCAGTCTGGCTATTGCTAGCCCCGAGAGATTATCTATCTACATTTGTAAAATTGGGCACAGTGATTGTTTTAGCTGTTGCAATTATGACTTTGCAGCCAGAAATCAAAATGCCAGCATTAACGCAATTCACGAGTGGCACAGGACCCATTTTTGGAGGCAGTATATTTCCTTTTGTTTTTATAACCATCGCCTGTGGATCAATTTCTGGATTCCATTCCTTAATTGCTTCGGGTACAACACCTAAATTATTAGAAAATGAAAAATATATTCCTATGATAGGTTATGGCGCGATGCTTCTAGAGTCATTTGTAGCTATTATGGCTTTGATAGCTGCAACAGTTTTAGAGCCAGGAGTCTTTTTTGCAATCAATAGCCCTATAGGTGTTGTTGGGGCAGAGGCTGCAGGTGCAATTCAAAAAATTAATACATGGGGATTTAAAGTTACAGTCGAAGAAATGGAATTACTTGCAAAAAATATGGGTGAAACCTCCTTATTCGCGAGAACGGGTGGCGCCCCTTCACTAGCAGTAGGTATGGCAAATATATTTGGTAAAGCTTTTGGTACAAATTTATTAGCGATGTGGTATCACTTTGCCATCATGTTTGAGGCCATATTTATTCTTACTACGCTGGATGCTGGCACTCGTGTTGGAAGGTTTATGTTGCAAGATATGATTGGCAACATTTATCCAAAATTTGGTCAAACTTCATGGATGCCATCTATTATTATAAGTAGTGCAATTGTTGTAAGTTGCTGGGGATATTTTTTATATATTGGCGTCATAGATCCAAATGGTGGCGTAAATATTTTATGGCCTTTGTTTGGTATCGCAAATCAGATGCTTGCAGCAATTGCATTATCTGTGGGTACTGGCATTCTTATAAAATCAAATAAATTAAAATACGCTTGGGTTACAGGACTACCATTATTTTGGCTCATTATTGTAACGACGACAGCTGCTTATCAAAAAATATTTAGTCAAGATATTAGAGTTGGATTTATTGCGGCAGCAAGAGATCTGACAGAAAAAATAAATACCGGACTCATTGAAGATAGTAAAATTTCTATTACATACCAATTAATTTTTAATCAAAAATTAGATGCTTTTATTACTTTATTCTTATTAATTATTTTGTGGACAGTTGTTGTTGATATGTTAAGAATTTCATTTTTCAAAAAGAATTAATAAGCTATGGTAAAAGCAATTAAATCAATATATCAATTCGTTCGCAGAATCTCGGGAGATGATCTATATGATTTATATCTCATAAACCATAAGCAATGTTCAAAAAAACATAAATTGATGAGTAAGCAAAGATTTTATCAAGCTACACTTGATAAAAAATGGAGCGGTATAAAACGCTGTTGTTAGTTTTTCTTAAAAAGATAAATACCAGCTAAGAACATAGGAATGGATAACCATTGCCCCATCGAAAGATTAAAGATGAGCAAGCCTAAGAACGAATCAGGCTCTCTTGTATACTCAATTAAAAATCTAAATGTTCCGTATAGTATTAAAAATAAAGCGGCTATTTGACCTTTACCTCTTTTTTGTTTTGAATAAACCCAAAGCACTACAAAGAGAACTAAACCTTCAAAGAAGCTTTCGTATAGTTGAGATGGGTGTCTTGGAATATCGTCTACATTAGGAAAAATCATGCCCCAGAAGATTTGGGTAGGTCTTCCCCATAGCTCTGCATTTATAAAATTTCCAATGCGACCAAAAGCAAGTCCTAAGGGAACCAAAGGAGCAATGAAATCTAAAATTGAGAGTAGTGATATTTTATATTTTTTAGCCAAGAGAACCATGGCAATCACTACACCTAAAAATCCGCCATGAAATGACATTCCGCCTTTCCATAACGCAATAATTTCATCTGGCTCCTGCAAATAATATTGCAGTTGATAAAATAAGACATAACCTAATCGACCGCCTGCAATAACACCGATAGCCCCATAAAAAAAAGCATCATCTAACATTTTTTCATTCCAGGATAGCCATGGACGAGTTCTGATTTGAACTTTGCCTAACTGAAGAAATCCTATAAAAGCAAAAAGATACATGATTCCGTACCAATGAATTTGAAACGGCCCAAGATTAAGTGCTACTGGGTCTATTTGGGGATGAATAAGCATAAGTTTGTTGTCATTATAAGTTAAAATAATTACTTAAATTGATTGAAATTGTAAGAGGTCATTATGCCCGCATATCGCTCTAAAACGACAACGCATGGAAGAAACCAAGCTGGTGCTCGCGCACTATGGCGAGCCACAGGTATGAAGGACGAAGATTTTACAAAACCAATTATTGCAGTTTGTAATTCATTTACTCAATTTGTTCCGGGACATGTTCATTTAAAAGATCTAGGACAGCTTGTAGCAAGAGAAATTGAAAAACATGGCGGTGTTGCGAAAGAATTTAATACCATTGCAGTGGATGATGGGATAGCTATGGGTCATGACGGCATGCTATATAGCCTTCCAAGCCGCGACCTTATTGCCGATAGCGTTGAGTATATGGTAAATGCTCACTGTGCAGATGCCTTAGTTTGTATATCGAACTGCGACAAGATAACGCCGGGTATGCTCATGGCTGCGCTTAGAATTAATATTCCTGTAGTTTTTGTATCAGGCGGCCCTATGGAAGCTGGTAAGGTTAGTTGGAATAATGAAGTTAAGAAATTAGATTTAGTGGATGCGATAGTGGCGGGAGCCGACACAAGAGTTTCTGATAAAAATTCTGATGAAATTGAACGATCTGCTTGTCCAACTTGTGGTTCATGTTCAGGAATGTTCACAGCAAATTCAATGAACTGTCTTACAGAAGCCCTAGGATTAAGCTTGCCCGGCAATGGCAGCACTTTAGCCACACATGCGGCTAGAAAAAAGTTATTTCAAAATGCCGGAAAACTAATTGTTGAATTAGCAAAACGATATTATGAGCAAGATGATGAAAGTATCTTACCTAGAAATATTGCAAATTTTAAAGCTTTTGAAAATGCAATGAGCTTAGATGTCTCAATGGGAGGCTCTACAAACACCGTTCTTCACTTACTGGCTGCTGCCAACGAAGCTAAAGTAAATTTCACGATGAAGGATATAGATCGCATTTCAAGAAAAGTTCCTTGTTTAGCAAAAGTGGCGCCTGCTACTGCTAAATTTCATATGGAAGATGTTCATAGAGCTGGGGGTGTGATGGGCATTTTAGGAGAGCTTGATCGAGCATCATTAATTCATAGAGATGTTTCGACAGTACACTCTAAAAATTTAGGCGAAGCAATAGATCATTGGGATATTGTCACAACGAAAGATGAGGAAGTAAAAAATTTTTATCGTGCTGCGCCAGGAGGAATACCGACAACGATAGCATTTAGCCAGAGCATGCTTTATCCAACTTTAGATGATGATAGATCTGGTGGATGTATCCGTAACAAACAAAATGCATATAGCCAAGATGGAGGCCTTGCAGTACTTTTTGGAAATATTGCTCGTAATGGTTGCATCGTTAAAACAGCGGGCGTTGACGAAAGTATATTGAAATTTAATGGACGTGCGCGCGTTTTTGAATCTCAAGATGAGGCTGTAGCGGCTATTTTAGGAGACAAGATTGTCGCTGGCGATATTGTTGTAATCATATATGAAGGACCAAGAGGCGGCCCTGGAATGCAGGAAATGCTTTACCCCACAACTTATTTAAAGGCAAAAGATCTTGGTAAAGTTTGTGCGCTTTTAACTGATGGCAGATTTTCCGGCGGAACATCAGGATTAAGCATTGGACATGTATCACCTGAGGCTGCGGAACAAGGAGAGATTGCGCTGATTGAAGAAAACGATCAAATTGAAATCGATATTCCAAATAGAACAATTAATTTAATGATTGATGATTCGTCACTTATACAAAGAAAAAATAAGATGAATGCTAAAGGAAAAAATGGTTGGAAACCAAAACCAAGAGAAAGAAAAGTATCTCAAGCATTAAAAGCATATTCGTTAATGACGACAAGTGCAGATAAAGGTGCTATTCGAGATATTTCAAAGTTAGAGGAAATTTAATTTTTAAAATGATAAGTGAAAAAAATATATCAGCTGCTCAAAGCTATAAGATTACGCAAAATGAAATTGGATTAAAATTTATCACAATCAATAATGAGCTAGCTTCAGCAAAAATTGCCTTGCAGGGAGCGCATGTCATGCAGTGGAGGCCGCATAATATAAAAAATGAAGTATTTTGGCTTTCAAGCAACGCGAGATATATGCATGGAAGATCTATTCGAGGTGGCGTACCTATATGTTGGCCTTGGTTTGGCGCACACCCTACTGATGGAAGTTTTTGTCCGCATGGATTTGCTAGAGTCATTCCATGGCGCATTAATGAAGTTATTGATTTAGAAAATGGGGCAACCAAAGTTACATTGGTGATGCTTCCAACTCCTGAAGTGAATAGGCAGCTTTCTTATCAATTTAATTTAGAACTTTCTATCATAATTGGCAATTCAATTCATCTGGACCTCAAAACAACAAATCTTTCTGAACAGCCTTTTTTGATTGGTGAGGGATATCACACTTATTTTCAAGTAAGTGATATAGAAAATATTAAAGTGACGGGGTTAGAAAATAAAATCTATTCTGACAAAGTTAGGGGATATAAAAAATTTACTCAAGAAGATCAAATTAAATTTGACGCTGAGTTCGATAGAGTTTATTTAAATACAAGCGATACGTGTGTGATTCATGATGAAGGGTTTAATAGAAAAATCACTGTTCAAAAGCAAAATAGTGAATCAACTGTTATTTGGACGCCCTGGGATAAAAAGGTAAAAACTATGGTTGATATGGGTGCTGAACATGAATGGAAAAAAATGATCTGTGTAGAGAGTGTTAATGCTCTCGAAAATAGTGTTATGGTTTATCCAAATCAGTCTCATAACCTAATAGCTGAGTATTTAGTTCAAGAATATTAGTGGCTTAATTTTATTTAAATTACTTTTAATTTAAATCACTTTAGGAGTATCATAACTATCGCAAAATCAATTTAAGGGTAGAAATAATATGAAATCAGTATTTTTAAGTATTGCAATTGTTGGTGCGTTTGTGGCTAATCAAGCTCAAGCTGCTGATGCTAAAGCTGCTGAAGCATTGGCTCAAAAAAGTGGGTGTTTAGCTTGTCATAGCATTCAAAATAAAGTGGTTGGACCAGCTTATAAAGAGGTTGCTGCTAAATATAAAAATGACAAAGGCGCAGAAGCAAAATTAATCGCTAAAGTTAAAGCAGGCGGTAGCGGTGTTTGGGGGCCAGTTCCAATGCCAGCAAATAGCCCGCAAGTTAAGGATGAAGACATTAAAACAATCGTTCAATGGGTTCTTTCTCTTTAATCTAGTAGAAACATAATAAAAAACCGGCTTAGGCCGGTTTTTTATTTAGATGGCTATGTTTTATTGAGTAAATAAAGTAGAAAATAATACCAATTAATACCCAGATTAAAAATCTTATCCAAGTTTCAGCCGGTAAGAAAAACATTAAAGCGCTACATGAAAAAATTCCTAGGACAGGAATAAGTGGATGCCATTTATTTTTAAATGTGGCTTTATTGTTTGTGTGAAGTTTTCTTATAAAAATTACACCTAATGAAACAATCACAAAAGCTGCTAACGTTCCAATATTAACAATTTCAGCTAATGTGCCGAGCGGTATAAAGCCCGCAATTAATGAGATGATAAGACCACAGAAAACGATAACTCTCACAGGGGTATTGGTAGTTTTATTCACTTCACTTAAAGTATGCGGTAATAATCCATCCCTACTCATCGCAAAAATAATTCTTGTTAAAGCATAATAAAGAACAAGCATTACTGTTGTAAGGCCAGTGATAACCCCAGTAGCTACAACTGCAGAAGCGCCTTGAAAGCCTATCTTTTGAAGTGCATAAGCTACAGGGGAAGATACATTAAGCTCTTGGTATGGCACAACGCCAGTAAGTAATAACGATACGATAATGTATATCACTGTACAAATAGCGAGTGAAAAAATAATACCTCTAGGTAGATCTCTTTGAGGATTGATTGCTTCCTCAGCAGCAGTTGAGACCGCATCGAAACCAACGTAGGCAAAAAATACTAATGAGGCCCCTGCAAGAACACCTACAGTTTTTCCATCAGGTAATGTTTCAAACCATCCATAAGGCATAAAAGGATGCCAATTTGTTGGATTGACATTAAACATAGCGACCGAAATAAATAATGTAATAGTTAGGAGTTTAATAAAAACCATTGCAGCATTAAATTTAGCACTTTGTTTTGCACCTATGATGAGTAAAGACATAATGATTAAAATAATGACCATTGCTGGAAGATTTACTATGCCGCCTAATGATGGTGCTTTTGATAATGATTCTGGAAGCCCGATACCTATAGCGGTGAGCGCATTATTAAAATACCCAGACCATCCATTAGCAACTGCCGCAATTGACATGCCATATTCCATGAGAAGAATCCAACCGATAATCCATGCGAAAAATTCTCCAAATGCAACGTAACTATAACCATACGCACTTCCGCAACCGCCAATCGATGACGAAAGTTCTGCATAAGCCAATGCCGCGAAAGCACATGCAAAGCCTGAAACTATAAAAGATAAAATCACTGCTGGACCTGCTTGATTTGCTGCTGCAATACCAGTTAACACGAATATACCTGTACCGATGATGCAACCAATACCAAGAAGTGTTAAATCTAGTGCACTCAAACATTTTTTTAGATCAGCCGGATGTTTATGGTTAATATGTTTTTTTCTTAAAATTTTTGCAAATAGATTATTCATGACCTAGCCAATCTTTATTTGTTAAAAAATATTCGTATAATTTTTCCTCTTTGCTTCCTGCTTCTGGTTTCCAATCATATTTCCATTGAACTAATGGTGGCATCGACATTAAAATTGATTCAGTTCGCCCATTAGATTGCAAACCAAACAAAGTGCCACGATCAAATATTAAATTAAATTCTACATAACGGCCACGTCTATAGAGTTGAAAGTCTCTTTCTTTCTCTGTGTAATGGTTATCCTTTCTTCTCTGAAGAATAGGTAGATAAGCATTTAAAAAAACATCGCCTACTGATTTGTTTAAACTAAAAGATTTATCAAAACCTAACTGATTAAAATCATCATAAAAAATACCACCAATACCTCTGGGTTCATTACGATGTTTTAGAAAAAAGTATTCATCACAATTTTTTTTAAACTCTGGATAAAGTTTTTTATCGTAGGGATCAAGCATTGTTTTGAGTGTTTGGTGAAAATGAATTGCATCTTCCTCGAATCCATAATAAGGCGTTAAATCCATACCACCGCCAAACCACCAAATATCATCAAGACCTAATTTTTTTGCAATAAAAAATCTGACATTCATATGCACTGTCGGCGCGTAAGGGTTTTTTGGATGTAATACAAGTGAAAGTCCCATTGCTTCCCATTTTCTATCTGCCGCTTCAGGGTGAGCAACGCTTGCTGAGCGAGGCAACTTCTCACCTAAAACATGTGAAAATCCAACACCAGCTCTCTCAAATACATTCCCATTTTCTAAAAGGCAAGAAGTACCACCACCACCTTCTTTTCGTTGCCATGAATCATTAACAAAGTTTTTTCCATCAACAATCTGAAGTGTTTCAACAATATTTGTTTGAAGGTTATTAAAGTACTCATAAACTATATTTGTATTGATCATATTATTTTCTAATTATTTTTTTACTAACAAAATCTTGAATGGTTGTAGGTTTTTTTTCAGCACCAATTCTTCCATTAATAATTTTTACTTCATTTTTAAAAAGATTTTTACATGCTCTAAGAGTCTTGATAGATTTTTTATGACTTAAGTTAGCACTTGTTGAAGTGATTGGAAAGTTAATTGAGTTTAATAAATTTAAAGTGCTATTAACTTTGGGGAGTCTTATAGCAATATTTTGACTTCCACCCCTAAGCCAAGGTGGACAGAAGTCAGATGCAGGAACCAACCAAGTATGAGGGCCGGGCCATTTAGCCATCATTTCTTTTTTCTCCGTAGTTGAAAAATCTTGCATATATATTTTTAAAAAATCTATCTTGGAACTAATTAAAATAAAACCCTTTGATCTAGGCCGTTTTTTTAAATACAAGATTTTTTCTATTGCACGTTTATTTTTTGGGTCACACCCCAATCCAAAACAAGATTCGGTAGGATAGGCGATAACACCACCTTTTTTTAGATATCGAATTAAGCGTTGATTGGCCAATTTAATTGTTATTTAATGCTCTAAAGCCTATATCTTTTCGATATTGAGCGCCATCGAATTTGACAGAACTGATAGCTTCATAAGCTCTTGCTCGGGCTTCTTTGACAGAGTTACCAAGTGCCGTAACAGCTAAAACTCTTCCACCTGAAGTCAGGAGTTTGTTGTCTTTGTAGACTGTACCAGCATGAAAAATATAACTGTCAGGAATGAGATGATCTTCAATATGAATTTCATCATTTAATTTTGGAGCTTCAGGATAGCCTGCCGATGCTAAAACGACTGCCAGTGCTGTTCTTTTATCCCATTCAATTTTTGTTGAATCAAGTTGTCCAAGCGATGCTTTGTATAACACTTCAAACAAATCACTTTTGAATCTCATGAGAATGGGTTGTGTTTCAGGATCGCCCATTCGACAATTGAACTCTAATGTTTTTATGTCACCTTTTTTAGTAATCATTAAACCTGCATAAAGGAATCCAGTAAATGGAATGCCATCTTTAGCCATGCCATCAATAGTAGGATGGATAATTTCTTTCATCACTTTGGAATAAACTTCTTCAGTTACCACAGGCGCGGGTGAGTATGCTCCCATCCCACCTGTGTTGGGACCCAGGTCAGCATCTAAGAGCCTTTTATGGTCTTGGCTTGAAGCGAGCGGCAGAATTGTTTTCCCGTCACATATCACCATAAAGCTAGCTTCTTCACCTTCAAGAAATTCTTCAATAACAACCTTGGCTCCAGCATCACCAAATTTATTATCTACAAGCATAAAGTCGATTGCATCATGAGCTTCTTTTTCTGTCATGGCAACGATAACACCTTTTCCAGAAGCTAATCCATCTGCTTTAATTACAATAGGTGCGCCTAGCATATCAATATAGCGATGAGCTTCATTAGGTAGTTTAAATGTTTTATATTTTGCAGTAGGAATGCTGTGCCTATACATGAAGTCTTTAGCATAATCTTTAGAGCTTTCAAGTTGGGCAGCTTTTTGAGTGGGCCCAAAAATATTTAGATGTTTAGATCGAAATAAATCAACAATTCCCTTTGAAAGGGGGAGTTCTGGGCCAATGACAGTAAGGTCAATTTTTTCTTCAATTGCGAAATCTGCAAGAAGATTAATATCAATTAGATTAATATTTTTGAATTTTGGATTGAGGTGAGTTCCACCATTACCTGGGGCAATAAAAACTGAATTTACTTTTTTGCTTTGAGAAAGTTTCCATGCCATCGCATGTTCTCTGCCGCCACTTCCAATGACTAGAACTTTCATAAATTAATGCCTAAAGTGACGATATCCAGTAAATAACATCACAAGACCTAATTCATCGGCAGCAGAGATGACTTCTTCATCTCTTAAGCTTCCTCCAGGCTGAATTACGCATTTAGCACCAGCCGCCGCTAGTACATCAATACCATCTCTAAAAGGGAAGAACGCGTCAGAAGCTACCACTGAATTTGTCAAATCAAGATTAGCATTTTGAGCTTTTATGGAAGCAATCTTAGTGCTATCTACTCTACTCATTTGGCCTGCGCCAATACCTAGAGTTTGATTATTTTTACAAAATACAATTGCATTTGATTTGACATATTTAGCGACACGCCAAGCAAAAAGCATATCAGCCATTTGCTCCTCGTTAGGTTTAAGTTTAGAAACTATTTTGCAATGATTTATATCGATATTGAAATTATCTGGCGATTGAACTAATAAACCGCCACCAATTTTTTTTAATTCAAAAGCATTAAACTTGTTATCCAATGTAACTTCTAACAATCTGATGTTTGGTTTTGATTCAAATATTTTAAGTGACTCAGGATCGTATGATGGGGCAATTACAACTTCTACAAATTGGGTAATAATTTGAGATGCAGTATTTTTGTCTAGTGTTGTATTACAAGCAATAATGCCTCCAAATGCAGAAGTTGTATCAGTTGAAAATGCTTTTTTATAAGCGTTTAATAAGTCTTCAGAAGAGCCTACACCACAAGGATTTGCATGTTTTACGATGACACAAGAAGGAAGCTTAAAGCTTTTAACACACTCCCATGCTGTATCTGCATCATTTAAGTTATTGTATGAAAGCTCTTTACCCTGTAATTGTTTAAAGCTTGCCAATGAACCTTTATTAGCTATTTCATCAACATAGAAAGATGCAGTTTGATGCGGATTTTCCCCGTAACGTAAATCCATTTTTTTGTTAAATGAAAGATTAAGTTTATTAGGGTAAGTTACATTTTTATTCGTATCTAACCCATTAAGATAATTTGAAATGGCTGAATCATACTTTGCAGTATGTTCAAAAGCTTTTTTAGCTAAATTAAATCTGCATTCCAGATTAAGTGCGCCATTATTCTGTTTAAGGGTATCTTCAATCATTTTATAATCCGAGGCATCAGTGACCACAGCTACACCATTATAATTTTTAGCCGACGATCTAATCATTGCTGGACCACCGATATCAATATTTTCAATAGCTTCAGAGAGCGGACAATTTTCTTTGGATATGGTTGCTTCGAATGGATATAAGTTCACGACCACCAAATCAATTAAAGGAATATCAGACTTAATCATTGTTTGTAGATGTTTTTCATCATCTCTTTTTCCAAGGATGCCGCCATGTATCTTCGGGTGAAGTGTTTTTACTCTCCCATCAAGCATTTCAGGGAAGCCTGTATAATCACTCACCTCTATGACAGGAATATTATTGTCAGCAAATAATTTTGCAGTACCTCCAGTAGATAAAATTTCAACGTTAAACTTAATTAGCGTCTTTGCGAAATCGATAATGCCTTTTTTGTCTGATACGCTTATAAGAGCTCTTTTTATTTTAATCATGACTAGATATCAATCTTATGTTGTTTTAGTTTTTTTCTGAGTGTGTTCCTATTAAGACCAAGAATTTCTGCAGCTTTGCTTTGGTTGCCTTTTGAAATGCCCATAATATAAGTTAATAGAGGTTTCTCTACTATACCAATGACCATATCGTAAACATTCGTTGGGTGTTCGCCGTTTAGGTCTTTGAAGTATTGATCTAGAGATTCGTTTATACAATCCGGGATATCTGTTTTCTTTTCCATTAAGCTACCAACATTTCTTCTTCGTATTTTATATATGGAGATTCAATTGCAAGAAAATTAAAATAATCTTCGATCGTTTTAATTTGTTCGTCGATTAATTCAATTGTGTTCATATGGTGTCTAAAATTCGCAGAATTTTTTAATCCTTTTGTGTACCAAGAAATATGCTTTCTAGCAATTTTTAATCCTGCATTTTCACCATAAAAATCATAAAGCTCATTCACATGAGCAATCGTAATATTTTTGATTTCATCAGTAGATGGGTTATCTAAATGTTTTCCTGTTTTAAGAAAGTGATCAATTTCTCTAAAAATCCAAGGTTTGCCTTGGGCTGCTCTTCCGATCATTACCCCATCTACACCCGTGTAATCTAAAACAAATTTAGCTTTTTCTGGTGAAGTGATATCACCATTAGCGATAACAGGAATTTTGACTGACTGTTTTACTTCAGCGATGGTGTCATATTCAGCATCACCCATGTACAAACAAGCTCTAGTTCTGCCATGAATAGCTAGTGCTTTAATACCAATATCTTCGGCAATTTTTGCAATTTCTTTAGCATTACGATTTTGAATGTCCCAACCAGTTCTTATTTTTAATGTGACAGGAACATCTACAGATTTAACCACAGAAGATAATATTTTTTGCACAAGCGGCTCATCTTTGAGAAGCGCTGATCCTGCCATAACATTACATATTTTTTTTGCAGGACAGCCCATATTGATATCAATAATTTGAGCGCCATGATCCACATTAAACTGAGCTGCTTCAGCCATCATTTTTGGGTCAGCGCCAGCTATTTGAACTGAAATTGGATCTACTTCACCTTCGTGATTGGCGCGACGAAGTGTTTTTTGGCTGCCGTATAAAAGTGAGTTTGATGTCACCATTTCACTTACCGCCATGCCAGCGCCAAATTTTTTACAAAGTTGACGGAAAGGACGGTCTGTAACGCCTGCCATGGGAGCGACTACGAGATTATTTTTAATGGAAATGGAACCTATTTGCACTGTCTTAATATTTACTTAGGGAAAGTTGCCTATTTTATAGGCAAATGACTTTTTATAAAAGTGAAGACTTCAAATTACTTATGCCATGCATAGCCTAAATTCGTTATTTTGACTTGTATTTCTAATATGGCTTCGTTAACTAATTTTGATGGGCCTTTAACGCCAAGCTCTATAGTCTTTACTGGGGTTAATTTTGGCAGACTAAAAAGTTTAATTTCTGGATATTTTTTTACAATTTCATTCATTAAATCAATTAATTTACTTTCACTCACATCATTAATCCAAATTGAAGCTTCGACGAAATCATTTTGATTTAATAATTCCTGGTAGTGCGTATTAAGAACCCATTCAACCATCGGCCATGCCATTTCTGGAAAGCCCGGCAAAAAATGATGATTCTTAATTTTAAATCCAGGTATTTTATTAATTTCATTTGGAATTAATAATGCGTTTTGTGGAATATCTGCCATTAATACCCTTTTAGGATAAGCTCCTTCACCAAACTGTTCTTCAATGAGCATTACGGCTTCATTATTTCTCGTTAATTGAAGATCAAAAGCTTTGGCTGCAGCTTGTCTTGTAAAGTCATCTGGAGTTGCACCAATACCTCCAAAAGAGAAAACCAATGTATTCGGTTTTATGGATTCTTTAATAGATTGAATAATCTCTTTCGAATCATCTTGAATATATTTCACCCAAGACAAAGAAAGCCCATATTTTTTTAACGTTTTTTTTAAATATTCGAAATGTTTATCTTGTCTTTTGCCAGATAAAATTTCATCGCCGATAATCAAAGCGCCAAATTCCATTTTAATGTGCCGCATCCCAGTTAAGTCCAACACCAATATCGACGATAAGAGGAATATCTAGTTTTGCAACACCCTCCATTAAGCGAGGTAATTCTTTTTGTAATATTTCAATTTCATTTTGGGGTACTTCAAATACAAGCTCATCGTGTACTTGCATAATCATTTTTGTTTTTAAATGTACATTTTTAGAAAGCCATTGATCAACGGCAATCATTGCTAATTTAATGAGGTCGGCTGCAGTACCTTGCATAGGCGCATTGATTGCCGCTCTCTCAGCCGCAGCTCTTCTAATACCATTTGAACCATTAATTTCTGGAATCCATAATCGCCTTCCAAAAAATGTTTCTACATAACCTTTATCTTTAGCAAATAATTTTGCATCTTCCATGTATTTTTTAACACCAGGATATCGGGCAAAATAAGTTTCTATATAATTTGAGGCGGCGCTGCGTTCAATACCCAGTGATTTCGATAAACCAAAAACACTCATTCCATAAATCAAACCAAAATTAATGACTTTGGCATAACGCCTTTGTTCCTGTGAGACACTATTAAGATCACATCCAAAGATTTCAGCTGCTGTGGATTTATGAATATCTTCATTGTTCTTGAATGCATCAAGCAGTCTTATATCTTGAGATAAGTGAGCCATAATTCTTAGTTCGATTTGTGAGTAGTCTGCAGATAAAATAGATGACCCCTCGTTTGCAATAAATGCTTCTCTTATTTTTCTACCCTCTAATGTTCTGATAGGGATATTTTGTAAATTAGGATCTGAACTTGCAAGACGTCCTGTAATTGCGACCGCTTGGTTGTAGCTGGTATGAATACGTCCAGAATTAGGATTAATCATTTTTGGAAGTTTATCTGTGTAAGTTGATTTAAGTTTAGATAAACTTCGATGTTCAAGTAGTAGTTTAGGTAAAGGATAATCAAGAGCTAATTCTTGCAAGACATCTTCATCGGTAGAGTGTGCTCCCGAAGGTGTTTTTTTCAAAGACTTTATACCTAATTTGTTAAATAAAATATCTTGTAACTGTTTGGGTGATGCGAGGTTAAAAGGTTGCCCCGCTAATTGATAAGCTTCTTCTTCAAGTAGCAGAATTTTTTTACCAATTTCATGGCTTTGTTCATTCAATTTTTTTTCATCTATAAGCACACCATTTCTTTCAATCTTTAAAAGAACTTCAGCTATGGGCATTTCAATATCTTCATAAATGAATTTTAGTGGCGCATCATTTTCAATCGCAGGATTAAAAAATTGATTTAATTGCAATGTAATGTCGGCATCTTCACACGAATAATGAGAAGCCACATCAATATCAACTTCATTAAATTTCAGTTGATTTACTCCTTTGCCCGCAACTTCTTCATAACTTATGCAGGTATGACCTAAATGTCTAAGGCTTAAATTATCCATGCCATGACTTTGATGACTTTCTGTTACATAGCTTTGCAGCATCGTATCGTGCTTAATACCTTTAAGATGTATATTATGATTTAAAAAAACATGCGCATCATATTTTATGTTTTGCCCAATTTTTTCTATTTTTTCATCTTCTAATATAGGCTTTAGTAAATCCAATACAGCATTGAGAGAAAACTGTTGAGGTACGCCAGGATAATCATGCGATAAAGGAATGTAAGCGGCTTCCCCTGGAGTCACTGACATTGATATACCTACAATTTTTGCTTGCATTGGGTCGAGTGAATTTGTCTCCGTATCGATACATACACATTTTTTTTCTTTAATTTTTTCTAGCCATATATGCAACAAAGTTTCTTCAAATATTGTGTCGTATTTAATTTTAGAAATAAAATGACTTGGCGATTGAATAGAAACTTTTTCTTCGCTATTTTTATTTGGAGAAATTACTTGAGGACTACCTTCTTTTATTTCATTAAGCCAATTCTTAAACTCAAACCGTTGGTATAAGTTTTCTAACGCGGATGTGTCTTGTTCTTTAGGTTTTAAGTTGTTCCAATTTTTATCGATATCTAAATCACATCGAATTGTTATAAGATCTTTAGCTTTAGGAATCCAATTGAGTGCTTTTCTTAAGTTTTCACCCACTACCCCTGAGAATTGAGAAGCATGAGTGATGATATTGTCGAGCGTTTGATATTCATTAAGCCATTTCAATGCAGTTTTTGGACCTACTTTTTCAACACCGGGTACATTGTCTGATGTATCTCCAATAAGCGTTAGATAATCAATAATTTGGCTCGGCATTAATCCAAATTTATTTTTGACGCCTTCGATATCGAGTTTTTCATTCGTCATCGTATTAATTAAAGTGACATGATCGTTTACAAGCTGAGCTAAATCTTTGTCGCCTGTAGAAACAATGACATTAAATTGATGTTGGGTAGCTTCTTTGCATAACGTGCCAATTACATCATCGGCCTCAACACCTTCTTGAATAATAATAGGCCAGCCCATCGCAGTAATTGCTTCATGGAGTGGTTGGATTTGGGCTCTTAAGTCATCAGGCATCGCTGAGCGATTAGCCTTATACTCGGGGTAAAGATCATTTCTGAAAGTTTTTCCTTTTGCATCAAAAACGCAAGCGCTATAATCAGAAGGAAACTCTTTATGAAGTTTTCGGAGCATATTTAAGACACCGTAAATAGCCCCGGTAGGTTCTTGGCGACTGTTTCGAAGATCAGGCAATCCGTGAAATGCCCGATAGAGATAAGAAGAGCCATCGACCAATAATAGTGTTTTCATTGTTTAACTTTGAAAGTTTTTATGTCAGCAGATAAAAAGATACCTAAATTTAACGGCCCAGAATTGTTTGATGAAACCCATAATGAAAGTGAATCCTGGTATGCATTTGAAATTATGTCAGAATTTGTTGGCGCTACCGAAAAACTTAAAAAAATAACCCCAGCTGTATCTGTGTTTGGAAGTGCAAGGGTGAGTGAGAACCATCCTTACTACAAACTCACTGTTGATATAGCAGAGGCGTTATCCAATGCAGGTTTTAGCGTAATTTCTGGCGGCGGTCCTGGCCTTATGGAAGCCGTTAATAAAGGAGCCTCTCTGGGCAAAGGCCCTAGCATTGGCCTTAATATCAATTTACCTCATGAACAAAAGCCGAATGAGTACCAAGATATTTCAATTAATTTTAAATATTTCTTTATGCGTAAAGTGATGTTTATTAAGTACGCCTCAGCATACGTGGTTTTGCCCGGAGGATTTGGAACTTTAGATGAATTAATGGAAGTAATTACACTTATTCAAACAGGTAAATCAAGAAAAATCCCTATTATTTTAGTAGGCAAAGAGTTCTGGTCTGGTTTGCTAGGCTGGTTAAAAGACAAGATTGTAAAAGAGGGTATGGCGCAAGAGAAAGATTTGGATTTGATTCAAATTCTTGAGGAGCCCAAAGAGATAGTGGATGCAATATTTAATCATTATGAATCAATTGGTTTTACGCTAACGCCGGCGGAACGAAAAGCCCAGCTTTACTTATAAATTGTCAAATAAACCATACCAACTATAGGTTTTTTGCTAGAATCTTGTCTATGAAAATACAAAACATAATCAAAGTTTTTTTACTTGCAATCGCTTTTGCGAGTTTAAATGTCATGGCTGAAAAAAAACTCGAGCCATTAGAAGAAGTGAAGCCGCCGCCCAAGAATTTTGAAAGTGATGTTGTAGATGAGCCTCAAATTACTATCACTAAAAAAGGTGGAGATACTGTTGAGGAATACCGTATTAATGGTGAGCTTTATATGATGAAAGTTACTCCCGCTGCCGGCGGCCCTGCTTATTATTTATTGAAGGAAGATCAAGACGGTGGTTGGGCAAAATATGACGGCCCTAGTCAACCTCTGACAGTGCCTAAATGGGTAATATTTAGATTCTAAATTTTTTTTGAAAGGGCTTTTAGGCCCTTTTTTTTATGTCCGTCTACACATCAGTTAATATTGAAGAATTAAAAATCTGGCTTCAAGATTATGCTTTAGATGATCTTACTGATTATCAAGGCATAAAATCTGGCATCACGAATACCAACTATTTTTTGATGACAGCGCATGATCGTTTTGTATTAACCCTCTTTGAAAAAAATACAATAGAAGACCTCCCATATTTTGTAGACCTTATGACTCATTTAGCAGAGCATTCGTTTTTATGTCCTAGGCCAATTTTTAAAAAAAATGGTACAGCTTTAAGCATTTTAAAAAATAAACCTGCTTTAATCGTGACATGCTTAAAGGGTAAAGAGCTTACAAAGCCTGAAGTCAATCATTGCATGGCCGTGGGTAAAAGTTTGGCGGAGCTCCATGTGAAATCAGCTAATTTTGAAGCTCAACATCAAAACACAAGAGATCTTAACTGGATTAAAAAAACAGCTAACTCTTTATTTGATTCATTACCCCAAGATGAGAGTCAATTATTAAAAGAAGAAATTCTTTATCAAGAAAAACAAAATTATAAACTCCCTATATCTACGATTCATGGAGATTTATTTAGGGACAACGTACTCTTTTTAAATAATGAGGTAACAGGCTTTATAGATTTCTATTATGCATGCACAGATTATCTTGTTTTAGATGTGGCAATTGCTGTCAATGATTGGTGTGTGAATGATGATGGTTCTTTTGATAAAGCGAGATTGAGTGCTTTCTTAGATGCCTATAAAAAGATAAGATCATTTAATGATGATGAAGATAAAGCTTGGAATGATATGCTGAGATTGGCGGCTCTAAGATTTTGGGTTTCTAGGCTCAACGATTTTTACCATGAAGAAGAAGGCGAGCTTACCTATACAAAAGACCCAAATCATTTTAAGAAAATTTTAAAACAACGCATTAGTTCATAAATTTTAAGGTCAATTAATATGAAAAAAATTACATTCCGAGATTCTATTCGTTGGAATAAAGAAAGTTTTACGCTCTTTAAAAAAACACCTAATCAATCGTTGATGCTGAGCTTAGCTTACCTCTTTATTTTTATGTTGTTGCCTTCAATGCCTATGGTTCAAGTTTTTTCAATTGCATCTATTTTGATTTGGCCAATATTTTTAGTATTCGCAGTGAACTTTTACAAAATTCATGACAAGAATAAGGCTGAAAAATTTTTAGCAGTATATGAAAAAATTAAACCTAAGCTGGCCACGTTATTAACACTTGGCCTGATCTGTTTAACTTATGCTGGTTTAGTGACAATCGTCTTAAATTCTGAAATGCAAGAATTTATTAAACTATCAGAAAATAATAATGAGCTGGTCAGTGTAATCAACAATTTTGTACCAATGATAGGAAAATTAATCTTACTTTTACTTCCATTGCTTATGGCGACTTGGTTTTCGCCGATGCTAATCGTTTATAACCATTACTCACTCTTTAAATCGATCAAATCAAGTATTGCAGGATGCTTAATGTATATTGCGCCATTAGGTCTTTCATGGCTTATTTTTTCAACAACAGCGATATTATTTATGTTGTCGTGTGGGGTATTGATCGGGTCTCTAGCTTCATTCTTTCCTTCAATAGGACCTTCATTGATGGGTGCGATTATTTTCTTTGCATTACTTGTAATTACATCGGTGATGTTTGCGTTTCAATATATCAGTTACCGAGATATTTTTAAATCCGCCAGAAGCTATTAGCGTTTAAAGAGTTTTGCGTATTCCATCGCAAGCCATTTTGTGCCTGCTTTATTAAATTTAATTTGAATCCTTAAGTCATCGGAATTACCCTCATAGCCCAGAACAGTTCCTTGGCCAAATTTTTCATGCATGACAGAATCACCAATACGCCAAGTATGCTGCTGCTGAGTAGGTTGCGAATAATTCTCCTCAATTTGATCCACATTATTTTTAAAATTAATAGTATTAATGTTTTTAATAAGATTCTCAGGAATTTCTTCTAAGAATCTTGAAGGCATTCCATATCTTGTTTGGCCATGAAGCATTCTAGATAGCGCATAGCTTAAATATAATTTTGAACGAGCTCTTGTGACAGCAACATACATTAGCCTTCTTTCTTCTTCAAGACCTTTAGATTCGAACAAACTTTGTTCGTGAGGACATAAACCTTCTTCGAGACCAGAAATAAATACTACGTCAAATTCTAAGCCTTTCGATGAGTGAATCGTCATGAGCTGGATTGCATCTGAACCTTCACTGGCTTGCATATCACCACTTTCTAAAGCAGAATAATTTAAAAAATCTCCCAGTGGGTTTAAAGAATCATTGTTATCATTATTTAGAAAAGTTGCTGCAGCAGAAACTAATTCATTTAAGTTGGAGACTCTATCAAGACCATCTTTTTCATTGGTATAGTGATCTTTAAGTCCTGATTCATTGATAATAAGATCAATCATTTGAGGAAGCGCTAGCCCTTCAAAACCACTTTCAATATGTTTTATGAGATGGATGAAGTAAGGTATACCTTTTTTGATTGAAGGCACGTGATCTGATGATCTCTGTGCGGCATCCCATAAACTACAGTTATCGCGCTTAGAAATATCTTGAAGGCTTTCTAATGATCGACTACCGATACCTCGCGTTGGAAAATTTACAATTCTTAAAAAAGCGCTATCATCATTTTTATTTGCAATGAGTCTTAGATAAGCTATAGCGTGTTTAATTTCGGCACGTTCAAAGAAACGCAACCCACCATAGACACGATAAGGTAAATTAGATGAAAAAATATTGTGTTCAAGAATGCGAGACTGAGCATTGCTTCTATAAAGTATAGCAATATGATTAAGTGGGACACCCTCTCTATGAAGCATTTTGATTTCATCTACAATAAATTTAGCTTCATCAATATCGGTATGGCCGGTATATATTCTAATAGGGTCACCTTCTCCAGCTGAAGTCCAGAGGTTCTTACCCAATCTATTTTTATTGTGATCAATAATGGCATTTGCTGTATTAAGGATATTACTTTTAGATCTGTAGTTTTGTTCGAGCTTAATAATTTGCTTAACATGAAAGTCTCTTTCCATATCTTTCATATTTCCAACTCTTGCACCTCTAAAACTATAGATAGATTGATCATCGTCACCTACAGCAAATACAAAACTACTATTACCCGCAAGAAGTTTTAACCACTTATATTGAAGTTCGCTTGTGTCTTGAAATTCGTCAATCAGAATATGTTTAAATCGATCTTGATAGTGTTGACGTATTGCCGCATTTTTTTCAAAAAGCTCAAAGCATCTTAAAAGTAATTCACCAAAATCAACTAAGCCTTCTTTTTGACATTGCTTTTCATATTCAAGATATATTTCATTTAATTTTTTTGAATGTGTGTCGTAAGTGTCCACATGAGCAGCTCTTAATCCCTCATCTTTGCATCCATTAATATAGTGCTGTACTTGCTTTGGTGCATAAGTCTCATCATCCACATTCATGGTTTTCATAGTTCTCTTGATGAGAGATAACTGATCCTGACTATCTAGAATCTGAAACGTATCAGGTAAGTCAGCATCTCTTGCGTGCGTTTTAAGAAATCGATTGCATAAACCATGGAATGTACCCACCCACATACCTCTTGTATTAATAGGGAGTTGCATGGTTATTCTTTGTAACATTTCCTTTGCAGCTTTGTTGGTAAATGTTACGGCAATAAGTCCAAAAGGACTCACCACATTTGTTTGGATAAGCCATGAAATTCTAGAAGTTAATACTTTAGTTTTACCACTTCCTGCGCCCGCTAAAATTAGTGCAGATTCATTTTGAAGCGTGACAGCTTCAATTTGTTTTTCATTAAGATCTTTGAATTGATTTTGATTGGGAAGGGATGCATTCATGAGGTGTAATGCTATCCTAAATTATTGAAAGATAAAAAAAAGATTAAAAAAAAGACCTCTTAAGAGGTCTTTTTTTATTGATGCGTTTGAGTTACATCATGCCGCCCATGCCGCCCATGCCGCCCATGCCACCCATATCACCTCCGCCCATTGCTGGAGCGTCATCTTTGGGGAGTTCAGCTACCATACAGTCAGTGGTTAACATAAGACCAGCTATAGATGCTGCATGTTGTAATGCAGAGCGAGTAACTTTAGTAGGATCTAAAACACCCATCTCAACCATATCACCATAAGTTTCATTTGCAGCGTTAAAACCATAGTTGCCTTTACCAGCTACTACGTTATTAACTACTACTGATGGCTCTACACCAGCATTTGCAACGATTTGTCTTAAAGGCTCTTCAACCGCGCGAAGTACGATTCGAATACCTGCCTCTTGATCTGCATTTTCACCTTTAACTTTAGCAATTGCATCACGAGCTCTTATTAAAGCAACGCCGCCACCAGCTACGATACCTTCTTCAACAGCAGCTCTTGTTGCATGAAGGGCATCTTCAACACGAGCTTTCTTTTCTTTCATTTCAATTTCGGTCGTTGCACCTACTTTAATTACAGCAACACCGCCTGCAAGTTTTGCAACTCGCTCTTGAAGTTTTTCTTTATCGTAATCGCTTGTCGCTTCTTCGATTTGTGTTTTGATTTGAGCAATACGTGACTTAATATTTTTTTCGTCACCTGTGCCATCGATGATAATGGTATTTTCTTTGCCCACTTCAATTCTTTTAGCTTGACCTAAATCTTCAATTTTAACCGTTTCTAGTTTCAAACCTACTTCATCTGAAATTACTGTACCACCAGTTAGAATTGCAATATCCTCAAGCATTGCTTTTCTCCTGTCACCAAAACCAGGGGCTTTGACTGCGACAGTTTTTAAGATGCCACGAATGTTATTGACTACTAAAGTCGCTAGAGCTTCCCCTTCAATATCTTCAGCGATAATAAGGAGAGGACGGCTTGATTTAGCCACTTGTTCAAGTGCTGGAAGCAGATCTCTGATGTTAGAGATTTTTTTGTCATGCAATAAAACGTATGGGTTATCTAATAATGCAATTTGACGATCTGCATTATTAATAAAGTACGGTGAAAGGTATCCACGGTCGAATTGCATCCCTTCCACAACATCAAGCTCGTTTGTTAGGCCTGATCCATCTTCTACTGTGATTACACCTTCTTTACCTACTTTATCCATTGCATCTGCAATGATTTGCCCAATAGAGTGATCAGAGTTGGCAGAAATAGACCCTACTTGAGCAATTTCCTTACTTGTTGTACATGGCTTACTTAATTTTTTAAGTTCAGCAACCCCGCCCTCAACAGCTTTATCGATACCTCTTTTTAGATCCATAGGATTCATACCTGCTGCGACTGATTTCATGCCTTCGCGAATAATAGCTTGGGCTAATACAGTTGCAGTGGTTGTTCCATCACCTGCGATATCAGATGTTTTAGATGCAACTTCTTTAACCATTTGAGCACCCATATTTTCAAACTTATCTTTAAGTTCGATTTCTTTTGCAACTGATACACCATCTTTAGTGATTGTAGGTGCTCCGAATGAACGTTCTAAAACAACATTTCTTCCCTTAGGGCCAAGTGTAACTTTCACTGCGTTTGCTAAAATGTTTACACCGGTAATCATCTTTTGGCGAACGTCGTCACCAAATCTTACGTCTTTTGCTGCCATTTTTATTTCTCCAAAATATTTATTAATGAATGTTTAAGGCTTTATTCAACAATGCCCATGATGTCTTCTTCACGCATCACAAGTAACTCTTCACCATCAACTTTAACGGCTTGGCCAGCGTATTTTCCAAATAAAACTTTGTCACCTACTTTGACGTCTAGTTTTTTAACACTGCCATCTTCGAGAATTTTTCCATTACCTACAGCTTGAACTGTGCCTTGGTCTGGTTTTTCTGTTGCGCTGTCAGGGATAACAATACCTGATGCTGTTGTACGTTCTTCTTCAAGACGCTTTACAATTACGCGGTCATGTAAAGGGCGAATTTTCATTTCATATTCTCCTAATAGTGTATTCTTTGAAAATTAAACAAAATCGAAAACACGAGTGATTAGCACTCAATGTCATAGAGTGCTAATAATAGGGACGAAAGCCTAAAATTTCAAGTGTTATTTCATTAAATATATGAATTTAAACATTATTTTTATATGAGCTATTACATAGAAAAAAAAGATTATCGAAGGCTTGGACAGTCGGATTTACTTATTTCACCTATTACCTTAGGCACCATGACCTTTGGAGAACAAAATTCAGAATCCGAGGCATTTTTACAGCTTGATTGGGCTATATCTAGCGGCATTAATTTTATTGATACTGCCGAAATGTATCCTGTACCACCCAAAGAAAATACTTTTACGAAAACCGAAATAATTCTGGGTTGTTGGTTAAAAAAACAAAAAAGGGAAGATGTTGTCTTAGCAACTAAAGCTGCAGGTCCAAGAAGAGCGCTTAACTGGATTCGAAATGGACCTCAAGCCTTCGATGAGAAAAATTTACGTGAGGCAGTAGAAGGATCTTTAAAAAGACTCCAAACAGATTATATCGATCTATATCAACTCCATTGGCCTGAAAGAAATGTGCCTATGTTTGGCCAATATAAATTTGATCCTAATGCCGAGATGGAAGGCTCAAAATTAAAAGAGTGGGTATCAATTCATGAACAGCTAGAAGCATTGGGCAAACTTGTGCAAGAAGGGAAGATTAAATATATCGGTATCTCAAATGAACAATCTTGGGGTGTGATGGAATTTATTCGTATTGCTAGAGAAAAAAAATTACCTCTCATAGCTTCAATTCAAAATTGTTACAACCTCATCAATAGAGGGGTGGAGTTTGGTATGACGGAAATTTTATACCGAGAAAGAATTGGATTCTTAGCATATTCACCGTTAGCTTTTGGACACCTCACTGGAAAGTATTTAAAAAAAATTGATACAAAAGGACGTGTAACACTCTTCAAAGGCTTTGCGCAAAGATATGACAAGCCGAACGTTTTCCCTGCTGTAAGAGCATACGAAAGATTAGCAACAAAATACGGCATGACTTTAACGGAGATGGCTTTGGCATTTGTCTATCATCAGTGGTTTGTTACATCAACCATCATAGGAGCGACATCGCTTGATCAGCTCAAAGAAAATATTGAGGCCTATAGCATCACACTCTCTAAGGAGATGTTAGATGAAATTGAAATTATTCATCTCACTCATATGAACCCAGCACCTTAATATATGAAGAATCAGTATTACATTGATAGAAGCTTAAAAAGTTTGTGGAATCCATGTACGCAAATGAAAATTCAACAGGCGCAATCTATCATCCCTATTAGGCGCGGCGACGGTATTTGGCTCTATGACTATGACGATAAAAAATATTTAGATGCAATTAGTTCGTGGTGGGTTAATTTGTTCGGCCACAATCAAAGCGAAATAAAAAAATACATCACAGATCAACTTGATCTTGTTGAGCACGTCATGCTCGCAGGTTTAACTCATGAGCCAGCTATAAAGCTTTCTGAAAAATTAAGTAACCTCACAAATCTAAGCCACGCTTTTTATGGCAGTGATGGATCTAATGCGATTGAAATTGCTATTAAGATGAGCGTGCATCACTGGAAGAATAAAGGCCAACCTAAAAAAAATAAAATAATCTATTTGGAAAATAGTTACCATGGTGAAACACTTGGCGCTTTATCTGTGACAGATATTAAACTCTTTCGTAAAAATTATGCTTCATTAATAAAAAAAAATAATCCTATCAAAACACCCGATTGGCGTTATGCAGAAAAAGGTGAGACAGCGGAATCCTATGCAGTAAGATGTATTCAAGATTTAGAAAGTTATCTTGAAGATCATCATCAATATATAGCCGCTTTTATTTTAGAGCCCCTTGTGCAATGTGCAACCGGGATGGGAATGTATCATTCAATTTATTTAGCAAAAGCAAGAGAGCTTTGCACTAAATATCATATTCATCTTATTGACGATGAGATTGCAGTAGGTTTCGGAAGAACAGGTAAGATGTTTGCATTTGAACATGCAAATATAAAACCTGATTTTATTTGTCTTTCAAAAGGATTAACCGGCGGCTATCTTCCTTTATCAGCTGTGTTAACAACGGATAACATTTATATGGCCTTTTATGAAGACAAGATAGAGAAAGGCTTTCTTCATTCACACAGTTATACCGGTAACCCACTTGCTTGCAGCGCTGCACTTGGCACATTAAATTATTTTGAAAATCATGATGTGATTAATCAAAACTATAAAACCTCAGCTTATATTTCAGAGCGCATGAAGACGTTCTCAATATTACCTATTTCTAATTTAAGAAATATAGGAATGATATGGGCGTTTGACCTTCAGGGGGTTACAAAAGTGGTACTTAAAAAAATAACTACAAAAGCTATCGATCGTGGACTTCTAATCAGACCGATAGGACATACCATTTATTTCATGCCGCCTTATATTATTAATCATGATGAAGTAGATTTTATGATTGATATTGCTTTCAAAGTTATTCAGTCATCCATATAAACATGCGAATACTGCTATTTATCTCTTTCTTATGGTGGGATGCCGTATTTGCGGATCCGAATATTGATACAATAAATAAAATACTTAATCGCTCAGAACTTTCAAAAGGTAATTACTCTCTTTATATTAAAAATATTTCTAAAAGAGCCAAAGTTTTTAGTTATAACGAACAAAAAGCTTTCAATCCGGCCTCTGCTATGAAATTAGTTACGACATACGCCGGGCTACAGCTCTTAGGCCCACAGTATCAGTGGAAGACGGAAGTGCTTTATAAAGGCAATATAAAAAATAAACATCTATACGGTGACCTCATTATTCGAGGGTATGGCGATCCCACTCTCACCTATGCAGATCTTTCAGAAATTATCGAAAGAGTTAAACAGCAGGGCATTCAACACATTCATGGTGATATTATTATTGATGAAAGTTTTTTTGGCGAACTACAAAATCAAGATCTTATTGACGATAAAAAATATCGCGCTTATAACGTGAATCCAAAATCTTTCGTTGTGAATGAAAATACAATCAATTTTAATTTTTCAATAGACAATGAAAAAATTAATATACAAACTTTCCCTGAAATCCCAACATTAAAAGTCATTAATCGTTTAAAACTTTCGGACCAAGGTTGCAACGAATGGAAGGATGCTCTTGGTTATGAGGTGGAAACAAAATCTAATGTAACGGAGATTGTATTCAATGGGGCCTTTGATAAAGCATGCGATAGTAAAGATATTGATTTATCAATATTAAGTGCCAATCGCTTATTTAAAGAGCTATTTGAAAAACTTTGGAAAATGCACGGGGGAATTATTGAGGGAAATTTTAAAAATATATATCAAAGGGATACTGATACACATAAGCTATATGAGCACCAATCAAGACCTTTAAGTCTTGTCGTGAGAGATATAAATAAATATAGCCAAAATCTAATTGCTAGAAATCTATCGCTCACCATGCTGGCAGAAAATAACGGCTCTCCAATCACTGAAAATGAGGCGGGAAGATTTACTAAAGAGTTTTTGATAAAGCAAAAATTGAAGCTTGATTCTCTTGAGATGGATAATGGTGCCGGACTTTCAAGAAATGCGAAAATAAGTGCAGAGGATTTGTCTTTCTTATTAGAAAAAGCATATAGCAGTCTTTATATGCCTGAATTTATTGCATCGCTTCCGAATATTGGTATTGACGGTACATTGAAAAATAGAGGAAAAAAATTATCTGTTTCTAAGCATGCTTATTTAAAAACCGGTAGCATCCAAAATGTGAGTGCTATTGCAGGATATATTTTTGATAAAAATAACGATATAAAAGTTTTTGTATTTATGGCGAATGACCCTAAGGCAAACGAATCATCTAAAATACAAGATGATCTTATTGAATGGGCTTATCTTAATTGAACCTGAGGGGGTGTTAATATGCGATATATAAACATTATTAAATCTATTTTAGCTTTCAGCATCATTTTATTTAATGTTGATTTGGCATTCGCTGAGTCACAAATCTCACAAAAGGAAATAAAATTGGAAAAAAATATTACTTCATTAATTATTAAAGATACTGTCTTAGGAAATGGACGACAAGCCGAAAAAGGCCTCGCTGTGACAGTTCATTACTCTGGTTGGTTATATGATCCGAATCAAAAAGATGGTAAAGGTAAAAAATTTGATAGCTCACTAGATCGAAATGATCCTTTTGTATTTAATTTAGGGGCTGGTCAAGTGATTCGAGGCTGGGATGACGGGGTGGATGGCATGAAAATTCATGGTAAAAGAACGCTCATCATTCCTCCAGATATGGGTTATGGTTCTCGAGGCGCTGGTGGTGTAATTCCTCCGAACGCTACTTTAATTTTTGATGTTGAGTTGCTCGGAGTTAAATAATGAAAGCTAGAGTCAAATGGATCGAAAATGTATGTTTCATAGGTGAATCTGAGTCTAACCATTCTGTTATTCTTGATGGCCCTGAAGAACTGGGGGGCAGAAAACTAGGTATGCGACCCATGGAGATGCTTCTCATAGGTATGGGGGGGTGCACATCATTTGATGTTGTAACGATTCTAAAGAAATCAAGACAAGCTATCACTGATTGTTATGCTGAAATTGAAGCTGAAAGGGCCGATACAACCCCTAAGGTTTTCACAAAGATCCATATTCATTTTGTGTTAAAAGGTAAAGACTTGGATAAAGATCAAATAGACCGTGCGATTAAATTATCTGCTGAAAAATATTGTTCGGCATCGATTATGTTATCTAAGTCAGTCGAAATTACACACGATTTCGAAATTAAAGAGGACGCATAAAAACAATTTTATTTCGAACAGTAATGTTCATATAAAAGACCCATGATTGATTGTGCTATTTGACTTACGGATGAGTAGTAAATAAGTTTTCCTTCGCGTCTCGTTTTAACTAACCCTTCAGTTCTTAACACTGTCAGCTGTTGTGACAGGGTTGGCTGATGTATTTGTAAGCTTTCTTCTAGTTCACTAACGCACTTTTCACCTTGACTTATCTCACAAAGAAGCATCATTCTATCTCTATTGGATAAGACAGACATTAGTTTGCAAGCTTTATCAGCCGAAGACATCATTTTCTTTAAGTTAATTTTTTGAGCCATACGGAAGTCCTTAAAATAATACTTGTAACATTATATAATTATATATAATATAAACATATAAATCATTAAAAAGGATTATATATGACAAAGCAATACAAAGAAATTACACACAATATCAATCAATCATTAGCTAAATTAAGAACGCAAGCACCTGATGTTATGAAAGGATTCGGTTTATTAGCCCACGCGGCAACGCAAGATGGTGCTTTGGATAAAAAAACAAAAGAACTTATTGCTTTAGCATTAGGCATTGCATCACATTGCGATGGTTGTATTGGTTTTCATACACAAGCTTTAGCTAAGCTAGGTGCTTCCCAACAGGAAGTTGTTGAAACTTTAGGTATGGCAGTTTATATGGGAGGTGGTCCATCTTTAATGTATGCTGCTGAAACACTCACAGCTTTTGAACAGGCCAAAGCAAGCTAAATGATTATTCAATCAGTTATTGGTGGAGGGTTGATTGGTATCGCCGTTTCAATACTATTACTTTTTAATGGGAAAGTACTAGGTGTCAGCGGTATATTAGGCGAACTTTTTAATCACAGACTTAGCCAAAATTATTGGCGATTATTTTTTATAATAGGTCTTCTAATATCACCCATTATCTGCAATACCTTCAAGCCAATACCACTAACTGAAATGACCTCTAATAATCTATTAATTATTGCGGGTGGTTTATTGGTGGGATTTGGCAGTCGTTTAGGCTCAGGTTGTACGAGTGGTCACGGAGTATGCGGCATCGCTAGATTTTCCCTAAGATCTTTAATTGCAACAATGACATTTATCCTATTTGGCTTCATGACGGTATATGTTATGCAAAAGATGCTGATATGAGCGCCATCATATCTTTATTGGTGGGTATCATTTTTGGCATAGGCCTAATCATCGCCCAAATGACTAATCCATTAAAAATTATTGGATTTTTAACTTTTGGTGAAAATTGGGATCCTTCATTATTATTTGTTATGGCTTCCGCAGTCTTTATTAGTTTTTTTGCATTTAGTTTTGGTAAACAGAAAAATCAAACATTACTTAATTTAGATTTTGAAATACCCAAGCGCAATGACATTGATTTGTCTCTGTTAGTAGGTGCAGCTTTATTTGGAATAGGCTGGGGTATGGTAGGCTTTTGTCCTGCCCCTGCAATTGTATCTTTGGCATTTGGTAATTTACAAACATTATTGTTTGTTATATCAATGTTAATAGGTATAAGCTTAGTGAAAATTATAAAAAAATAATTAAATCATTTTTTTATAATTTTTAAATCGAGTGGTTGCTCATCTTCCATGACGGAAAGAAGGCGATCAATGTTTGGATGCTTGCCTGGATTTTTTTGTGCGTCTTCAGTATGTTCAGAATATAAGTCAAGACCTTCAATTGCAGCATCTAATGTAATAGCACCAAATAGTTTCCAAAGATGTTGATAGACTTTTATGGAGCCTTGGCTTCCTGGTTTATTTTCGATAGTGCCTGTCAAAACATTATTTCTATAAATCTCGATGCGATCAATATGATCTGAATCGTCGAGCGTTAATAGAATCTCGTTAAATGTTTGCATTGATTAAATTTTTGCCGAAAGTGTTGTCATCACTTTTGATGTTAATGACATGACTTTTTTGACTTGATGAGGCAATTCAATACCACCGAGTTTTTTTGCCTTGATTGCATGTTGCTCTTCATCATCCGCCATTACCTCTAATATTTTATTTGTCTTAAGATCTTTTTTAGAAATTTTGTTTAGGTGGCCTGTTAAATGTTGTGTTACTTGTCGTTCCGTTTCAGCTAAAAAACCTAGGTTATATTTTTCACCCAAGGCGCTTGCAAAAGATCCTATTAAGAAAGAGCCCGTATACCAGATAGGATTGAGAAGGCTTGTTTTGCCACCTAATTCATGGATTCTAGAGTTGCACCAATCAAGGTGATCGATTTCTTCTTTGGAAGCTTCTTTTAAAGACTCTGCCCCTTCACCAAAGGGATTAAAAAGAAGTTGTCCACTATATAAAGCTTGAGCACAAACTTCACCTGCGTGGTTAACGCGCATCAATTCGATTGTGCGTTTTTTTTCTTCCGGAGTTAATTCAGTATCTTTAATGTGAAGATCGGGCCTTGGTCTCGAGCCTTTAGGTTTGGCAAATAAAACCTTTAGGCCTTTATCAAATTCAATGATGAGGTCATCAATCATTTGTTTTGAATAATTTGAAGACCTTTGAGGATATTCATTGCTTCTTGAAATTGCTTATCCGCTTTGCTGCCTGGCTCAATTGGACCTGATGGTGTATCAGAAGTTTTCTTTTTCTCTTCTTCAGGTTTTTTGACTGGCGGCGTCACAGGTTTACTATCCTTATCTTTAGATGGAGTATTCGCATCAGCATCTTTTGGATTTGAAAGATGGTTTGTGAGATCTGCTTCTTTAGTCATGAATGAAGGGTCACTTCCATCATCAACGATAATGTCAGGCACAATACCTTTTGCCTGAATGGATCTTCCGTTAGGGGTAAAGTATCTCGCTGTAGTCATCTTGATTGCTGTGCCGTTGTTCATAGGCAGAATACTTTGAACGGAGCCTTTACCAAAGCTTTGCATACCTACAATTAAAGCTCTTTTATGATCTTGGAGCGCACCCGCCACAATTTCAGATGCCGATGCTGATCCATTATTTACTAAAACAGCCATAGGTGTTGTTCTGATATCTTCAGGAAGATCTTTGAGATAATCATCCTTGCCACCACCTTTTAGATAATCTGCTGGCACAGCAGTTAAGTGCATTTTTGAATCTTGCGCACGACCTTCTGTATAAACAACTAAATCACCTTTAGGCAAGAATGCTGCAGATACGCCAACAGCTGCATTTAATAAGCCGCCTGGATTATTTCTAAGATCAAGCAATATACCTTTTAGAGGCGTTTTATTTTGTTGACGAAGATTTTTTAGGAGCTTCGCTAAATCCTCACCTGTGTGTTCTTGGAATTGAGCAATACGAACGTATGCGTAATTGGGCTCAGTTAGTTTCCCTTTAACGCTTTGTGATTTGATTACAGCACGCACTAGATTAAAAGTTAAAGGTTTTGTTTCACCTTTCCTTAATACAGTTAACACAATGCTAGTTCCTGGTTTACCGCGCATTTTTTTAACTGAGTCATTAAGTGTTAAGCCTTTTGTAGAAGTTTCATCTAATTTCATAATAAGGTCGCCACTCTTTAACCCGGCCTTATAAGCTGGACTGTCTTCAATAGGAGATATGACTTTTACAAAACCATCCTCCATACCAACTTCAATACCAAGACCACCAAACTCACCTTGGGTTGCTTGATTCAAATCTTTAAAGTCTTCGACATTTAAAAAAGAAGAATGAGGATCAAGGCCGGTCAGCATGCCATTGAGTGCTTCATTAATAAGCTTTTTGTCCTCTACAGGTTCTACGTAATCAGATTTAATCTTGCCAAAAACTTCAGCAAAAGTTCGAAGCTCATCAATAGGAAGATTATTTTTTTCAGTCTTATCCGCAAAGACAGGTAAATTTAAACTGATGAGAACACCGATAATAGCACCACATGCTATGAGGGTAAATTTTTCGATTTTTGAGCGCATGAATGACTTTCGTAATAAGCTATACAAGGATTAATTATTTAATATTAATGCATTCTGTCTTTTTGTTTGCCTTATATCAATAGGCTTTTATAAATATATTTTAAGAATAACTCTATAAATATGGGAACTAAATCTAAAACTTATGAAATTGAGATTCAATTTTGTACGCAATGTGGTTGGCTTCCTCGAGCTTCATGGATGATGCAGGAAATACTGACGACTTTTCAGGATGAAATTTTATCTGTTACATTAACCCCTAAATCGGGCGGTATTTTTGAAATTTTCTTGGATAAAGAGAAAATCTATTCCAGATCAGACTTCGGAGGATTTCTTGATATTAAAGATATTAAAAAGTTGATCCGAGATAAAATTAGTCCAGAGAAAAATCTGGGCCATACCGATCTTTAGAGTGTTTCTTCTGGCTCAACTCTTGTTGCACCATTAAATCTTTTAAGCCAGTAGTTTTTAGTAAGACTTTCAATGCGAATAGTTTTGCCTGTTCGGGGCGCATGAATAAATTCATTGTTTCCGACGTAGATACCGACATGAGAGAACTTGGATTTACGCGTATTAAAGAATACAAGATCACCTGGTTGTAAGTCTTCAAATTTAATCGTTTCGCCGACCTTGCTTAAGGATCTAGCGCTTGGAGGGAGACTTAAATTTAAAGCTTGTTCAAAGACATATTTTACAAATTGACTGCAATCAAAACCAGTTTCTGGTTTTGAACCACCCAACTTATATTTAATGCCTGTGAGCTCATAAGCTTTATCAATAATACGAGAAATATCACTTTTCCATTGCTGATCAGCTGCTGGTGTTACTTCCGAAAGTGAAGTTGGGTCTAGATCGCTTAAATTCGATGAATCAACTTCAGCCCAGGATGGACTGGAAAATGCGAGGACTAAAAAAATGAGTAAAGCTTTGAAATTCATAGTTTGAAAATAAGTAAATTTAATAGATTTTACCATTTATAAGGGGTTTGTGAAATCCGAATTTCATCTGCATGCGATAATCTCATGATCATGAATGAAATATTTATTTCGCAATTTTTTAGTGAAAAAGGCGATCTCTCGCATAGCATCGATGAATATCGAGTGAGGCAAGAGCAGATCGATATCTCCATCTTAATTGACGAAGCAATTACACATAAAAAAAAATTAATTGTTGAGGCAGGTACGGGTATTGGCAAAACTTTTGCATATCTTGTACCTGCATTTCTCTCTGGTGGCAAAATTATTATTTCTACAGCAACTAAAAATTTACAGGATCAATTATTCACTAAGGATATCCCTATGATTAGGGATGCATTAAAAGTGCCAGTAAGCCTAGCTATGCTCAAAGGCAGGTCAAATTATTTATGTCATTTAAGATTAGAAAACGCCATGATTGAAGGCGCCTTTATGAATAAGGAAGATGTAACTTATTTGCACCTTGTGAACCAACATGCAAAGTATAGTGATGATGGCGACAGAGCAGAATTGGATACTATTCCAGAAAGCTCATCTATATGGCCACAAGTAACTTCTACCAAAGAAAATTGTTTAGGACAGGACTGTAGTTTTTATAAAGAGTGTTTTGTCATGAACGCTAGAAAAAAAGCTTTAGCTGCGGACGTTACTATCGTCAACCATCATTTATTTTTTGCCGACCTTAATATGAAAGAGGAAGGCATATCTGAACTTCTTCCAAAGGCTGCGACGGTCATTTTTGATGAAGCTCACCAGATTCCAGACATCGCTTCAATTTTTTATGGAAAGAATATTTCAACCAGTCAGATCACTGAGATCGTCCAAGATGGCTATCAGATTTATTTAAAACATTTGAAAGATGTTTTCGATTTCGAATCTATTTTAAATGACTTAGAAAAAGCAAGTAAAGATTTTAGGCTCGCATTCCCAAGAGAGTCCAATCGATATCCTTATCAAAAAGTTTCTTCTTTTAGTCGATTTGACTTTGCTTACGAAGACTTGATCGAAAAACTCAAAAAATTAATTGAGTTATTAGCAGATCATAAAGATAGAGATTCGGAGATTGAAAAGTATTTTGATAATGCCCATGAAATACTCTCGAGTTTTGATGCTTGGCGTCAGGATGCTGATAATAACTCTATTAAGTGGCTTGAAGTTTATTCTCAGTCTGTGCAGCTTAATAATACCCCCCTATCGATTGCTGATATGTTTGCAAAACATATTAATAATGAATCAACTGCATGGATTTTTACATCAGCAACACTGGCTGTAAAAACTAACTTTGATCATTTCAAAAATCAGCTGGGTTTGATGGATGCGGATTCGGTTTCTAAAGAGAGCCCATTTAATTATGCTGAAAAAGCCTTGCTCTATGTGCCTAAATCGATGCCGGATGCCAATCACGAGAATTTTAATTTCGCAGTCGTGAATCAGATCTATCCTTTTATTAAAGCTAGTAAAGGCAGAGCATTTATTCTTTGTACGACATTAAAATCCATGCGGGAAATATTTACATTACTTCAAGACAAAATTGAAACAGACCAATTGGATTATCCAATTTACCTTCAAGGGGATGGCTCAAGAAATCATCTTTTAAATAAATTTAGAGAGCATGGCCACGCAATTCTCATTGGCTCCTTAAGTTTTTGGGAGGGCGTAGATGTGAAGGGAGATGCTTTGTCATTAGTCGTGATAGATAAATTACCATTTTTTTCGCCAGAAGATCCCGTGCTGGCTGCGAGAATTGATAAAATCAACCAAAGTGGCGGAAATGCTTTTATGGAATACCAGCTGCCTAATGCAGTCATTACTTTAAAACAGGGTGCCGGTCGATTAATACGAGATGAGTTTGATAAGGGCGTTCTTGTCATATGCGATACAAGAATTATTGATAAAGCTTATGGAAAAAGAATGTGGCAGAGTCTACCTCCATTTGCTCGAACTCGAAATGATTTAGAAGTCATCCAATTTCTAGAAAAAATTTAATTTATGAAGATTTTGTCCTTAGATACCTCAACCGAATATATGTCTTTAGGTTTGAAGATTCATGAAGATTTTTATTCGATTAATATCAAGGCTGGGCAGACACATTCAGAAATTGTCTTGCCGGAAATAAATAAATTATTAAGTGAACATGAATTAAATACAAAAGATCTTGATGCTATCGCATTTGGCAGAGGGCCAGGCTCATTTACAGGTATTAGAATTGCCTGTGGGATTGCATACGGATTAGGTTATGGCGCCTCAATTCCAGTTATTGGGGTGAATAATCTTTTAGCACTTGCTGATAGCTCTGGTAAAAATAAAGTGATTAGTGTTATTGATGCCAGAATGGGGGAGATATATTTCAGCGCTTATATAAAAGAAGATAAAACATTTTCAGCGCCTATATTTGAAGGTGTTTATAAGCCACATGAATTACCCCAACTTAAAGAATCAGGCTGGGTCTTGATTGGCAATGCAATCGAAACATATAGGCAAGAAATGAAAGATCACTTTGGCCAACAAATTGATGATCTTATAGAAGGCCCTTATGAAGTGGTCGAATCTATTTCAAAACTCGCAATACCTTTTATTAAAAATAAAATATTCGAGTTAATTCATGCTGAGCCTATTTACTTAAGAAATAAAGTGGCCTATACCACCGAAGAGCGAAAAGCAATAAATGCAATTTAGTGAATTTAAAGAGAATGATTTAAGCGCGATTGAATTGATTGAAAATGAAGTTCACGCTTATCCATGGACGCGAGGTAATTTTTTAGATTCAATAAAATCAAATCACACATGTTTGATAATGAAACTTAATGACGAAATCATAGGCTATACCGTCATCATGTTTGTATTAGATGAGTGTCATCTCCTTAATATAAGTATAAAAAAAAGCATGCAAAAGCAAGGCTATGGATCACATTTACTTAATGAAGTTATTCATCGAGCAAATTTGGCTTGCTCAAAAACGATTTATCTTGAAGTGAGAGTTTCCAATCAAGCTGCTATTCGTTTGTATGATAAACATGGATTTAATGAAATGAGCATTAGAAAAGATTATTATCGTGCCAAAGAAGGACGGGAAGACGCTTTATTAATGGGACTTGTGATTTGATGGATGCTGATTACAAAAAAAGAATTTTAAAGGAGCTTGAATTATTTCCACTCTGGAAATTAAAAGACAAAGCTAATGATGAAGTTCTTGCAAAAGAAACTGCAAAATTTATAGATGTTGATTTATTTTTTGGATTCAAAATAAATTATGCAGAAGAATCTTTGTTGCTTTTGAGTCAGAAATTTTTATCAGGAACTGAAGATGCTGCTCAAGACTTATTTTTAAATATTGCAAAATTTATTTCAACGTCGATAGGTGTTGATACATTTCAAAAAAATCATTTATTAAGACTTACCAAATATCAGTTAGGCGAGTTATTAATAAGTGCTAAGCCAAAGTATGTATTAGCTTTTGGATTAAATAATCAGTTTTTTGAAGAATACAAATCGATTGATTTGATTAATAATGCTACTTTGAACATTAAGCATACGCTCGATATAAATCATTTGCTTAAAAACCCAAAAGATAAAAAATTAGTTTGGGAAAACATTTTAGATTTAATTAAGGCTTTTTAAATTAAGAAAGAATATAAATGCTCGCATCAAAATTCTACATTTCAACCTTAAAGGAGGCACCCTCAGAAGCAGAGCTTATCAGTCATAAGCTTATGATTCGCGCAGGCTTTATTAAGCGCTTGGGTTCAGGACTTTATTCATGGATGCCGCTTGGCTTAAAAGTTTTAAGAAAAATTGAAGCAATTGTGAGAGATGAAATGAATAAAGCTGGTGCGGTAGAGTTATTAATGCCAGCCATTCAACCCTCTGAACTATGGGAAGAGACAGGTCGATGGGCTTTATTTGGGCCTCAGATGCTAAAGATCAAAGATCGCCATGATCGAAATTTCTGTTTTGGTCCGACGCATGAAGAAGTCATCACAGATATAGCAAGAAAAGAAATTAATAGCTACAAGCAATTACCTATTAACTTTTATCAGATTCAGATGAAGTTTAGGGACGAGATAAGACCTCGTTTTGGTGTGATGCGCGCTCGCGAGTTTTTAATGAAGGATGCTTATTCTTTCCATACATCAAAAACTTCATTACAAGAAACATACGAGACAATGTATCAAGCCTATACCAACATTTTTAATAAAATAGGTCTTCAGTTTAGAGCAGTGAAAGCAGATACGGGCGCCATTGGAGGCGATGGTTCACATGAATTTCATGTCTTAGCTGATTCTGGCGAGGATGCAATTGCATACAGTTCAGTCTCTGATTACGCGGCAAATATTGAATTAGCAGAGGCGATTCTTCAGAATGATAAAAGACCAGATGCTCAAGAATCGATGGTCAAATTTGACACACCAAAACAAACGACATGCGAAGACGTTGCCAATTTGATTAGCGCCCCAATTCAAAAGACAGTGAAAACTATCGCGCTGATTAATCAAACCAATGAAGTGAATGAATTTTTCTTGGTGCTTCTTCGAGGCGATCATGAGCTTAACGAAGTCAAATTATCCAAAGTAAAAGGCTTTGAGCATTTCCGTTTTGCAACGGATGAGGAAGTGAAAGCAAATCTTAATTGCCCTCCAGGATTTATTGGACCAGTTGGAGTTAAATCCTCTATAAAAATTTTGGCAGATAAGTCCGTTGGAATTCTGTCTGATTTTATTTGTGGCGCAAATGAACCTAAATTTCACCTTAAGGGCGTGAATTTTGTGCGAGACCTTTCAGAACCAATACTTTTTGCAGACTTAAGAAAAGTAGTTGAGGGTGATATGAGTCCAGATAAGCAAGGCATACTTCGGATATGCAGGGGTATTGAGGTGGGCCATATTTTCCAATTGGGTAATAAGTACTCTAAGGCGATGAAAGCAGAATATCTAGATGAAAATGGCCAGAGTCAAATTCTAGAGATGGGGTGTTATGGTATTGGAGTGTCAAGGATTGTAGCTGCGGCAATTGAGCAGTCGCACGATGATAAAGGTATTATTTTCCCGATTAATATCGCACCTTTTGAAGTAGCGATTGCACCAATAGGTTTTGACAAGAGTGCTGAAGTCAAAGCTTCGGCGCATAAAATTTATGACGCCCTTAAAGAAATTGGCATCGATGTTTTACTTGATGATCGAGGTGAGCGCCCAGGAATTATGTTTGCCGAAATGGAATTAATAGGCATTCCTTATAGAATCGTTATTGGAGACCGCAATTTAAAAGAAGGAAAGGTTGAGCTCCAAGGTCGATTAGATCAAGAATCTAAGTTAATTGATGAAAATCAAGTAGTTACAGAAATTAAATCTTTATTAAATCTCTAAACTCCCAATCTCTTTATTTATAACTCCATGATTTAATTGAGTTATTTTTGTTAAGCATTTATTACAAAAAAATTACAATTTAGGGGTGTATTTATTACAAAAAAGGGTTAATATTCGGCAAGTAGTTAGTAATCGATGGCCTGGAAGACTAGGGGCAATTGATTACTAAGTGCTCAAGTACTATAGCTCTTTGATGTGAATATAAAGTCAACTAACTTAGGAGATGTTATGTCGAAATCATTAGCAGTAGCAATCAGTGTTGGTATTTTAGCAGCCGTATGGAATGCTCTTAGTGGCGATTATCTAGGAAGTATTGTTGCAACTAGCATTCCAGTTGGATTTATAGCTTGGGCCTGTTCCGGACTCGCTGGTAAATCAGATGCAATGCAAAAAACAGTAATTGGTATGACTTTTGGCGCGATCATTGCTTCAGTAGCAATTATTATTGGGGGAATGGATTTGCCAGTGATTGGTGCGAGCGATGAAGTAGGCGTTGGTTTAGCCGCTCTCATTCTTGTATTGGTCTCAGGAAAAGTCAGCCAAGTTTCAAATGTTGGAATAAATGTTTTAGGCTTTGCGTCAGCTTTTACGCTCGCTCCAAATGCGACTAGTGTTGCTGCGATGGATTTAAGTAATCCGGTCGCTATTGTTTTAATCTCTAGTATCTTGGGCGTAGTTGCAGGTAATTTAGCAGAAAAGCTTGCAGCTGCAATTAAATAACTTTTTTAAACAGCTTTAACTAAAACGCACCCTTAAAGGGTGCGTTTTTTATTTGGATTTACTGGAAATTTTAAATCCGTAATATGTCCCAAATTCACCCTCAGATTCGTTATACACAAAGAATAAGTTATTTGTATAACCAAGGCCATTGTAGTGATTTTGCGCTCTCAGTTTTAAATCTTTTGGTAAAGTTGATTTGCCAACATAACCACCTTTGTTATTAAAAATTAGTATTGATTTATGATCGACATCAAGAATAGCTAACTCCTCTCCATCAATGCCTGTTGCGGCAATGAAACTATCACTTAAATCATCGAACGCGACGCCTGCTGACTTGAGATCTAAATTAATTTCTCCAAGTTTATTCCCATCCTTAGCATCAATAATGATGACCTTGTCACTTCTTTTTTGTTTAGCAAAATATTGATTCGTTTTGGAGTCAAATGAGGGCATTGTGGCTGAGTCGCCAAATGCAGGATTAAAGTTAGAGACTTCTTTTGATGTACCTTTTAAATTACCTTGAGGGTCAAGGTCTAAAGAGAATATACCTGTATTGGGTGCAAAACCAGCTTCACTGGAGATATTGTAAGTGATGGTTGTGAGCTGATATGTTAATTCATTATAAAAAATAGAGCGATTATCGAACCCTGCTTGTGTCGAAGATAAGTATTTTCCGGATTGGTCATAAGTATGTATGAGTGATTTAGAAATTGGCGCTTCTGTCTCAGAGCCCAGAGGTGCTAAACCACCATCGGCAATGTAATATTTTTTTTGTCCAGGAATAAAGGCAACTGTCATAGGACGCGTTGTGGGTTTTTTAGCAAGCGTAATTTTAATTTCAAACTTAGCCTCAGGAAGTACTTCTGCATAAAGAGAGTAATTAAATATCAAAAAACATAGGGCAATAATAATTTTCATAGTTATATGTTTATTTAGTTGTTAATTAAGACCGTTCAATAAATGTAGCATCGCCATAACTGAAAAATCGATATTCATGTTTTATAGCGTGTTGATATAGTTCCTTCATAGTATCACTTCCGCTAAAGGCCGAGACTAAAATAAATAGAGTGCTTTTAGGTAAATGAAAGTTAGTGAGTAAAGCATCCACAATTTTAAATTTATAACCTGGCCTGATAAATATAGAAGTCTCTTTAAAGCCTGGCCGAATATTTTCCTCAGAAAATGCAGTTTCCAGGGCTCTTAATACGGTAGTACCAATGGCAATAATTCTACCGTTATTCAACTTGGCATCACGAATCATTTGAATTGTTTTCTCAGGCACGTTAAAAGATTCGCTATGCATTTGATGTTGATCAATATCATCTTCTCTAACAGGCTGAAAAGTACCAGCACCTACATGAAGTGTGAGAAAAGTATATTTAATTTTTTTGTTTTCTAAGGCTTCAAAGATTTCCTCGGTGAAGTGAAGCCCAGCTGTCGGGGCTGCAACAGCCCCTTGTTCTTTTGCATAAATTGTTTGGTATCTTTTTTCATCAAATGGATTTGCATTTCTTTCGATATAAGGAGGTAAGGGAATGTGACCATATTTTTCAAGGATATCGACGGCAGATAAATTTGAATTGAACCCAATAAAAAAAAGACCATCTTCTTTTTTGATAACTTGAGCCGACACATCTTTATTAATCTCAAAGATAGTGCCATCTAATATTTTTTTTGATGTTTTTAAATGAGCAAGCGCATGATTACTGTCTAAAATGCGCTCAATCATGATTTCAACTTTTCCACCCGTAATTTTTTTTCCAAATAATCTGGCTTTAATGACTCGTGTGTCATTAAAAATTAGAAGATCATTCGGGTCTAATAAATCAACAAAATCTGTAAATTTTTTATCGATTAATGATTTTGTATTTTTATCTAACACAAGAAGACGACTTGCATCTCTTTTATCAAGAGGTGTTTGTGCAATCAGGCTTTCAGGAAGCTCAAAATCAAACTCTTCAATTCGCATATAAGTATATTGATTGATATAATTAGTGGTCGATTATATATCAGCTACCATAGCCGGGATGGCGGAATTGGTAGACGCACGGGACTCAAAATCCCGCGCTGGCAACAGCGTGCGAGTTCGATTCTCGCTCCCGGCACCAAATAATTTAAACTTTATTTTTTCATTAAAGTCTTTTAAAAGAATCATGGTTGAACACAGAAAACTAAAGAAGGGGGCGCTTGATGAATTTATTATTCGTCCTAATCCATCTTTGGCCTGGAAAACAATAAAAAAAATTTATGTAGTGCTCTCGATAGTAATTTTGTTTGTAGCTGGACTTTTAACTTATATTAATGCTTATTTGGCGCTACCTTTTTATGGGCTTGAGTTTGGATTATTAAGTTATGCCTTATATAAAACGTGTTATCAAAGTACTTTTGTTCAGATTTTACGATTTAGTAATCGAAAGATTGAAATTGAGAACATTCAAGGCAAGAAAAAAAATATTATGGAATTTAATCGTGACTGGTCTAAGTTCAGATTAATAAAGGGTTATTTTAATCAGCCGACACATATCGCTATTAGGTCTCATGGAAAAGATACTCAAATTGCTCATTTTATAAGCGAAGAAGAGCGTTTAATTTTGTATAAAAAAATTCAATGTTTATGACTTTTTGTATTGATTTAAAAAAGGGATATTGTTAGGATTTTGGTCTGTGAAGTTTTAAGTCAACCTTCCTAATAACAATCCTCAAATTTTAAGGGATAAAAATGCAGTTTTTGAATAAAGTCTTTTTTAGTTTATTTTTAGTACTTTCAGGCACATCTGCTTTTGCAGACTACACATGGAATTTTCCAACACCTGCGACCCCAATGGCGCTTGATACGCTTGAAGTTCACAATAAGTTTATGGTTATTGTTTGTATTATCTTTATTGTAGTTCTAGGAATTATGATTTACTCCCTTATTAACCATAGAAAAAGTAAGGGTCAGAAACCATCAAAAGCAACAGGCCCATCTACTAAATCACAAATAATCTGGACAATCCTTCCTTTTGCAATTCTTCTCTATATTGATTTTATTTTAATGGGTATCCCGGCCTATCACAGTGTTGTATTTATGGAAGATACAAAAACTAATGCTGATATGGTGGTTAAAGTCACTGGATTACAATGGAGATGGCAATATGAGTATATGGATGGTGAAGCAAAAGGTATTAAGTTTGTAAGTAATCTAAGTACACCACAAGACCAAATTGATAATAAAGCATCGAAAGGCAAAGATTATTTATTAGAGGTAGATAATCGTGTGGTACTTCCTGTCGGTAAAAAAGTAAGACTTTTGATGACTTCTACCGATGTAATTCACAATTGGTGGGTACCAGCTTTTGGTTCTGCTCGAGATGCAATTCCTGGATATTTAAGAGAGACATGGGTGAAAATTGAAAAACCAGGTGTTTATCGTGGTCAATGTAAAGAACTTTGTGGCAAAGGCCACGGATTTATGCCTGTTGTAGTTGAAGCGGTTTCAGAAGCAGAGTTTAAAACTTGGGCGCAAGATCAAAAGGTCAAGTTAGCCGCAGCAAATGCAGGTGCTGATAAACAATGGTCTAAAGATGATCTAGTTGCTAAAGGCAAAGAAGTTTATATAAAAAATTGTGCAGTTTGCCATCAAGCTGGCGGTCAAGGCCTGCCTCCAACATTCCCAGCATTAACGGGAAGTAAAATAGCGAATGGCCCCATCTTTGGCGCAGATGGTAAGTATCTTAAAGATAGTCACCTAGATAGACTTTTAAATGGTAAAAATGTTATGCCAGCATGGAAATCTATCCTGAATGATACAGATATAGCCGCAGTTATTACGTATGAAAGAAACGGATTAGGAAATTCTGTGGGTGATGTGCTTCAACCATCGCAAGTTAAAGCAGCAAGACAATAATATTTAATTTAGGATTTTGGGAGAAATAGAATGAGTACAAAAGTTGCAGTTCATCATGATGAGCATCATGACCATCCAAAAGGAATGAAGCATTGGTTCACCACGACAAATCATAAAGATATTGGAACAATGTATTTAATTTTTTCTTTAATTATGTTTTTTGTTGGCGGCCTTATGATTCTAGCTGTTAGAGCAGAATTATTTCAGCCCGGCCTCCAGCTTATGAAGCCTGAATTTTATAATCAATTAATTGGTAATCATGCACTAATTATGATTTTTGCTGCTTTGATGCCTGCAGCCACTGGTTTTGCGAACTGGATGATTCCTCTTCAAATTGGCGCCCCTGACATGGCGCTGCCACGAATCAACAACTGGGGTTTTTGGCTTCTTCCAGTTGCAGCAACATTATTGATCCTTCCCTTTATTTTAGCTCTCTTTGGAGTAGGGGATGGCGGAGCAGCTACAGGATGGACTTTGTATGCGCCTTTGTCAGTTCAAGGTGGTATGGGCGTTGATTTTGCAATCTTTGCAATTCATATCTTAGGTGTTTCGTCTGTTTTGGGCTCAATTAACGTTATCGTTACTATTTTTAATATGAGAGCGCCTGGCATGACCTTAATGAAAATGCCATTATTTGCTTGGGGTTGGCTAATAACAGCTTTCTTACTTGTGGCGACTATTCCAGTGTTAGCTGGTGCAGTAACAATGCTTCTGACCGATCGTCATTTTGGGACTCACTTTTTTGATGCAGCTGGTGGAGGAGATCCCATTTTGTTTCAACATCTATTCTGGTTTTTTGGACATCCTGAAGTTTATATTTTGCTTCTTCCTGTTTGGGGGTTCATGCCACAGATTTTGCAAACATTTTCACGAAAACCAATTTTCGGCTACAAAGCGCAAGTTTTTTCTCTTATAGCAATTGGAATTTTATCCCTTGTTGTTTGGGCGCATCATTTCCTAACGGCGGGTATGCCTGTTCCTGCTTTGCTGTATTTTATGTACAGTACCATGTCTATTTCACTTCCATTAGCTGTCCTTTTCTTTTGCTGGATTGCAAATATTTGGAAAGGAGCTTTGACTTTTGAAACGCCAATGTTGTTTGCGATAGGCTGGATTATCCTCTTTGGTATTGGAGGTTTAACCGGATTGGTTCTTGCGGATGTTGCAGCAGATGCGCAATATCACCATTCATATTTCGTGGTGGCTCATTTTCATTACACCTTATTTGTAGGGGGAATAATGGGAATTATGGCAGGCGTCTATTATTGGCTACCAAAAATGACCGGTCATATGTATAACGAAAAACTTGGTAAATTACATTTTTGGCTAACAGCTATTTCATTTAATCTAACATTCTTACCTCAATTCTTTGTGGGACTTGCTGGTATGCCACGTCGCATTCCTGATTACGCACTTCAGTTTGCAGAATTTAATGCAATTTCTTCAGTTGGTGCATTTATTCTAGGTTTATCACAGATTTTATTCGTGTATAACGTTATCGCTTGTGCAAGAGGTGGCAAGAAAGCAACTGACAAAGTTTGGGAAGGTGCGGAAGGTTTGGAATGGACTTTATCATCTCCACCACCATATCACAGCTTTTCAAAGCAACCGACGATTAAATAGTAAAAGGACAAAAGGCTGCAGATTTTCTGTGGCCTTTTTAAAATGACAACTAGAAATAAAGTCGATCAGAAAACTAGAAAAAAAAATAGAAATTTAGGCATTATCTTTTTAGTAGCAGCATTCTTTTGGTATGCCATTTCCATGGCAGTCTTATGGAAACATTAAAACAAAAAAATTTAAACAAAAAAAATAAAAAATTAGTTTTAAAGTTAATTGGTTTGGTTTTGGGGTCCATAATTTTTGCTTTTTCATTGGTGCCCCTGTATAACTTAATTTGTAATGTTACAGGTCTCAATGGGAAAACAAACTCTGTAGCAGATCAGACATCTTTAAAGATAGATGCATCAAGATGGATAAAGGTTGAGTTTACAAGTACAGTGATGCCAGGATTGGGATGGAATTTTTATCCAAATCAAAGCAGTGTTAAAGTTCACCCGGGAGAAATTATGGTTGTAACTTTTACAGCAAAAAATATAACTAGTGAAATATTAGCAGGACAAGCGATCCCTAGTTTAAGTCCAGGTCAAGCATCACCATATTTTAAAAAGATTGAGTGCTTTTGCTTTCAGCGCCAAGAATTAAAAGCTGGAGAAACAAAGACTTTTCCCATGCGTTTTTATGTAAGTACTGATGTGCCTCAAGATATAAAAACTGTAACACTTTCATATGCATTTTATAATACAGTTAAATAAAATAGGCTAATATAAAGCTACAAGGTTAAATAGTTTTAATAATTTAAAAAAAAGGAATAAAAATGGCATCACATTCTCAAAAATCTGGACATTACTTTGTGCCTAGTTCGGCCTCATATTCAGTAATGCTCTCTGCTGGAGTCTTATCTTTATTATCTGGCTTCGTTTTTAATATGAATAATTTTGCGGCCGGTAAATGGATGATGATATTTGGAATATCTGTCGTATTGGCTATGATATTTAAATGGATGGCGAATGTAGTTTCTGAATCCGAAGGTGGGATGTATTCAAAATGGGAAGATAAGTCATTTAGAATGGGTATGATTACATTCATTGCTTCCGAAGTAGCTTTTTTCACAGCCTTTTTTGGTGCACTTTTTTTTATTCGTATTATTGCACTTCCGGAGTTAGCTTCTTTTGATCCAGAATTTACTTTGTATAAGGGCTTTACAGGAGCATGGCCTTCTGCGGGTCCTGGAGGCGTGGTATTAGGAAAGACTTACGAAGTAGCTAAATTTACACCGATGGCAGCCTGGGGTTTGCCTGCAATAAATACACTTTTGCTTTTATCTTCTGGTGCGACTGTGACATGGGCTCACTGGGGGTTATTGAAAAATAATCGCAAACAATTGATCATCGGATTATTTCTTACTGTCCTATTAGGGCTTGCATTTTTAATGTGCCAAGCAATGGAATATCATCATGCTTACACAGAAATGGGCCTTACTTTAGGAGCTGGTGCTTATGGCGCAACCTTCTTTATGCTCACAGGCTTTCATGGTTTTCACGTTATGCTTGGAACTTTAATGTTGATTGTGATTCTATTAAGAAGTATGAAGGGACATTTCACAGCAACTAATCATTTTGGTTTCGAAGGCGTTGCTTGGTATTGGCATTTTGTTGACGTAGTTTGGCTCGGCTTATTTGTTTTTGTCTATTGGCTCTAAGAGATAAAAAAACAAAAAAGGCGATCTTTGTATCGCCTTTTTTGTTGCATTAATGTCCAATAATTCCCAAGTAATAACCAATAAGTAAAAAAATAAAAAGCAGAATAGATAAGCTAATTCTTACTGTTAATGCTTTTACAGTTTTTGTTCCTGAACCTTTATTTTTACCTAATGAGAATAAAGCAGAAAATAAGCTTGTGATTATAAGGATTAGAAAAATTACAATAACTATTTTTAAAAGCATAATTAGTTGTCCAGTAAAAGATATAAGTTATTATGAGGCCCTTGAATTTAATTTGCAATTTTAAATGAACATTAACAATATATCTTTTAAACCTAATTTAGTTGGGGCAATTGTAACAATAGTTTTAAGCACTTTATTTATTAAGTTTGGTTTGTGGCAAATGCATAAGGCTGAATATAAGCTTTATCTTCAAAAACAATATAACAAATATGAGTTAAATGAAGTCGAGGAGTTACCAAGTAATTTTTCAAATCTAGATGAAGTTCGCTATAAAAAAGTTTATGTTTATGGAAAATATTTACCACAATATGAAATATTTCTAGATAATCAATTTGATGGTGAGCGCTCCGGCTATTTTGTAATTACCCCATTAGAAATTGAAGGATCAAAAGATATTGTCCTAATAAATCGAGGGTGGATAGAGGCTGCAGAAAATCATGCTGAAGTTCCAAATGTTAATACACCAATTTCTCGTCAATATATTGAGGGAAATATTTGGATACCTAGTCAAAAATTTTACACATTAGAAAAAAAATCACTTCGCAAAGCAAATGATAAAAGCTGGAATAAGGTCTGGCAAAATATGGATTTAACTTATTTTTCTCAAATCGTTCCCATGAAAACATTACCTATTATTATAAGGATGTCACCCAATGCAGAGGGTGGCTTTAAAAGAAATTGGGTGCGGCCAGATGATCGAGTTGAAAAACATTTAAGTTATGCCTATCAATGGTATGGGTTTGCTATAGCCTCTGTTTTAATTTATTTATATCTAAGTTTTCATCGAATTGATCGAAATGTAAAACATAAATACAGGAAGTAATATGTCAGCAAAAATAAAAAGTCGTTTAATTCTTATTGGAATGTTTGTTTTTTTTGTTACTCCAATTGCAGCAGTTACAATTATGTATCAATATAATTGGCATCCAAAGAGCTTTAGTTATGGCAGCCTTATCAAACCAATTATAAAAATTAATGTATCAAATCATTTCCAATTGAATTTAAAAAAAGAAATTTTAGAGAGAAAGCTTTTTGATGAAAGGTGGAGCTTTGTTTATTTGACAGATCATTGCGATAAAGTGTGTGAAAATAGGTTGTATGATCTTCGTCAAATTCATGCTTCATTTGAAAAGGATATTCCACGGATTCAAAGAGTTCTAATAACATCTGATAAAAATATAAATAAGATTCAAGAAATATATCCAGATTTAATCATTATTAATAAACCTATTGAAAGCGTTACAAATCTTTCTTCTCAATTTGATACGTCATTATATAAAGCAATGAATAGTGATAATGTCTATATTGTAGATCCTATGTCTAATTTAATGATGTTATATACCAATAAGATTAAGCCGATTGAAATACGTAAAGATATTGCGAGACTTCTTAAATCAGCTTGGGCTGGCTGATTAAAGATTCTTAGATAAAGTGCCTTCTAATTTATTAAAGTCGATTTCTCCTACAATTTGATCAATAATTTGACCTCTTTGATTAATCAATATAGAAGTTGGCGTTAATCGAATATTTTCGAATTGTTGCGCAATTTTGTTGTCAGAATCAATTACAACGGGAAAGGGAATGTTATTATTTTTGATGAAGTTTAAAACTTGAGTGGGCGGATCATAAAACATCGATACAGCGATAATTTGAATACCTTGTTTTTTATATTTATTGTAAGTGTCAACTAACTTTGGCATTTCTTTGACACATCCAGGACAGTCTGTGGCCCAAAAATTGATTATAGTAAATTTATAATTTTTATCATAAATCATCATAGCCTCTCCTTTCGTTGAAGAGACTTTTAAACTAGGTACTTTATTAGGAAAAATAGTATTACTAATAAGCCCAAAAAATAGGGTAACTGTTAGCGCCGCTATAACCCATTGATATTTTTTTGTCATAAGTGATGAATGATATAATTTTTAAAAAATTAACTGATTATAGATTATACAAATTTTAAATAAATGAAATACTTTAAAAAATTACTACTGCTCGCAACGATTACTGCTTTCTGTTTAGTTGTTTTAGGAGCATATGTAAGACTTTCTGATGCTGGACTTGGATGCCCAGATTGGCCAGGATGTTTTGGCACACTTTCAGTTCCGGAGAGCCAATCAGCTATAGAGAATGCAGAATTAAATTTTCCTTCGCAACATATCGAAACGGCTAAGGCTTGGAAGGAAATGATTCATCGCTATATTGCGGGGTTTCTAGGGCTAATGATCTTCTTAATAGGGATTATTTCTTATAAAAATAAGAAGATTCTAAGAGTAAATCCAATCGTACCTTATGCCATAGTTCTTCTAGTTATTTTTCAAGCGTTACTTGGTATGTGGACAGTGACTCTTTTGTTAAAACCCATAGTAGTAAGTGCACATTTAATAGGTGGCATGACTACACTCGGGCTCTTAACTTTTGTAACTCACCGCTACTGGGGGAAAATTCAAACAAACACTCTTAAGTATAAGTATGAAATTTTGTTAGTAAGATTTTCTTTGGTTGTATTATTCGTTCAAATTTTTCTAGGCGGTTGGACAAGCACAAACTATGCAGGCCTTGCATGTACTGATTTTCCGACTTGTCACGGCGCTCTTATACCCAATCTTAATTTTAATGATGCTTTTGATCTCTTTCGGGATTTAGGTAAATTGAGTGATGGTTCACCTTTACCTTTAGCAGTATTTGAAACAATACAATGGATACATCGATTAGGCGCATTAATTACCTGGTTATTTTTTGGCTATCTTGCAAGTGTCATATTAAAATACAAGACGATGAGAAGCCTAGGTTATATTTTATTATTTGTAATAACCGCTCAATTTATTGTAGGGGTCGCTAATTTATTGCTACATTTACCAATCATACTTGCTGTTATACATACACTTGGAGCTGCAAGCCTCGTAGTTCTTGCGGTAATTCTTAATTCTAGAATTACAAAGTTGAGATCTTAAATTTATGGCTAAAGCAATAAATAATAAATTATCTGGATTACATATTGATTTGAAAAATTTTTTCATTTTATGTAAACCAAGAGTAACAGCCTTGATTGTATTTACAGCTGTTATTGGTATGTTTTTAGCTACACCAGGAATGGTTCCAGTTGATATTTTATTAGCTTCAATTATTGGTATCAGCTTTGTATCTGGTGCCGCCGCTGCTTTTAATTGCCTTATTGAGCAAAAAATTGATGCCGTTATGGCAAGAACAAAAGGTAGACCAACAGTTACCGGAAAAATTTCTTCATCACAAACTTCAATTTTTGCTTCATTACTCGGCGGCTTCGGCCTTTTAATTTTATTTTACTTTGTCAATCCGTTAACAATGTGGCTTACCCTAGCGACTTTCTTTGCCTATGCAGTGATCTATACCATCTTTTTAAAACCAGCTACCCCAATGAATATTGTTATTGGAGGTGCGTCGGGAGCTATGCCGCCTATTTTAGGTTGGGCTGCGGTTAATAATGTTGTTGGTCCTGAGGCGTTAATTTTATTTTTGATAATATTTAGTTGGACGCCACCACATTTCTGGGCGCTTGCTCTTTACCGTAGAAAAGATTATGAAAATGTAGGTATGCCAATGCTCCCTGTT
>Ga0255183_1000058_pt1 | contig 52311 bp, 52 predicted proteins | sample Atl_UVDOM_RepB_8_FD_183638 | JGI IMG/M metagenome (GOLD analysis project Ga0255183, IMG submission 183638) | Freshwater microbial communities from Altamaha River, Georgia, United States - Atl_UVDOM_RepB_8d | ecosystem: Environmental > Aquatic > Freshwater > River | place: USA: Georgia...
AATGGTGTATATGAAGCATGCACTTCGAAATGCTTTGATCCCAATTGTGACGGGACTTGGCGGTTTTTTAAGTGTGTTTTTTGCTGGATCATTACTCCTTGAAACTATTTTTCAACTCGATGGTATGGGTCTTTTAAGTTACAAGAGTGTTCTCGCAAGAGATTACAACGTCATCATGGGATTAGTTTTTATCCAAAGTGCATTGTTTCTTTTGGGTAATGTGCTTTCTGATTTTGCCTACGTGCTCGTTGATCCAAGGATTGATTTTACATGATTGAAAAATTCTTAAAGCACCATGAATCGATTCAAAAATGGAGAAGGTTTAAACAGAGAAAATCTGCCTTCATTTCATTAATTGTTCTCATCGTTTCATGTTTTTTTAGTTTCACGGCAGAGTTCTGGGCGAATAGTAAACCTCTCTATCTTAAATATGAGGGAGTGAGTTATTTTCCAGTCATCAAAGATTATCATCCCTCGGTTTTTGGAGATGAGTCATCAATCGTGATGGATTACCGACAGTTTGAAGACAAGTTATCGCCTGAAGATAAAATACTATGGCCTCCTATTCAATGGAATCCGTTTGAATCAAATAAAGAAGTCGATGAATACCCGTCATCTCCATCATCGGAAAATTTATTTGGAACTGATGATCGAGGTCGAGATATTTTAACCAGGCTTCTTTATGGTCTAAGATACTCCATGACGTTTGCTGTCTTGGTCTGGCTCCTGACTTTCTTTGCCGGAACTTTGATCGGGGGAGTGATGGGATACTTAGGTGGAAAGACTGATTTCTTTGGCCAAAGGATCGTAGAAATTCTCTCGACCATCCCTCAGTTTTTTATTTTGATTATTATCATTTCTATTTTTCAGCCAACACTGATTCTTTTAGTTGTCCTCTCAAGTCTTTTCGGTTGGATCGGTATTTCCTACTATATCCGCGGTGAATTTTTAAAAAATCGAAAAAAAGAGTTCATTGAATCGGCTCGTGCCTTAGGCGCCGGGCATTTGAGACTTTTTTTCAAGCACTTACTCCCAAATTCACTCTCACCCATCGTCACCTTTTCACCATTTGTTATCGCAGGAAATATTGTCAGTTTAGCTAGTCTCGATTATCTTGGCTTCGGATTAATGCCTCCGACTCCTAGTTGGGGAGAGCTCTTAAATCAAGCTCAAAAGCATTTTTCTGAAGGTTGGTGGTTAGCCTTCTATCCATCGATGGCGCTTTTTCTCACCCTGACACTTCTCTCTTTAGTAGGAGAGGGAGTCAGAGATGCCATGGATCCAAAAGAATAGGATGATATGAAACCAGTTGCCGCTCGACTCTCTTTGTTCCAAGATTCAATCTTTGGCGTTATCTCTAAGCTTGCTCTTGAACACAAGGCTGTTAATCTTGGACAAGGTTTTCCTGATTTTGATGGACCTCAGTGGTTGAAAGATGTTTTATCTGAAAAAACGCATCAGGGATTTAATCAGTACGCACCTTTTCCAGGAACACTCAATCTAAGAACAGAAGTTTCCCATTACTATAAGAATTTCTATTCGCTTACCTATAATCCAGAGACTGAAATTACCATTACTGTGGGAGCGACAGAGGCGATTTATCTTGTGATCCAGGCCATGGTTAATCCGGGTGATGAAGTGATTGTTTTAGAGCCATTCTATGATTCTTATGTGGCTTCCATAAAGATGGCCGGAGGTATCCCCGTTCCGGTGACACTCCATGCTCCAGATTTTACGATCGATGAGAAAGAACTTCGCTCTGCGATTAATTCAAAAACTAAATTACTTATTTTAAATAATCCTCACAATCCATCAGGAAAAGTTTGGGATAAAGATGAACTCAAACTTGTTGCAAGATTAACAGAAGAGTATCAAATCGATGTTCTCTCCGATGAGGTCTATGAGTTTCTCGTTTTTGATGGAGTTAAACATTTCCCGACAGCAAGTCTTGAGGGAATGTTTCAGCGAACGATTACTGTTTCTAGTGCCGGTAAAACGTTTGGTCTCACTGGCTGGAAAATTGGCTGGATCTGTGCTCGTCCTGAGGTTACACGCGCTTGTCGATTGATCCATCAGTATGTGACTTTTGCCGTCTCAACTCCAACTCAGGAAGCAGTCGCCGAGGGATTAAAAAAACTGCCGGAGTATCTCTCGGAATTCGTCTCTCTTTACCAAGGGAAAAGAGATTTTTTCTACCGAGAATTAACTAAGCTTGGTTTCGAATTTAAAATCCCGAAAGGAACCTACTTCATGATGGTTCCGATTGAGAAAAAAACGAAGCTTAAAGATGTGGATTATGCCATGAAGCTCATTAAAGAGAGACAGGTCGCTACGGTTCCTCCTTCAGCTTTCTATTTAAAGTCCACTGAAGGAGAAAAGTTTTTAAGATTTTGTTTTGCGAAGAAAGACGAGACGTTAAGACAAGCCGCTCTTAATTTAAATGGCCTGTAGCTTAACTTTAGCCACCATCGTTTTTCCTTCTCTTTTAAACTTCACTTCAACCATGTCGCCGATATTTTTTTGATCTAGGATCTGGTAGATATCATCGAGGGTGTCGACGTTTTTTCCGTCAATGCTCACGATGATATCTCCAAGGTAAGTGCGACCGAACTGATCCTGAGTCATGCCTTTAAGACCTGCTTTAGCTGCGGGACCTTTTTCGTCAATATACGAAATCACAATACCTTTATGAGAGCCCAAAATTCTTTTTTTCATAGAGTCTGGGATAATACCAATTCCAAGACCAGGTCGAATGAGTTTTCCATGTTTAATCAGTTGCGGCACGGCTGCGGCAATCGTATGCGAGGGTACAGCAAAACCCAGTCCCGCGCTCGAGCCACTAGTTGAAAAAATAACCGTATTCATCCCGATCAGTTTTCCTGATGAATCAAGAAGCGGACCTCCTGAATTACCCATGTTAATAGCAGCATCGGTTTGAATCATATCATTAATTTTTACACCACCCACACCTTCGATTTTTCTTCCAAGGGCCGAAATCACTCCAGTAGTTAAAGTGTAATCAAGGCCAAAAGGAGAGCCGATGGCAAATGAGTATTGACCAACTTGTAAATCTTTAGACGAACCTACTTGAAGAGGAATGAGAGTTTTAGGTCTTTCTTCAAGTTTTAAAACAGCAATATCTTTATCTGGCGATACGCCAATAAGTTTCGCTTTGTACTGTTTGGGATCATTATGAAAAGTCACAACAAATGATGTTCCATCCTGAACGACATGGTAATTCGTTACAATATGGCCAAGTTCATCCCAGACAAACCCAGATCCAGCACCCTGGGGGATTTCGACTTCGCCGTAAAAAAAGTTTCTCGCCAACCTAATGTTTGAAACGTTAACGGTCGATGGGAGAGCTTTGCGATAAATGTCGATGGTTTTTGTTTCGACGGTTAAAAGCTCAGCGTGGGAAGATTGAAAAATCAGAAGAGAGAGAAGAAAAAAAATTGTTTTCATACTAGCTCCTAACAGTTTTTGACTAAACTTTCGACCTAAGTATATGATGAGTTTTTAAATCTCCCAAGAGGAAAAATCATGGCCAACGAGATTCGTTTTTTTCACCGCCCCCATAAAAAAATAGAAGTGGAGAAAGTTTACGGCGATGCCTTCATACGTTTTTTATACTGCTCGGCTCCAGGTCAAGCCTTGATTCCATTGTTGAATAATAAGTTTTTATCAAATTTTTATGGGGAGCTTCAAAATAAGCCAGCGAGTCGCAAGAAAGTCCCATCATTTATCAAGCAGTTTTCTCTTCAAATGGATGACTACCTGCCTGGTTCTATTGAAGATAAACCCATCGAAGAAAGTTATGCGCATTTTAATGAGTTTTTTATTCGAAAACTCAAGCCAGAGGCCCGTCCATTTGTCACTGAGCCAGAAAGAATGGCAGCGTTTGCTGAGGCAAGATATGTTGGTTTTGAGGCGATGAATGATAAGGAAGTTTATCCTGTGAAAGGGAAGTATCTGCGTGCTAAAGATCTTTTAGCTCATGAGCAGCTCTCAAAAGTTTTTGAAGGCGGCCCACTCTTGATCGCTCGCCTCTGTCCTGTTGATTATCACCGCTACCACTATCCTGATCATGGAAAAGTCCTTGATCATTTTCCGATTCATGGGAAATATGATTCCGTAAATCCTCTAGCCTTAAAAGCTAAAGGAGAGATCATGATTCAAAATGAAAGACACGTTTCAATTCTTCAAACAGAAAATTTTGGAAAGCTTGCCTACATTGAAGTTGGTGCCATGTGTGTTGGAAAAATTGTTCAAACTCACGATGTGAAAAATTCTTTTTTAAGAGGCGAGGAAAAAGGATACTTCCTTTTTGGTGGCTCAACAGTGATTGTTCTTGGAGAAAAAGGTGCTTGGAAGCCCTCTCTGGATATTCTTGAGAATACCAAAAGAAAAATGGAAACTTATCTTAAGCTTGGGACAGAGGTTGCAGTTAAGGCTTAAGTTCACAGACCACAGGGTAGTGATCCGAAGGATACTGATCATCACGATGAGTTTTATCTAAGTTTATTGAGGCAGCCTTAAAGTTTTTTGTTAAAAAAATCCAATCAATTCTTCCTCCAGAGATATCAGAGGGATGAAAGGAATGGTACGAAGTTTCTTCTGCTTTTTCCCACGGATCATATAGCTCAAGATCTGCGATGATCCTATGATAAAGACTGGTCTGTGCTTTTTGATTAAAATCACCCATAAGAATAAAACTTTTCGGAGATAATTTCTTAATCTCATCAATCATCACCGTTGCCTGAGACTCTCTTGTTGATTCGAGGATATGATCAAGGTGAACATTAAAAACCCAGAATGTTTCCTGTGACGATAGCTCCAAAAAATGAGCTGCAGTCATGAGTCTTGGAAAAGCCGAAGAGAAATCGGAGCTACCGGCAATCGTCGGAGTCTTTGAAAGCCACACATCATATGAGTCAAGAAGTTTGAGTTTCTTTTCATCAAAGAAAAAACTGGGGTACATCCGTTCTTCAATCCAGCTTCGGTGTTGATCAACGAGCTTATATCCTTTAAGGAGCGAGAGAAGATCGTAGAGCTGATTTCTTTTACCCTCTTGAGTTCCGATAATATGAGGTGAGTGAGAGAGAAGGAGAGAGCTTAAAAACTCTCTCCGATGGTCCCAAGAGTTTAGTCCGTCACTTGGGTTATCAAAACGAATATTTGAAGTGATCAGTTTCATCCTAGTATTGTAACGTGAAATCATCCTCTGGCTCAATATAAGTTTCAAGAGTTAAAGAAAGCTCTTCAAGAGGGTAGAGAGGTCTTCTTTTGATATAAAATTGAAACTCACCCATTTGGCAGCGTGACTGAATCGGTCCAATCATCTGAGCTTCTTGAGATTGGAGATTTTGAATGAAAAACTCAGGTTTTAATTGAGGCGACGAGCTTATTTTTAAGTAAGGTCCCTCAGTATCTTCACCTTCAACCCAGTGAAGGTTTGGATCAACAAAACTTCTAAGTTCACTTGGGAGAAGATTTTTTGTTTCGGTTTTCTCAATTTCTCGGTAAGTGTTTTGACAGTTCACATCGTAGCGATCACCATCAACACCTCCTCTCCCTTGGCGCTGAGATTCGAATTTCGTTCTTGTGATAAGTGTATGTTCTGTTTTTACTCCTCTTAGCTTGGCAAATCGGAAGTTAAGCATCAGATTGTTTTCCAGAACTTGATTATTTCGAACCTTTAGCGAACTTAAGTTTTTATGAAAAAAGCGCAAGTACCATGATCGAAGCTCATCAAGAGAGGCATAAACTAAGTAATAATCCTCATCCATTTTTTTGAGCCACCAAGATCTCACAAGACTTTTCTCTTTCTCAAAGAAAAAGTCGATCTCCGGAAAAGGATTAACCTCAGCTATTTTTTGTGCTGATAAAAAAGTTTCGAGACTTATTCCTCTGGCCACATAGAGAAGTCTCTCAGAGGTTTTATCTTTGATAAAAAAACGATGAGTTTTACTCTTAAGCTCATCGAGTCGATGAGTATCTTCAAAAGAAGAGATTCTCTCAATTGTTTCTAACCAGAAGTAGCTTTTTCCATCGATCAAATCGGATAGTTGATTTTCGCTTAAGAGGAAAGTAAGGTTCGGCTCATAATCTTCAGAGACAATTGTCTTCCCGTAAGAAATGAGATGAACTCTTTTAATTTTTGAAAGCCTCTTAAGAAAATAAAGAGAAATGAGATTCGATTTGTTAAGTTGAATTTTTTCTAAGGGCTTCTGATTGAGCCAAAGCCGGTATCTTTCAAAGCCAAAGGGTAACTGGTGATGAAAAAAAAGTGATTTCATGACAACGTCGTGGAAGCGAAATTCATTAGAGAGACTAAATTCGTACTTTTTCTCGGTCTCAAAACTTAAGACTGCAGATAAACTCACTCCCTCGATATCAGAGACAAACTTTCGATCGCCCGGTTCTAGATAATTCTGAATCCCATCACCATCAAGATCAAAAGTATCTTGCATGGGAGGAGTTTCTTGTCGACCACAGCTTAAGAAAAAGATCAGAAGTAAAAATCTCATATTAAGCTCCAATAAGATTATCGAGAATCGGTTGATGCTCACCCAGACCCCAGAAAATAATTTTTCTCTGACTAATAGGAGTTATCTCCTTGGAACTCGCATGCGCATCTTTTAAAAAGCTCTCAAGGTTATAGAGCATCGCTTTGAAAATCTTTTCATCTCTTTCTGATAGAGCAATACGCTGAAATTTAAATTCTCTCTCTTTCTCCTGAAAGATATGGGCTTCAATCATCTCAAGAGCTTCAAATCTTCGGTACTCTTTTTGGTGGAGTTCTTGAAGTTGCTCTTGGCTAAGATTTTCTTTCACCCAGTAATGAAATCCATCTGTTCGGATGAACTCTCTCATGACAAGTGACTGGAGGATATTGTAAACGATATTATCCTTAATCCCAGATTCAAGAGAGATCTGATCAAAGATCAGCTTCTTTTTATCTAAGACATCCATCACGATTCTCTCGATACTTGTTAATCCTTTCATTTTTTTCTCCTAGGCTGATTGAGTTGTATGGTAACCAAAATATTTTCTCTTAAAGCTTCTAGCTTTAATCCGTCTCTCAAGAGAGTGAGCCAGATGATTCATTTCTTCGCGTGTAAAGAGATCTTCAGCTTCTTGCAAGAGTTGGTAGATGTTTTCTAAGATGGCTTGATCTTTCATCTGGCTTCGGATGAGTTCGTCAAAGACTTCGAGCTCTTTGACCTTCATGGGCTTTCCGTTAAAGAGTCGAAAAATGCGAGTGAGCTGGATCCCAGTTCTGTGAGATGTCTCGCGCATAGTGTCGTTCGGAAATAGATTTTTATACCGATTGATCGTGCGATTTTGCAAATTCATGGTGTTTCTCCTTGTTTTGTTGAAACACCATGAGCAAGGTCTGTGCCAAATTAGAAATGAAGCTTATGTTCGTTAAGGATCCGGTAAAAAGCAGATGAAGAGATCTTGAGTTCTTTAATACAAGCAGTAATTTTTCCGTTATTCTTTTTAAGCGAGGATTCAACGGCCTTTTTTTCTAAATCTTGAATGTATTGTTTGAGACCGATTTGAATGACGTGATCAATCTCCTGAGCACTTAAGCTTGTAGGTTTGAGGTCCGTTAAATCCGAACACTGAATAATCCCGTGAGATATCTGCGCGAGTCTTTCCAGGTATTTTTTCAGTTCTCTCGTGTTTCCCTGCCATGAGTGATTTTTTAAGACCTCGAGAGCTTCTTCCTTGATGATAAATTTTCGGTTCGATCTGCGCTGAAAAAAACGAATATAAAGAATAATATCTTGTGGTCTTTCTCGAAGAGGTTTGAGCTTAAGTTCATACCCTTTAAGACGATAGTAGAGATCCTCTCTAAATTCTTTTTTATTCACTTTCTCTTTCAGGTCTTCACAGGTCGCAGAAATGAGAGTGAAAGAGGATTTAATTGGTTTTTGTGAGCCAACGGGATAGAACTCTTTCTCATCAATGGCTTTAAGTAGTTTTTGTTGCATGGAGAGTGACATCGTCGCTACTTCATCCAGGAAAAGTGTTCCACCATCAGCGAGTTTAAGCTTTCCATCTTTTTTCGATTCAGCTCCAGTGAAAGCTCCTTTCTCATGCCCAAAGAGTTCGGACTCAAGCAAATTATCTGAGAGCTCAGAGCAGTTGAGATGAACAAGATTTTTTCCAGATTGGTTTAAGTCATGGATCAGCTTTCCAATAAAGCTCTTACCTGTTCCTGTTTCTCCCGTAATAAGAAGAGATTGATCTTTCCATTGAAGCTTAGAGAGTTTTTTGATGGCTTCTCTGGTCTCATGATCCTCAGTGATAAATTCCTCACGAAAAAGTCGCTCGAGAAGCTGTCCTCTTTCCTCTGAGAATTGCCTTAAATAATGAGGGAGATCATCTTTGAGTTGAGCCTTAGAAAGGTAGTGATGAGCACCGTTTTGATAAGCTTTTTCAATAATCTCATCCCCATCATAAGAGCTCACTACAATACAGGGGATATTTTTTCGATGACAAAGAGGAATGAGTTCCGTGCCTGAGCCTTTTCCAAGTTCAATATCGGTGATCACAATATCAAGATATTCCGAATTCAGAATCTGGGTCGCCCCCTCCAAGCTGTCTGCCTCAAAAACTAGACCGTAACTACTGAGAATCTCTTTAATGAATAGTCGGGTGTACTTATCATCTTCAACCAGGAGGAATCGAAACTGATTTTTCATGATCTGTGAGTACGTTGGTTTGATGCGGTAATCAAATGAAGAATTCGGAATCCGAATAATTTACATGATTAATGATCTCTTTAGATTTAAAATGAAAGCTATGAAAGTCATGATCTTTGAGTCAAAAATTCAAGCGGCACAGTTTACGTCGCAACAAATTTTTAATCACATAAAATCGAATCCTGAAGAAGCTATTGGTTTAGCGACTGGGGCAACGATGATCCCCGTCTATGAGGAGTTTGTTAAGCTCGCTCAAGCAGAACCCATCCCTTTAAAGAATAAGTACTTTTTACTCGATGAATATTTAGGTATGAACTCCCTTCATCCTGAGAGCTTTAGGAATTATATCCGACGTTATTTTCAAGATCCTCTTCATCTTCAAGATGATCAGTTTATCGCTCCATATGAGGGCGACTTCTCCTCAGTTGAAGAAAGTATTCTGCATTATGAAACTCAGCTTAAATCTTCTCATGGAATTTCTCTTCAACTTCTTGGAATCGGACAAAATGGTCATATTGGGTTTAATGAACCAGGATCAAAAATTGATTCCACCGTGAGGAGAGTTTTTCTCACTGAAAGCACGAGGCTCGCAAATAAGGCTCAGTTTCCTCATGAAGAAGTTCCTCGAGAAGCCGTGACAACAGGATTATCTAATATTTTTAAATCAAAAAAGATTCTTCTTCTAGCGACAGGAAAATCGAAGGCTTTAGCGGTTGAAAAACTACAAGATAAAATGTGGGATAGCGATTGGCCAGCAACGAGTCTTGTCCACCATCACGATTTTCTTCTCGTCTTAGACAAGGAAGCCGCGGAGAGAATTCGGTAGAGATCGTCTTTAGCTTTGATCACTGAAGGAATATTTGTTTTTTTCTTGATGATTTTTTTCTTGTGATAAAAAGCTATCATCACGAGAACGCCGAACGCAAAGGCAGGCGCCTTAGAGCCTTTTCCTGCAATCACCTCAGCCCCTCGTCGAACGTTATCCATCATCCAAGCAGGAAGTCGTAAATGATAAGGGTTTCGTTTCACCTCTCCCACATGGAGTTCAAGTGCGCTCATTTGTTTTTCTAAGAGATCGACAGGAATCTCGATCAGCACCTGAGGAGCTTTAAGTTGGCCCCAGAATTCATTCCACAGAATCATAAAAGGTTCAGAAAATTCATTCTTTGAGCAGACTTTATGAAGGAGTTTTGCACATTTTATGTGAGTGGGATGATGATCTTCCTCATGGTGACAGAGGATCACAGAGGGTTGATATTTACTAATGAGTGAAGCGAGCTCTTTTTCTTTTAACTTCCAATCTTCCGACAGAACAATATTTTCAAAGCCTAAAAAATCGGTGGCTTTCTCAAGTTCTTTTTGTCGAGCTTTTTGGCGTTTTACATCTGAGCCGAGAGTGACAGCAATATTCACCACATGAAAGTTATTCTCTTGCATGAGTCTCAAGGCAATTCCGCCTTGAATGCATTCATCATCAGGATGAGCGGAGATGATAAAAAGAGTTTTTGCGTAGGGAGATTTAGGAGATGAATTTTCAGAAGGAAGAAACTGAGTCAGATTTTGAAGAAGCGAGGTGAAGTCCATTTCACCAGTCCTTTAGAAATTTGTTAGTGTGGTAACAACATAACAAAAAGCGATTAAGATCAAAAATGATCGAAGCATAGTTTCCCTCTCGATAAACCGTATCCGATCAATCTAGCAAGTTCCTCATCAGAACGTCTAGTCTGACAATTTTTTGTCACAGGAGAAAGATCAGGTTTTAACTATTTACGTTGGTAATCGTCTTGAAGTCGCACAATGTCATCTTCACCTAAATAACTACCAACCTGGGCTTCAATCAAAATAAGCTCTTTATCGATAGGATTAAAGAGTCGATGAGTCGCCTCTTTGGGAATATAGGTCGATTCATTCTCTTTGAGACGAAAAACTTTATCGTTAATGGTCACTTCTGCTTCGCCACTGACCACAGTCCAGTGTTCTGAGCGGTGATGGTGATATTGAAGAGAAAGTTTAGCCTTTGGTCTCACGGTGATTCTTTTGACTTTATAGCCCTCTCTTTCATCAAGAATCGTATACGTTCCCCAGGGACGATGGGCCGTTGTATGAATCTGGGTGAGATCATCGTTTTTCTTTTTCACGAGTCCGACTAGATCTTTCACTTTTTGAGTCGAGCCTTTTTGAGCGATGAGGAGAGCGTCTTTCGTATCGACGATCATAAGATTCTCAACATCGATGGTGGAGATCAAGCGGTCACTGGAGACGATAAGGTTATTTTTTGATCCAATATGGATTGCGAGATCAGATTGAGTATTTCCTTGAGCATCCTTATCGAGATTCTCATAAAGAGCATCGAATGATCCTAGATCACTCCATCCCATATCTGTCGCGACGTGGGCAACAAGCTGTGATTTTTCCATGACAGCGTAATCAATACTATCAGATCGGATAGCTTTCATTTCATCCAGACCAACTCGAACGATCTCTGATTTTTTAGCTTGCTCGTAAGCAGTAAGAGAAGCTTCGTAAATATCTGGAGCATATTTTTTGAGCTCATTTAAGAAGACAGATGCTTTAAAGCAAAACATACCACTGTTCCAGTAGTAGTTTCCTTTCTTCACATATTCTTCAGCGATATCTTTGGCAGGCTTCTCTTTAAAGGAGAGAACTTTCTCCCCTTGAGTTTCTAAGTAGCCGAACCCTGTTTCAGCGTAAGTTGGTCTAATCCCAAAAGTCACAAGCTTTCCTTCAACTGCAAGTTCATGAGCTCGCTTCACAGCTTTTTCATAAGAAGCCGTATCTTGAATTAAATGGTCAGAAGGGACAACGAGGAGAATCTCTTCAGGTGAGCTATGAAAAGCCGCGAGAGCGATGGCAGGTGCAGTATTTCGTCCCACCGGTTCTAAAATAAACTCCGCTTGAGAGAGGAGGTTTTTTTCTTCAAGCTGATCATAACCCATGAAGTATTGATCTTGGTTAATCACGATACTGAAGCGAGTTGAAGAGCTATTTCTCTCTAGAGTTTTTTGAAAGAGCGATTGTTGATTAAATATTTTAACAAACTGCTTAGGTAAGAGTGTTCTCGAAATAGGCCAAAGGCGAGTTCCTGATCCACCACATAGAATAACTGTTTTCATAAGTTAAATCCCCAGAGTAAATGAAGCGACAGTAAAGTAAATAAGTAAGCCCGTGATATCAACAATCGTTGTAATCGCTGGACTGGCGACGACAGCAGGATCTCCTCCAAGCTTTCTCACAAAGAGTGGTAATCCCGCACCAATGAGAGCCGAGGTGATGACCTGGATCGCGATCGCAAATGAGATGACCATCCCAATATAACTCATCGTCATATTAGGTGGTAAAAGTGCATGGAACGAAAGAAACGCAATTTTTAAATAGGTGAGAATTGCGACACACAACGAGAGCATAAAAGAGATCTTCATTTCTTTCATGACAATTTTAAGCCAGTCTGAATCTGAGATTTCTCCTAGGGAAAGTGAACGGATGATCACAGTGGCTGCTTGTGAACCAGTGTTTCCTCCGGTTGCGGCCATCATCGGCATATACATCGCAAGGATGATAAAATTTTCTAAAACGTTTTGGTACTCATTGATGATCATCCCGGAAATGATCCCAACAGCTGCTAGAGAGACGAGCCAAACGACTCTTTTTTTAAAGTGCTGAAACGAAGATGTCACGAGGTATTCTTCAGCATTCTCCGAGGGCATGATCCCCATAAGTTTTTCTAAATCTTCAGTCTCTTCCTTACGGATAATATCAATTGCTTCTTCGTGAGAGACAACCCCCACAAGTTGATTAAGAGAGTTGAGAATAGGAATCGCAGCAAGGTCATATTTTTCAATCTTCTGGGCCACGGACTCTCTGTCCTCGTTAACTTCACCGGAAACGAAGAATTCATCAATAAAATCAGAGATCCTGGTTTTAGGATCATTCATGACGAGATCTTTGAGAGTAATAATTCCTTTCATCACCATAGAATGATCAACGACATAAACGTAATAGATCATTTCTTTTGAAGGAGCATCACTGCGGATCTTAGCTAGCGCTTCGGCACAGGTCATATCTGCAAACACAGTCGCGAAATCAGTGTTCATAATCCCACCGGCCGTTTCCGGAGGGTAGGCTGAAAGAATGATAACGTCCTCGCGGACTTTTCGCGCTAGGTAGGGAAGAAGCTCAATTTGCTCTTCTTTTGAGAGTGCTTGATAAAGATCTGCTCGGATGTCTGAGAACATTTGGCTAAAGATTTGAGCAAAGTTTCTTTTATCGATGGCGTGAAAAATTTTAAGCTGAAGGTCTTGGGTAAAATCAGAAAAAATCCGTCCCTGATCTTCCTTGTCAAGTTTCTTGAGGTACTCGATTGTTTCTTCAACCGGCTTCTCTTCCATGAATTCAGCGACATCCATGGTCGGAAGCTCTTCAAACATCTCGACGAGTTCTTCCGTCTTTCCTTGTTCGGAAAGGTCCTGGAGGATTTCTTGATTCTCGGACTCGGTTTTTTCTTCGTTTTCTTCAAGCATAAATGTTTCAAGTCTAGCCAAAGCTGGACGATAAGTTACTGAAATTTACTACCTCAATGAGGCAAGATATAACATGAATCAACTCTTTCCTGTACTAAAATTTTTGTTCAAGACGGACTTTCAACCTTTAAATGAAGCGCTGAAAGTTCATCCTGCTCCAGAGGTTGAAAGTTTTACATTGTCTCAGGAACTTCTCTCGTATCTTCCTATGTCTAAGGCTGCTTTGATTATTGTGGCGATCTCTGAAAAAGAGGATCTCCTCCAACTAGCTCAACTCGTGAAGGGAACTAAAAAGATCAGCGGCGAGACGATCACTAAGTTTTTTATTATCGATTATACAAAAAATGGACAGTTCGATAAGGAAATCTCCAAGCTTGGTATTCAGGAGATTATAACTCCTGCCATCAACGCCAAAGCTCTAAGATTTAAGATCGATTTTGCGATGAAGTCTCTTGCTGGTCAGGTTGCAAAGTCCGGCCAGGAGAAGCAATTACCGTCGTTAAAACTCGTTGAAAATAAAAAAAGTGAACTGGATTCTCAGCTCGATGAAGTGGTATGGACCGCGGGGCTTGATATTATTGATGACTGTTGGCTCATTCGCTCTCAAGTAGATGTCAGGAAAGTTCTCAATAAATGGATCATTGACCTCAAAGGGCCAAGTCCCATGGCAGGAACTTGGGTTGAGGTGAAGCCAAAAACCTGGAAGTTTGATTTCAAAGCTAGCGAGCGAGCTAAGTTTGTAAAGGGAATGGGTGAGTGGTTTTTCACTGGAGAACAAAAACCAGAGTTTAACTGGAAAGAAAATAAATGGCTTATTGCTGGTGCTGAGTTCGAATTTTATTTTCAACAAGGCCATGAAAAATGGCAGAGATTTGTTTTAAAAAATAAGAAGATGACATGTGCGAAGAATTCACCTTTCGCTCTCGCAAAAGAGCAAGCGATTCATGAATCCTTCGAGAATAATCTCATCGTGAAGAATGAGAAAGAGAAGCCGACAGAAGATCTAACTATCCAAACGAAGAAGCTCGAGAATCTCAGTGGAGATGGATCAACAGATCATCTTTCGCTCAAACACCTCAAAGGTGAGGGTGGCGAGGAAAAAATCGATCATTCACCGATGCGAGGCGATTTTAATCTGAATGATAAAAATAATCTTCAAGGGAAAAAACTTGAAGCGATTCAAGATGCTCCAGATGGAAAAGATTTAAACTTCAAAGAAGTTGATCAGCAGAATGGCGGAGCTCGAGATAAGAATGTTTACCTCGATCAAAATAGCCTAGATGATCTTTTTAATAAATTTCACAAAGAGCAGTACGTTGAAAGCAAAGCTGAGGAAGAGGCTGATCTCCAGAATGAACCGCTAGAATTTCGTGAGGAGCGAAGGAAGCACCCTCGTCGCACGGAAGATTTCAATGCATCCGAAATGGATGATCTCTTTTCGAATGAGGAGAAATCTGAGTCTACGTTTGAAGAGTCAGCGGATCTTTTTGCTGATGATGCTCCTGAAGCTGGAAGCCTTGTTGATATTGAGAAAGCTAGGCGCGCTCAAGAACTTGAGGAACTCGAGTTTGTTGTGTCAGAGGCTATCTTTAATTGTTCTCTTATCGATAATGATAATAAAGTTGATGTGAAATTTGATGATAGCTATGATGACACAGCAAGTTTTCTTATCTCAAACAAACTTGTGATGGTGAGAGATCGCTACATCGTCGATATGTCTTTCGATTTTCTTGAGAAAACGACGCATTTTGTGGTCGAAGGTGAGTACATTTCCTGTGATATGATCGATCGTCAGAATTCACTTCTGATAATTAAAATAGATCCAAAGCATCAGAAGAGTTTTAATCAATTCATCAAACTCTTCAATATGCGACAAACTAATATCAATATTTTCTTTAAAAAAGTTAAGGGTTATTAGGCAATGGATAAAAAAGAAGTCTTTAAACAATACATGTCCGAAAACGAGATCCTTATCGTTGATAAGAATCCTGTCTCAAGAAATAGATTGCTTAAAACCGTCTATGATCTTGGCGTGAGTAGTAGTCTTATTCATTCAACAGGTAAGCTCTCTGAAGCGGAAGATTTCATCAAAAATAAAAATATTGGTATTGTGCTTTCCGACTATTTTATCGCTGGGGGCTCGGGCTTTGATCTCTTTAATAAGCTTCGTGAGAAAAATCCTAATAGTAAAAAACTTTGCTTCATCCTTGTCACTTCAAATATTTCTCAAGCTGCGGTAGCAAAAGCTGCCGAGGAAGATGTTGATTCATTTATCATTAAACCTTACACCATCCAAAGCTTGCAAGAGAGTTTGATCACGACAATTTACCAGAAGATTAAGCCTTCACCTTACCTCGTTAAAATCGAGGAAGGAAAAGAGCTCATGCTTTCAGGAAATGTTGATCAGGCGATGGATGTTTTCAAAGAAGCCACGGGACTTAATGCCAAGCCCGCACTAGCACATTATTATATTGGTCAGATTGAAACTCTTATTAAAAATCTTGAACAAGCTGAAAATTCCTACGCGGAAGGTTTGAATTTTAATAGTATTCATTACAAATGTATGGTGGGTCTCTTTGAGCTTTTCATGAGGAAAGAGAGATATAACGATGCTTATAAGATCGTGAAGAAAATCTCAAAGTTCTTCCCAGCTAACCCAGATCGTCTCGCGCAGGTCGTTCGCCTCGCTGTTATGACAAATAATTTTGAAGATATCCCGAATTACTATGAGCTTTTCCTGGCGCTTGATGAAAGAGCTCCAAAACTTGTGAACTATATTGGTTCTGGAATGTTCGTCGCTGGGAAGTACTTTCTCATGAATCAGCGTCGAGAGGATGGTCTCAAGTGTTTTGAAGGTGCTGCTGTTTCGACGGCCGGAAACGGTAAATTCTTACGTGGTATTGTAGAGAGTCTAGTTGATTTTGATCTCGTAGATGAGGCAGAAAAATATCTTAACCGATTTATCTCAGGTGAGAGAGAAACCCCAGATTACCTCGTTGCAGATTTTTTAGTGAACAGTAAAAGACAACAAGATCCGAACTATGTGGTTAAACTTGGACTCGATCTTTATAACCGTCAGATCAAAGAGTTTTCGTCTATGAAGAAGCTCATCTCAGCGATGGAAGAAAGTGGTTACGGCCAAGACAAAGTTCTACCTTTTAAATCTGAGCTGAGTCAGCTTTATCCTGATAAAGCTGCTTGATCGTATTAATCAGGTAATCATTAATTTTTCTTTATATAGCAGATAAAAATTGTCGATTTCATCATCTTTTGATCTCCTTGAAGAATACTCAAGGAGAGTTTATGAAATTATGGATGATGATTTCTCTATTTCTTTTATTGAATCAAATCTCACACGCAAGTTCACCTTCACTGATGGTGCGACTTCCACTGAATGAACAATCAAAAAATTACCTAAAAAAGAATGTGATTGATGTGGCAGGGATTAACTTTAAGAAAAATGAAATCGATGCCCTTGTCACAGAAACTGAGCTCGCTCAGATTCAACAATCAGGCATTAAGATTCTTTTTGCTTTCCCACAATCTCTTATGGCAGGCCCTGATAAAGAGTACAAGACTCCAGAGAAAATTGAAGATTTTCTTCGGGATATTCATGCCCAGTATCCGGACATCACGGAAGTTAAAAGTATTGGTAAGTCTTTAGAGGGAAGAGATATTTGGGCGATTAAAATCTCTGACAATCCAAGATCATCAGAGGTAGAGCCAGCTGTTTTAGTCAATAGTATGCACCATGCTCGAGAGATCATGACTCCAGAGATTGCCACAGATATGGTTGAGTACCTGGTTAAAAATTACGGTTCTGATCCGAAGATCACTCGATGGGTTAACCAAACTGAAATCTGGGTTATTCCAATGTTCAATGTTGATGGGAATAACAAGGTTTGGAATGACGATGCGATGTGGAGAAAAAACACGCGTGATAATCACGGAGTTGATCTCAATCGAAATTATCCCGCAACTTGGAATGCTTGTAACGGTTCTTCAGGTTATCGATCGGCACAAGACTACAGAGGTCCATCGGCAGCTTCTGAACCAGAAACTCAGGCGATGATGAGATTCGTTGAAGAAATCAAACCCGTTATGAATATTTCTTATCACTCTTTTTCTGAACTCGTGATCTATCCGTTTGGTTGTCGTCCGAAGAGAACTCCTGCTCACGAAGCAGTAGAGAGCATCGGTAAAGAGATTGCTCAAAAAATTAATTATGCTCCAGGAACTCCATGGGAGCTTCTCTATAGCGCAGATGGATCCGATATCGATTGGATGTACATGGTTCACCAAGTAATTCCTTTTGTGATTGAAGTCAGTAGTAACAGTGAAGGATTTCAACCGGACTATAAAAAATGGCGTAATAAAACCGTTGAAAGAAATCGTCCGGGGTGGATGCATCTTCTAGAGCGTCTCGATGGGCCAAGTCTTCATGGTGCAGTTAATCTTTCTGATTATCAATCTCTCGAAATTAGCTCTAAGTCAGGAGTTCAAGTTTACAGGATTAATCCAAATGGATCATTCTATGTGATGCTTAAGCCAGGAACTTACGATGTGACATTTAAGGGCTCAAAGACGAAAAAATTAACTGGTCTAGAAATTACGTCAAAAAAACTTATTCCAAATAACTTTTAATTTTTTCCGCTTCATCTGATTTGATCTCTGTGAGAATGGTTCGCGATGGGTAACAAGCCGCCGCGATTCCACTCTCACATTTTCCTAAGCATCCCGTTCTGATGACTTTAACTTTCTTTTCAGGATTAGCTTTAGCCCAAGCTTTAAGTTCATCTACCAGGTTTTTTGAACCTTTACTGAAGCAGTCTTCACCGTTCCCACGGTCAAACTGACAGATATAAATTTCTTTCGCTGAGGCTAAATTATTTTCCATCATTTCCCACTCACAATTTGATCAAGAAGTGGACCAGTGATCGTTAGCACACATGAGAGAGGTTTCCCACCATCTGGCCAGTGACTCGTCAGTTTATCTAAGCTTTCTGAAAACTCCCCTGGGTGTTGAACCGAAAGGAAGAGGGTTTTATAATCCGGGTCAAAACATGGACCAGTGAATTCTGCATCGACGGGAGCGTTAGCAATCCGATAAACTTTGCCTTGGTGTGGCCCAGATCTTAGGAAAACGAAGAGCGAGTTGTTCCCGAAGCCTTCATAGGCGCCCTTTTCAATATTGTCGCCAGAGATATCTGAGGTAAACCAGAGGTTTCCTGCTTTATCGAAAACCATATTATCCGGACAAGCAAACCCAAGCTCTTTACCACCCGCTAGGAAAGTATCGTGCTTGAAGGTAAGAGATCCCGGATCATTATCAGTCTCCATCACTTTTAAAATACTTCCGTGGAAATTTCCTTTTGGCTTGTTGTTCGTGAGAGTCACGAGCACGTTCCCAGTTAGAGGATCGAACTCAATGTCTTCAGGTCGAGCGAGCGGAGTAGCGCCAACAAGTTTTGCTGCTTCACGGGCGTAAATCTGAACTTCCGTTTGAGATTTAAAATGTTTTTGAAGAATAGGCTGCTCACTTAAAACGAGCGATACCCATTCACCTTTTTCGAGATTGGCCACATAGAGTTTACCTTTCTCGAGTGAATCATTTGAATCAGAGATGAATTTATAAAAGTGCTCATCGTTATGATCATCGCCAGTGTAAGCAACAACTTTTCCATTTTTTGCTTTCGTTACAGCTGCACACTCGTGAGCGCATCTTCCGAGGGAGATAAGTTTTTTTGATTTTCCAGTTAAGGGCTCAATTTCAACGACCCAACCGTAGTGTTCAGGATCACGCGGATAAAACTTATCCCAATTAAAAATATTTTTACCAACTTCTTTACCTTTAGAATCTCTGTCTCCCCAGAAAAGATCATAATTCTCTTCGCAGGTGAGGAAAGTTCCCCAAGGTGTTTTTCCTCCAGCGCAGTTCCCCATGGTACCAAGAGCGAAGCTGTCACCTTTGATCTTTTCATTCCATGCGAAAGGAATTTTTGTATTGGCATCAAGTCTTCTGTTATAGGGAGAGTTTTTAACAACTTTCCATTCATTATTTTCTTTTTTCAGTTCTAAAAGTGAACCTCCCACTTCTTTCATCTCAAGATCGATATTTTCTTTCGATCTTTCATTTCCATTAATCAGAACCGGCATCATGTACTCATGATTCACCCAGAGGATGGCAGAGGTCGCACTGAGCGAGTGGAAAGCAATAAAATCATTATTCGAACCGAAGCGCTCTTTAGCATTAATCGCTTCGCCCGTTTTCATGAGAATGGAGTAGTTGAGCCCTTCGCTAAGTTCGACCTTATCTTCGCGGCTTGGTTTAAGAAAAGGGAATGAATGATGGTTAGGAGTTTTAGACATGGCCAATAGTTCTTTGGGCATTGTCATCATCACGGTTGAAAATCCTAAAAATTGTAGGAAATCTCTTCTTTGCATATAGTCCTCATGGAAATTTTTTTTAGCTATGATACGATATTTTATAATGAATGACCATTTACCCCTGATACTTTTCGATCCTGAGTGTCCTCTCTGTTTAAGGTTTAAACAAGGTTTAAGCTACTTAGATCCATCACTAAATTTTGTTTCTGCTCGAGAGACAGAGATTTATGAAAAATTTCCACAGCTCAATCAACAAGAATGTCTTGAAAGGGTTCACTTAATCACAAAATCTGGTGAGGTTTTTAAAGGACCAGAGGTCGTTGATTACCTTCTTCAAACACTTCCAGGTGTAAGCAAATTCGCCTGGCTCCTTGAAAACGAGCAAGGCGAGAAAGTTAAAAAATTCTTTTACGATAAAGCTGAAGAGCTTCGAGAACTTAGTCTTAAAAAAAGAGAAGACTGCAATCAGTGTCCGAAGCGCTAAAACAGAGACGCAGCGATTTCTTGGATCGAAGTTGATTTCCCCATTGAGTAAAAATGAAGACAAGGAACTTTATCTTTGATGAGTTCTCGTGATTGCTGAATCGACCACTCGATCCCAACTCTTTTCACTTCCTCATCCGTTTTACATTTCTCAACAGCCTCCACTAAATCCTCTGGCATATCAATGTAGAAATGACGAGCAAGATTCGTTAATTGAGATTTTGATGTTAGGGGTTTAAGCCCAGGAATGATCGGCACATGGATACCTTCTGCTCGGCATCTCTTTTCAAACTCAAAGAATTTTTTATTATCAAAAAACATTTGAGTCACAATGTAATCAGCACCGTTTTGAATTTTTTGTTTTAGGTGTTTAAGATCAGAGCCCATGCTCGGTGCCTCGAAGTGTTTTTCTGGATAACCAGCGACTCCGACGCAAAATTTTGTGGGCGTCGGGTTTTGAAGCTCTTCAGAAAGGTAAGTGCCTTGGTTCATGTTTTTTATTTGGGTCACAAGCTCACTCGCGTAATGATGCCCACCATGTGTTGGTTGAAACTGAGGTTGGCCTTTAATCGGATCACCTCTTAAAGCGAGAACATTATCAATTCCTAAAAAATTAAGGTCGATAAGTGCGTATTCAGTTTCTTCTTTCGTGAATCCTCCGCAAATAATGTGCGGAACCGTATCAACATCAAACTTGTGCATGAGAGCGGCGCAGATAGAAACGGTGCCTGGTCTTTTTCGTACAGATTTTCGCTCGAGCAGTCCACTTGGCATTTTCTTATCAACAAATTCTTCGCGGTGATAAGTGACGTCGATGAATTTTGGTTTAAACTCCATCAGAGGAGAAATATTATCAAAAAGCTTGTGAATACTTTCACCCATGCTTGGTGGAAGTATCTCAAAGGAGAAAAGAGTCGATTGGGCATTCTTAATGTGATCAATAACTTTACTCATAAACCTCTTTTAAAGAAGGGGAGAGAGCCAGCGGCGGGCTTCTTCCTCTGTCATATTTTTTCTTTGAGCATAATCCTTTAACTGCTCATCACTTAATCTTCCAACGTTAAAGTAACTTGCCTCAGGGTGAGAGAAATACCATCCACTCACACTCGACGGAGGAGTCATAGCAAGAGACTCTGTCAGCGTAACACCAATATTTTTTTCAACCTCGAGGAGACTGAAAAGTTTCCTCTTCTCCGTATGATCCGGACAGGCCGAGTATCCTGGAGCTGGTCGAATCCCTTGGTATTTTTCCTGGATTAAACCCTCATGTCCAAGTTTCTCCGTAGGAGCATATCCCCAGAATTCTTTTCGGATTTTCTCATGGAGAAATTCAGCGAAAGCCTCTGCCAAACGATCGGCCAGAGCTTTTAAAAGAATGAGCTTGTAATCATCATGATCTTTTTTAAACTTTTGAGCATACTCTTCGAGTCCAATCCCACTCGTGACACAAAAAGCTCCCACATAATCATTTTTTCCTGAGCTTTCAGGGGCAACGAAATCTGCGAGGCATAAGTTCTTCGAACTCATCTCTTCCATCTGACGCTGAGATCTCAGCATGCAAAGAGTCTCGATGACTTTTGATCTATTTTCAGCCTTTAAGACTTTTTGATGTTTCCCATGTTTCTCACAAGTCCACTCAGAAACTTTATCAAAGACCTCATAAATTTTAATATCCTCATTCATCGAAGACGCTGGGAATAAGCCGTAAACCGCCTTTGCCTTGAGAGCTTTTTCGCGGATGATCTCTTTAAGAAGATCTTGAGCGTCTTTAAAAAGTTTCTTCGCCTCAACGCCATACTCCGCATCTTCTAAAATTTTTGGGTACGAGCCACGCAGACGCCAGGTCATAAAAAATGGAGTCCAGTCTATGTAATGAGCGATCTCGTGAAGAGGTTGATCCTCGATTACATGAACACCGAGCTTGATCGGTTTTGTGATTTGCACTTGATCCCAGTCGATCACAAGTTTATTTTTTCTTGCTTCACTAAATGAGAGAAGTTTTTCAGCGGCTTGATTTTTCTCATGGGTCTCTCGCATTTTTTGATACTCAGATTTTTGAGTCTCAGCGAAAACTTTTTCTGATTCTTTATTGAGAGCTCTCTCAACTAAAGGCACCGCTCTTGAAGCATCCGCAATATGAAGCACACACTGAGAGTAGTGGGGATCAATTTTGACGGCAGTATGAACTCTCGACGTGGTCGCTCCTCCAATTAAAAGAGGGATCTTAAAGTTTAAGCGCTCCATTTCTTTAGCCACATGAACCATTTCATCCAGTGAAGGAGTGATGAGTCCTGAGAGCCCAATCACATTTACCTCGTGTTTTTTCGCTTCCTCAAGAATTTTTTCACAAGGAACCATGACTCCAAGATCAATCACCTCGTAGTTATTACAAGCAAGGACAACGCCGACAATATTTTTTCCAATATCGTGAACATCTCCCTTCACTGTGGCGAGGAGAATTTTTCCGGCTTTTTGAGCAACTTGGCCCACTTGTTCTTTTTCAATATAAGGTTGAAGATAGGCGACAGCTTTTTTCATGACCCGCGCTGATTTCACGACTTGAGGAAGAAACATTTTTCCGGCACCAAAAAGATCACCGACAACATTCATCCCATTCATGAGTGGACCTTCGATGATATCGAGTGGTCGCGCCACTTTTTGCCTAAGCTCTTCAGTGTCTTGTTCAATATAATCAACAATCCCTTTTACAAGAGCGTACTCAAGCCTCTTCTCTAAGCTCTCACTACGCCAGGATTCATCTTTCTTCTCTGCTTTCGCCTGACCTTTAAGTGTACCAGCGAATTCAATCATCTTTTCAGTCGCGTCTGGATGCTTATTAAAAATCACATCCTCCACGTGACGGAGAAGATCTTCGGGGATATCGGTATAAATCGGCATCGCCCCAGCATTAACGATCCCCATATCAAGCCCAGCTTGAATCGCATGATAAAGGAAAGCCGAGTGCATGGCTTCTCGAACAATATTATTACCTCGGAATGAGAAAGAGAGGTTTGAAACACCACCACTCACTTTTGCATAAGGAAGATTAGCCTTAATCCATTTTACAGCGTTGATGAAATCAACGGCATAGTTTTGATGCTCTTCCATACCAGTGGCAATAGTTAAGATATTCGGATCAAAGATAATATCTTGAGGAGGGAAGTTTATTTTTTGAGTGAGAAGTTTGTAGGCTCGCTGACAAATTTCAATTCGTCTCTCAAAACTATCGGCTTGACCTTTTTCATCAAAGGCCATCACCACCACAGCGGCTCCGTATTTTTTGACAAGTTTTGCGTGATGAAGAAAAGCATCTTCTCCTTCTTTAAGGGAGATGGAATTGACGATCGCTTTTCCTTGAACTCTTTTTAGTCCAGCTTCAATCACATCCCATTTCGATGAATCGATCATGAGAGGGACCCGAGAAATATCTGGTTCAGAGCCAATGAGGTTCAAAAAATGAACCATCGTCGCTTCTGAATCGATCATGCCCTCATCCATATTGATATCGATGATCTGTGCTCCATTCTCGACTTGCTCTCTTGCTACTTTGAGCGCTTCCTCGTCACGTTTTTCAATGATGAGTTTTTTAAATTGAATCGAGCCTGTGAGATTTGTTCGCTCACCGATATTAATAAAGTTAGAGCCAGGAAATATTTTAAGAGGCTCTAAGCCAGACCAACGAGGGTAAGGAGGAATCTTTGGGATTTCACGAGGCTTGGCATTTTTTGACACCTCAGCGATCGCTCTGATGTGCTCATTGGTTGTTCCGCAACAACCACCAACAATATTCACCCAGCGATTTTTTAAAAACTCAGAGAGTGTCCCTGACATGTGCTCAGGCGTTTCATCATATTGCCCGAACTGATTCGGAAGACCAGCATTGGGATAAACAGAGATCGCAAAAGGTGCTTCGTGTGAAAGAGTTTCTACATATGGTCGCATCAGTTCTGCACCAAGCGCACAGTTGATCCCGATAGAAAGTAATGGATAGTGTGAAACCGAATAAAGAAAAGCCTCAATCGTTTGACCTGAGAGAGTTCTTCCAGAGGCATCTGTGATTGTTCCTGAAACCATGACTGGTAAAGGCTCTTGGTTTATTTTTTCGAAATAATCAGAGATCGCGAATAAAGCAGCTTTGCAATTGAGCGTATCAAAAACTGTTTCAACGAGAAGAATATCAACTCCTCCCTCATGCAGGGCCTTAACTTGTTCTTGATAATTGATTACGAGCTCATCGAAATCTACGGCACGAAATCCCGGGCGATTCACATCTGGAGAGAGAGAAGCGGTTTTTGTGGTTGGGCCAATCGAGCCGGCGACGAAGCGAGGTTTCTCAGGATTTTTTTTCGTGAATTCATCGGCACATTTTTTAGCGATCCTAGCGGATTCAAAATTTAACTCATAGACGAGATCTTCCATGTGGTAATCACTCATGGAAATTCTTGTTCCACTGAACGAATTCGTTTCAATGATATCAGCACCGGCTTCAAGATATTTATTGTGGATCTCTGCAATTAATTCTGGCTTAGTTAAAACCAAGAGATCATTATTTCCTTTCAGTGACGAGGGCCAAGTTTTAAATCTCTCTCCACGATAATCTTCTTCGCTTAATTTATATTTTTGAATCATCGTCCCCATGGCCCCGTCGAGAATGAGCACACGTGATTTTATTAACTCTTGAATTTTCAATTCGTTCCCCTCAATGTTGAATACTCTAGTGTATAATTTGTTTAGCAATAAGTCAAGGAAAAACCTTGTAAAATTAGCTAGTTAAATTATGTTTAGCTTACGTTGCGAGAGACCGATAAGTTACTGTATGTTGATTTTTCTTCAAATGTTTTTTATTTGTTTTTATGCTTTCTCTGAGGATTGCCTGGGAGAGAAAGCAGTTCTGTTTGAGGATATGATCCCCTTGGATTTAGGTGCAAAACGAAGTGAAGTCAGTATCGCTCAAATCGAGCCCTTGAAGCAAAAAATTTTAAGTTATAAAGACGCTCATCCAGATGAAAAAATCTTGATGGTGGCCGTGATTTCTCAAACCACCACACTTCCGTTTTGGATGGAGGTGAATGGGAAAAAGAAATTCGATCCGAGCTCAGAAGAAAAAAGTTTATCTCTTGCGATTGAGAGAGCCACTCTCGCCACAAAGCTTTCCTCTGAATGGAAAAAAGAAATCGCTTTTAAAGGTATTGAGTTTGATATCTCGGCCCAGAAAGCCGGGCCTGAGTTTGAGCCTAGGGATTTAAACCTGCGTTTTGTGACGAAAGATTCTCCACTCGCCAAAGATATCAAGTTTAATAATTATCCTAATCTCTATCTTGCGAAGTATTCGCCTCATCATGGCATCAAGCTCAAAATTATTGGTCAGCGAAAAGAGCCTAAAAATTGCGCTCTTCGAGAAGATCCTTCACGCACTCAAGGCCATAAAGTAAAAGCCTACTAAGAACACACTAAAAGCAGCCACGAGGTATCGGTTCGGAAGTCTTCTATAATAGAGGCATTCAAGAAGAGAAACCCAAATCGGCCCGGTGATGGAAAGGGCCGTTAATGTTCCTACATGCGCATGTTTCACGGCCGCGAGATAAAGAGTCAGAGAAACGAAGCAGCCAAAAATAATCGAGGAGAAGAGAAGTGTTTTCTCTTTCCTTGTGAGTGTTTTTAAATCATTTAAAATCACCAGATGATTTTTTGGTTTTAAGATGAAATAACCAACCAGAGCACCCATGCAGCGGATGACATTCACTTGAAAGGTTTCAAGACCCGGAGAGATTTCATACGAGTGCCGCGTGAGCATGACTCCTCCGGCATCGAGAGTGATCCCAGACAAGGCCCAGATAAAACTTTGAAGATCCCATGAGCCCGTCATTTTATTTCTCTCGAGCATAAAGATAAACACACACGCGATCATGCAAATCACCGCTAGTACTTGATGAGACGAGAAAACCTGTGCGAGAAAAAAATAACCGTAGAGTCCGAGCATGAGAGGCTGCATGCTAAAGAGAACGAGTGAGCGACCAGCACCGAGAGTGGTGTAGGCGCGGAACAGGAGAATATCGCCAAGGCATAAACCAAAGAATCCACTTAAAAATAAAAAACCAACAGCTTCCATTTTGATGGGCACGAATTGATCAGTCACAAACATGGCAATGACGAAGGCAACAAAAGCCACGGCGACTTTAAGTTGGTTCATCCAAAACGAGGAAAAACGAGTGGCAAATATTGAAAAAACCATACTTGAGGTTGAAAAGGTGAGGTTTGCACCTAGGGCAAGAGCATAAACAGTGAGAGAATTCAATTCGAGGCCTTTGCTAGAAGATTTTTTATGTTAAATAACATATCATTAAGTTATGGATGAATGGAAAAATAAATTAAATTCAGATCAGTACTACGTCTGCCGGCTTGGAGGAACTGAAAGTCCTTTCTCTGGTAAGTATGACAACTTCTATGAAGAGGGTGATTATCATTGTGTCGCCTGTGGCTTAAAGCTTTTTGAGTCGAAAACTAAATTTAAATCAGGATCTGGATGGCCGAGTTTTTATGAAGCCAGTGACTCAAAAAATGTTATTTTAAAGGATGATTTTTCCTATAACATGCACCGAATCGAAGCCAAATGCGCTGGTTGTGAGTCTCATTTGGGCCACGTCTTTCCAGACGGACCTAGACCGACAGGCATGAGGTGGTGTATAAACTCCATAGCCTTAAATTTTATCCCAAAATAGAGGTTTGAGTATGACAACGTTTCCGTTTATCTCCATCAGTAATGATTTTAAAATAGAAGTAAAAACAGATTTTGATTTTGAGCAATCAAATCCGCTTCAGTTCCATTATCTTTTTCGTTACACCATTCTTATTACCAACCAAGGCCAAAAGGGAGCTCAGCTCATTTCTCGTAAATGGAATATTCGAGATGCGAAGGGTGATATCAAAATGGTTGAAGGTCCAGGCGTCATTGGCATGACTCCTTACTTTCGTCCGAATGATTCTTTTGAGTATCAAAGTTTTTCACCTCTTCCAACAATGAGTGGAGAGATGTGGGGACATTTCAATATGCTCTCTGAAACAGGTGAAAAGTTTATGATCGATACGCCTGTTTTTAAATTCTCTGTGCCACAGGATTTGATCGACGTTTACTGATCTGATAATTGAAGAAAGAGCTCTTCGAGTTCTTCGCAGGTTGTTTTTAAATCGGTCAGGATTTCCTCTTTGGAAATATCTTCAAAACTTTTCTCCTTCATTAAATCATGCATGATGCGAAGTCTTTCAATCCGAGCAAGAATATCGTGAGATGTTTTATATCGATCCATTAAATGACTCCAAAGCTTAAATCAATTGGACCAAACTTCAGAGTCAATTGATCTCCACTCTTAAGCGGGCCCACTCCAGCGGGAGTACCTGTAAAAATCAGATCTCCATCACAGAGAGGGAAGTTTTCATTTGCGTAGTGGATGATCTCATCGGCCCTCATGATCGCTTGATTAAAAAGAGCCTCTTGTCTTTTTTCTCCATTCACTAAAAGTGAGAAAGGAGTTTTCTCCCAGCCCAATGGAAAGTCTTTGGTGGATTTTAGTTCAGAGATAAGGCAAGAGTTCTTAAACGTCTTGGCGCGCTCCCAGGGATGACCTTTTTCTTTAAGTTCTTTTTGTAGATCTCTCAGTGTTAAATCTAAACCGACGCCAACGGCGATGATATTTTTTTTATAAAGTTTAAACACGACCTCTGTTTCAAAATGAATCGCGCCTCTCTCCCAAGGTAAATCGATGGAGTTACCTTTTTTGATTTCTTTAAGCACACTCGGTGGTTTAATAAATAAAAGAGGCTTCTCTACGGGAGCATCTTTCATTTCGGCTGCGTGGTCAGCGTAGTTTTTTCCAAGGCAGATGATTTTATCCATAAATATTGTTGATCCTTAATCTAAATCATTGATTCTTAATCATTCACCCTAAGTCTTTGGATTTCAATGGACAAATGGATTAAAATTTTTTAATATTAGCTTCATGAGATCTAAGCTATCAAAAACTTATCTCTTTTTTACCCTCTTTTTAACATTGATCATGTCAGTGGGGAACTGGGTTTCAGCTTCAGATCATGATGTTTTTTCTGGTTTAACTTCAAGTGCCATTTATCAAATTGCGGCTAATGCTGATTTTGATTTGAATCAACCTGATAACCACGAGTCACTTTCTTTGTCCTTAGTTTCAGAAGAAATCAGCCATCATAAAATTGAACTTGATGTGGTGATTTTTCTTGTTTGCATTCTTCTCGTTTTCTCTCCAGTCATTTTAGAAAATCCCTTTAACATTGTTCATAAGGTGATTAAGCCTCCCTCACGCTCTTTAGCCTAAATTCTCCTTTTAACATTTATTTTTTTGAGCGTGAGGGTTTTTATGCTTAAGGCAGATAGATTTAAATCTGTGCTTGAAACACCGAATATTTTTCTTTGGCTAGCGTTAGCCTTTCAAAGTGGATTTATTAACACTGGTGGATTTCTTGCTTGCCATCGTTTCGTTTCACACGTGACAGGATTTGGAACTCAGATCGGAATGTCTCTTGCGCGAAGTGATTTTTTTATCGCTCTCGAAATGTGTCTTGCCCCAGTTAGTTTTGTGGTGGGAGGTGTAGTGGCAGGTTACTTGATTGATCGAAAAGTCTTAGATCGAAAAGAGCCTCGGATTTTCCGGGCCCTTGGTCTTCATGCTTTCGTGCTTGTTATCGTTTTTACTTTCGGTGAACTAGGCTACTTCGGAGAGTTCGGAGAACCACTTATTCTTCAGCGGGACTTTATTCTCCTTTTTCTACTTTGTTTTGCCTGTGGCCTTCAAAATGGGATTTTCACTTCTCTCACAGGAGGCTTGATCCGAACCACTCACTTAACCGGAGTTTCCACTGATCTTGGATTAAATCTCGTGCGGATTCAATTTTTTAAAGGATCAGAAGCGGATCTAAAGAATTTAAAAAGAACGAATCTTATTCGTCTTTTAACGATCATTTTCTTTTCTTTCGGAGCCGCGATGGGTGTGGTTATTTTTTCACAAGCGCAGTACGACGGATTCGTTGTGCCTGCGATCTCATCCGTCATGATTATTTTTTACATTCATAAATTACATTATTCATCATCTAAGGAGTCGTTATGCCAAAAAGCTTTTCAAAACTAATGGAAGGAAACAAAGAGTGGGTTGATCGTAAAAACTCTGAGGACCCAAGATTTTTCGAGAAACTCTCTAAAGGCCAGCAGCCGAACTTTCTCTGGATCGGTTGCTCTGATAGCCGAGTGGCCGCGGACGAAATTACGGGAGCTGAATCTGGAGAAATCTTTGTTCACAGAAATATTGCTAACATGGTTTTTCAAACTGATATGAATCTTCTCTCTGTGCTTCAGTACTCTGTTGAGGTGCTTAAGGTTCAAGATATCTTGATCGTTGGCCATTATGGTTGTGGTGGTGTGAGAGCAGCGATTGAGAACCCAAGACTCGGTCTCATCGATAATTGGATCAATCCGATTAAGATGGCCTACGAAGATAACCTCTATCACTTCATGAAACTTGAAACGATTGAGGAGAAAACGAACCGATTGGTTGAGATCAACGTCATGAGACAGGTAAAAAACCTCGCTCGTACCACCATCATGCAAGATGCCTGGGCCGCTGGTTTAACCCCGAGTATCCATGGCCTCGTTTATGATCTTAGAGATGGAGTTTTAAAAGATTTGAATTTAACTATCACACCTAACGGTGTGGTCCCTGCAGATTTTGGTGGCTTAAGAATTTAAGGCATCAGCGCCCACTCTCGGATAGCTTCGAGAGTGGGATTTAAGCTAAACGTTCCAAGTGGCCCATAAGAATAGGTTGAGTGTGTGGCCACAAGTTTCCATTCACCGTCTTGAAACTGATAGATGGGTCCACCAGAGTCCCCAGAGACAGAGTTATTTTCAAAAAATGAAATGAGATTTTCTCCCGCCTCAAGCTGTCGTAGTTTTTGAGGGAGGATCGTTTTGCGATTTAAACCATCTCTCATCCCAAATCCAACGCGAAGAAATTCACCCTCGAATTGAGGTGAAGATATCTCAGGAAATGGATAAGGTTTCAGAGGATAGAGAAGTTTTATTTTCGCCACATCAAACTGAGCATACGAGCGGTCATGTTGATAGAGAGGGTGAATTTCATAACCTTTGATTAAAAGTTTTCCCATCTTGATGTAGAGGACCTGGCCTGAAACACAGTGAGCGGCAGTAAGAAAAACCATCGGAGAAATCGCCACGGCCGTGCACACGAATGATCCCTCAGGACGGATCGTTTGAAGGATCACACTTCGATCATTAAGAGGCGTAGAGCCAGTCGCGTTTTGAAACGAGAGTAGGGTTATAAGAAAACTTACCTTCAGGGCCAAACGAGTAAGTTGAATGGATGGCCACGAGATAAATTTGAGATCCTTCTTGATAAAAAACTGGTCCACCTGAATCTCCGTGATAAGAATACATATCTTCTAGTTCAAGCACTCTCATCTGTCGATCGAGTTGTTTGAATAAAGGAGTCACAAGTGTCCTGACGTTCGATTGGTTCCTTTCACCGAACCCAACCCTGAAAAATTTTCCCGAAGTAGAGGTGATTCTTTTCATGATCGGAAAGAGTTTCACACTCGATGGGAGAGTCGTTTTCAATCTGAGTTTTGCAATATCGTGATCGAAGAGAGATTTTTCTCTTTGGTAGTTGGGATCAATCTCAAAGGAATCGACCTCGAGAAACTCACCTTGAGGATTGTAAGAGACATCAAGAGACACTCTCACTTTGAGGATAACACCATCTAAACTATGAGCAGCAGTGACGATCGTTTGCTCGTCGATGGCGACGGCGGATGAGGTGAAAATTCCTTCTGGGCGAGTGACTTCGAGGAGAAGTGTGGAGCTAAAATTAGACCAATCTAGCGTCATAGTGTCGTCCTTGAAAAAGAGGTCGATCCCTCCATGGGATCGACACTAGACTATTATAGACAGGTTTTTTGAGCGGTGTAAAAGGTGCTTTTTGTCACCGAGTAACTTATTGATATTTCGTCGACAAAGGATCAGTCGAAGAAGCTCTGAGGCTTGTGACACCAACGATATTGATGCTCGATTCAGAGGCTTGTTTCAGCGTCTCAATCATCACAAAACATGAGTGTTCAACGAAAGGAGCTTCCGAGAGATCAATCTCAACAGTTCGTGATTTGAGAGCGGCTGCTTTGATTTTCTTTTTCAGTTTAAAAAGATGAATGAAGCCCACAGAGCTTTTCACTTTGAGGATGATTTTATGTTGATGTTCACTTTCTTCCACATCAAGTTTGAAAAAATCATTTAACTTTTGCCCAAGATAAAGACTCATCAACTGTTGAACCACCACACCGGCGATGACACCTAATAAAAGATCAACACCAAGAGTGATAAAAAAAGTCGCAAGGAAAGGAATGAACTGATCGATCCCAAGCTTAAAGGCATGTTTAAATTCATTCACAGAAGCGAGCCTGAAACCAGTGAACACAAGCATCGCTGCGAGAGTGGTTACGGGAATTAAGTGAAGCACGTTCGGGAACATGGCCACAGCTACGAGAAGAAACATCCCATGGAAAAAATTTGATTGTGAACTTTCTGCTCCATTATCGATATTCGCTTTTGATCTCACGATCTCAGAGATCATTGGAAGACCACCAATCAAGGCCGCGATCAAGTTACCAACACCAGCAGCGATGAGATCTTTATTTAAGCTTGATGATCTTTTCTGAGGATCCATGCTATCAGCAGCACTCACTGTAAGAAGAGATTCAATCGATCCCACGAGAGAGAGAACGATGATGTATTTAATCGAGAGCCAGTTGGTGATAAAGCCAAAATCAGGAAAAGTCATGGCCGAGAAAAACGAAGCAGGAAGATTAATCAAATAACTTGGAGAGACTGAGTAAGTTTGATTTAAGATTTGATAGTTATGAGCATGATCGAAATCAAAATAGTAAGCAAGTACCATAGAACCCAAGAGAGCTAAAATAGCTGCTGGGACTGCTTTTAAAATTCCCCGAGCTAGCTTCGGCCAAAAGAAGAGTGTCATGAGAGTTAAAACTGCAATGAAGCTCACCTCTGGATTAAACTCAAGCAAGTGAGTAGGGAATTCTGCTAAAAGAGTCAGTGGATTTTTCCCAATCGGAGTCACTCCAAGAAGGTTATGACACTGTTTTGAAATGATGATCACACCTATCGCTGAGAGCATCCCGTGCACCACACTCTTTGGAATAATTTCACCGATAATCCCGGCCTTAGAAAAACCAAAAATAATCTGAACGATAGCAGCAACGGCAGCAACGGCTATTGTGCGCTTATAACCCAAAATCGGATCACCCATCCCAAGTTCTGTGACAGCACCGATGACAATCACAATCAAACCAGCAGCTGGGCCTTTAATGGTTAATCGTGCTCCACCGAAAAAGGGCGTGATCATCCCACCAATGACAGCAGTGAAAATCCCTGCGATCGGAGGAAAGCCCGAAGCGATGGCAATACCAAGGGAGAGAGGAAGAGCGAGGAGGAAGACAAAAAAGCCCGATTTTAAATCTTGAGCTAATGTTTTTTTAGAGAAAACCATAAAGGATCCTTTGTTTCCTCCATTATAAAACTCATGAAAGGCTGACCCTAGTTAATAATTTTTCATCTGCCTGAAAAGAGGTCAGAAAAGAAAAAAAATGAATGATAAAATTAAGATTTTTTTAACTAGAGCTTAATCTCTGCCTCATAGCCTTCGGGATAGTATGATTTAAGGACGGCTTTTCCTGCAAACCCATCAATATCATTGCCGTAGATTTCATAATCGTTGATGAGACTATTTGAGGCTTGATTAAGACTAAGACCCATCTCTTCTAAGAGAAAGAGCCCGATCGAATAATGAGTGGTGATCTTAGGAAAAGTTGAAAGTTTTAGTGGAAGTTCCTGGCCAAAACTCTTCACCATAAAAGGAACTTCAAAGGTGAGTGCATTTAAAAAACCATGGCCATAAGATCCATTTTCACCCAGAGCTTCTCCGTGATCTGAGGTAAAGACCAAAAGAATTTTTTCGTTCTGGTTTTGAAGAAGAGTGATGAGCTCTTGCATAAAAAAATCAAACTCAACCACCGAGTTATCATAATCATCTACGCGTGAATCCACACCTTCGGGAGTCAGAAATTTTTTCGAGCGGGCTGTTGATCTCACTGCCCAGGGAGCATGAGAGCCACGCTGATGAAGGACAAAAAATTGTTTTGCCTTGGGCCTTAAGTATTTTGTGAGAAAGCTTAAAAGTTTTCTATCTTCCGCCGCTTGAGTGTCTACGGTTTCTGGGGCCACGGCCTCAAGTCCATAGAAGTGATTTAAGGAGGGAAGGCAGAGATAAGGATTAATGTAGCGAAGCTGCTCATTAGTTTGAATGGAGAAAAAACCTGTCTCAAAGCCCTGATTCTTTCCGTGCTTAAAAAGACAATCCACTCCCGTCGAGGCTTTTTTAACTCCAGCATCACCAAAGCCTAAGTTAAAAAAGAAGGCCAGGCTGATATCAGTTGAAACACCACTAGAGAGGGATTTTGAGAAATAAAAACTTGGGTCTGATTTAAGGGCCATGAGAGTTGGTGTTGTGTCTCTTGGGTAACCATAAAGAGAGAGATGAGTGTGACCCAGGCTCTCACCCATGACAAAAATAATTTTATCCCAGCTTGATTCTTGCGTTGATTCAACTTTTAAAGAAAGTGATGAGTTCGGAGTTTGAGCGTGAGATTCATTTAAGATTTTCGCCGGAAGAATTTTTCCTAAGAAGTAGGAAAAGGAAAGATACACATTCATCCCTCCAAGCTCTCGGGTCGAAGGCTGCCTGCCCCAAGTATTGCCCGTGACATAAGTGCGGATAGGATTATAAGCAAAGTAGAGAATAAAAAGCACACCCAGGAGGCGAGAGCCTCGGTGAAGATCGGCTTTTCTTAAAAGAAAAAATCCCATGAGAAAAGGTATAAGAGTCAGGGTCAAGGGAAGAAGGATGTGATGAAGTTCAGCGTTTAAGGTCCCTTGTATTTCATGAAACTGAGTCACGAGAAGATAAATTTCATTCGGCACGAGTTGAGTTCCAAAATACGAGAGATGCGCCATCTGAAAATAATTTAAAAGAAAAATCAGGGAGAGGAAAAAAAGCCTAAGACCAAAACCTCGGATAAAAGTCGCGAGGGTAAAAAACAGGACAAGGAGGAGGTATTTACCAAAACTAAAGGGCACAATCGAGAGACCTTTTAAAGCGTAGAATAAATACTGCTGCCCAAGGGTCATCGCAAAGAAAATAAGACCAATAATCAAATGGTTTCGATAATTTTTTAACATGATTAATAATGTCACATCAGGTATGCTCTATCTATGGAAAAAATCTTAGTGACCGGAGCTGCGGGCTTTATTGCAGCGAAGGTTGTTGAAAAACTTTTGAAGGCGGGACAGGCTGTTGTGGGGATTGATAATCTGAATGATTATTATGATCCTGAATTAAAAAAGCATCGCCTCTCACAACTTCAGCACAAAAACTTTGAATTTTTGCCTCTTGATATCGAAAACAAACAAGGTATCCAAGCCTTGTTTAAAAAGCATTCCTTTCAAACGGTCTACAACCTTGCTGCTCGTGCAGGGGTAAGGTACTCGCTTCTTCATCCTGATGTTTATTTGAGCACAAATGCTCAAGGCACACTTAATCTTTTAGAGGCGATGAAAGAGAAGGGGGGCAAATTTATTCTCGCCTCAACCTCATCTCTCTATGCTGGCCAGAAGATGCCTTTTCTAGAAACTCTTCCGGTGAACACTCCGATCTCTCCCTATGCAGCTACAAAAAAAGCTGCCGAGGTGATGAGCTATACCTATCATCAACTTTACGGGATTGATGTGAGTGTCGTGCGCTACTTCACTGTTTATGGCCCTGCCGGTCGACCTGATATGTCGCCCTTTATTTTCACAGAAAAAATGCTTAAAGATGAAAAGCTTCCCGTGTTTGGTGATGGAACTCAAGCAAGAGATTTTACTTTTGTGGATGATATCGCAGAGGGAACAATCTTAGCTTCAAAAAAACTTGGTTTTGAAGTCATTAACTTAGGAGGAGGGAGAAAACCCTACAGCCTAAACCAAATGATTCAGATCCTCGAAGAGAAAACGGGGAAAAAAGCTCAGATCCAGTTCGGTCAAACAGCACCGGGAGATATGGATGTGACGTGGGCCGATATCCAAAAGGCGAAGGATCTTCTTTCGTGGGAGCCGAAGGTGGATTTTGTGGAAGGACTTGAGAGAACCCTTCACTGGCATCAAAAAAATCTTGGAAAATTTCTACTTTAATTTTTTGATCAGCTTATCTAATTCTTCTTCATCTTTTTTTGACGGACCCTTGAGAGGTTTTTGAGTGAGCTCTCGGATTTTTTTATCGAGAAGCTCCTCTTCTTCTTTCGTTGGCCCTCGAAGTTTTTTCATGAGATTATTTCCTTCATCTTCGCAGTCGAGATCCACGTCTTTATCAACGATAAACTTATGCCCAGCTTTTTGAACCTCAGGAACAAGTTTCGTGATTTTTTCAGCGAGCTTTTTATCTTTTGTGGTGAAAGTGAGGTAGTGATAATGCCCTTCGCAGAGCTCACTCATGGTTGTTTTATCTTCGACTGTTTTCTCAGGAGCGACTTTAAGTTTCGTTTCAAGATAGGCGACTTTCTTTTCTGCAAGAAATTTAGCTACCGTCGGTGGAAGTGGATTCTTTGGATCAGAGAGAACCTCAACATGCAGAGTGCCTTGTTTACACGTGGCCCATGAGGAGAGGGAGAACCCTAAAAGGAGCAGAGTGAGTGATGTTTTCATACCACTCTTGTCGGATATTTTTTAGAAAGCTTTAGCTCTTTTTTTCAACTCTTCCGCTACTCTTTTTTGAAGCTCAAGACAACCACCTTCATCTAGTCCATAGAGCATATGACTTGGAGGAAGATTTTTAACATTCCCAGAGCGAAAACTTTCTAAGCGGTTATTCAGGTTATTTCTAAGAGTTCTGAGTTTCTTATCATTAAGGGTTGAAAGGTCGGCGTAGTCTTTCATTTTTTTCTCCTAAAGCGGAAGCCCACTTTATTCTCTTGGGATTCTGGTTTTCGATGTTCAGGTTTTCTCCGTGGATCAACGAAGCGTTTTGTTTTCGTCATTTTTACGGAGGCTTCGTTTTCTCCGACAAAGTTTTCTGTCGGAAGTTGTAATTTAATGAGTTTTTGAATTTTCGCGAGCTCATCTCGTTCTGTCTCATCACAAAATGAAATCGCAATTCCTTCGCGTCCGGCCCGCGCTGTTCGACCAATCCGGTGAACGTAGCTTTCAGCATCCATCGGAAGATCAAAGTTGATCACGTGGCTGACACCATCCACATCAATCCCACGAGCAGCGATGTCAGTAGCGATGAGGACTTTGGTTTTTCCAGACTTAAAATCCTCAAGGGCTTGAGTCCGGGCTGATTGAGATTTATTGCCGTGGATGACAGAGCTTGGGATTTTAAAATGCGAGAGGTAATCGTGAATCTTATTCGCTCCGTGCTTCGTTTTGGAAAACACCAGAGTGAGTTCTGTTTGAGGCAAGAGAGATCTCAGGAGTTGATACTTATGAGCTTTCTGAACAAAAACAATTTTCTGCTCCACTCTTTGAGCAGTGGATGAAACTGGAGTGACTTCAACTTTCACAGGATTTTTCAGAAGATCATGAGCGAGGGAGAGGATTTCTTTCGGCATAGTGGCCGAGAAGAGAAGAGTTTGTCTCTCTCTCGGGATCTCTTTCATGATTTTTTTAATATCATGGATAAAGCCCATATCAAGCATGCGGTCAGCTTCATCGAGGATCAGATACTCAATCCCAGAGAGCTTAAGGTAGCCTTGATTTTTTAAATCTAAAAGTCGTCCGGTGGTCGCAACGAGGATATCAAGTTTCGAGCGAAGAGCGTTGATCTGTGCCGCTTGCCCGACACCACCAAAAATCACTCCCGATTTAATCGCAGTGTCTTGGGAGTAGGTTTTAATATTTTCTAAAATCTGGGTCGCAAGCTCTCTTGTCGGAGCGAGGATCAGAGCTTTTGGCGTGAGAGGAATTCTCTCCCGCGAAGCTGACATCAAGTGATGAAGCAGTGGCAGAGAGAACGCTGCTGTTTTTCCTGTTCCTGTTTGAGCGATGCCAAGCAGATCTTTTTTCTGAAGCAAATGTGGGATCGCCTGAGCTTGAATCGGAGAAGGAGTTTCGTAGGGAATATTTTTTAAAATATCCGGATGGAGCTGAAAGTCATTGAAGTTTTGCATGAGGCGGAGAGTAGCTTATTCGTCGGGGACAGTCTACGAGAGTATTATGGAGCCCACTCCACATTACTCGCGAGTATTATGGAGTGCTATCCATATTACTCTCGTTGATCTTTTGTAAGTGTTTGATTTTCTATTAATGAGCCAAAGACTCTGTCAAACTTCTCAAAAACAAGCTCCTCTCTTTCTTTTTGCGCACTCTCAGCATTAAGTCTTCCAAGTCTCACTCGAAGATCTGGATTCAAGATCATTTTTTTAAGTGCCGCTGCTAAGGCCTCTACGTTTCCATGAGGAAGAACAAACTCTCTCGATTCTCCTTCAAGTAACTCAGCGGCTCCGACCGTATCAGTGGTGATCACCGGAAGTCCTGTGGCCATCGCTTCAAGAACCACGCGACCAAATTCCTCAATCCGTGCCGGTAGCACGAAGAGATCAATCGCATTGTAGTAGTTTTCAATATCTTTAAGTCCCGGATCAAAAATCACCGGAGAATTTTTATACTCACCATGATCATCTTTTCCGACAACGCGAAATGAAGTCATCGCTTGAACCTCTGGTTCAAGCAGAGCTATAGCTCGTACAAAGAGATCGAGCCCGCGTTTTTTAAAATTTCCTGAAGTCACGAGCGAGACGATGATTTTTTCACGAAAAGAAAAGCGCTCCCGAAGTTTTGTTTTCTCCTCTGGTTTTGGATAGAAAACCTTAGTGTTCACGGCGGGGTAGATGACGTGGATGGATTGTGAATCAAGGCCAAATCTTTTCACGCAGTCACTTTTCATGAGCTCAGAGTTCGCGATGAGTTTTTTAAATGTTTTTTCTCTGAGAATTTTTCCATGAGTCTGGGCCATTTCATGCTGAGGATCAAGAGGCTTTCCGTGGATGAGCTCAGAGGCGAGGAAAACGCAGTTATGAAGAGTCACCACATCTTGCGAGAAAATATCTCCGTGACCCAAGATGATAGTGGGTTTGATTTTTTTAGCGAGGGATTTGACTTGAAGATCATACCACTTACGACGAAAGAGCCCCGTGGACTTAAGCCAAGGGAGAGTGCGGTGAAGATGGATTTTTTTATTTTGTTTAAGAGAGTCATCAAACCCCATGGACACCACATGAACCTCAAAGCCCTTGGAGAGAAAGTAGGCGATGTTTTCATCGACGGTACGGGCCGAACCCGATTTTTTATGAAGCTGAAGCATGGAGATCAAGACGGTTTTTTTCATAGATAGCCCAAATGATAGGAGAGTAAAGAGAGTTTGTGAATTTAAAGTGTAACTTTAAATCTACAAGAATTCTCCCTTGAGGGAGAATTTAAGCCTTTTTTAGCCTTTTTCGAGAATTTTTCTCCCTGTAGGGAGAAGTTGGTCGCAAAAAGAAGAGTTATGATGTAAAATCTCCCTACAGGGAGAAAAATAGATGATGCAAAAAATTGAGAGTACAAAGGACTTATCGAAGCTTTTAAGAAAACGTCGAGAGGAGTTAGGAATATCTCAGATGGAATTAGCAAAACTCTGCAATCTCTCCCACAACGGTATTAGTAAGCTTGAAAAGAGTGAGGGAGAAGCAAAGTTATCGACTCTCTTGAAACTCGGAAAGTTTTTAGGCATTGAGTTGCTTGTAAAGATTGAAGAATGAATAAGCTTAATGTTTTTTATGAATCGATTAAAGTTGGTGAATTTCAGCGTGATGAGCAACTTGTAACTTCTTTTCAATATAGCGAAGAGTGGTTAGCATCACCTCGTAAGTTTCCTCTGAGTTTTGCCCTTCCGCTTCAGAAAGAACCGTTCCCGAATAAAACAACGCTCTCCTTTTTTGAGAATCTTTTACCGGAGGGCCAAGTACGTCAAGTGATTGAGAGGAACCGACACCTGGAGAGTCCCTATGAATTTTTAAAAGAATTCGGAGAGGATTGTGCTGGTGCCGTCACCATCACGGCCAGTGAAAAGTCTCCCTATCAATATAAAAATAACGATTTAGTGCCATTACCATTGGATCGAATTTTTAAGGCGATTGATAAAAACCAATCAGTGGCGCAGGAAATAGCAAAGCTCAATCCCGGCTACCTTTCTCTAGCAGGAGCTCAAGATAAATTTCCTGTGATTTATCAAAATGAGAAGTTCTATTTACCAAGATCTGGTGGAGCGACAACTCATATTGTGAAAGTCCCCATAGCACGAGAAGGCATAAAAGAGTCCGTTTACAATGAATATTTTTGTATGCAGCTCGCTGCTGCCATTGGGTTTAATATTCCCTTTTGTGAAATCGTTTCAGAGGGGAAGCATCCTCTTTATGTGATTGAGCGGTATGATAGAGAGAAAGATTCACAAGGGAGTGTGCATCGGATCCATCAGCAGGATTTTTGTCAGGCCCTGGGGATAACGAGTGAATTTAAGTATGAAGAGAAGGGGGGGCCTTCGCTCAAGGATCATTACGAATTGATCGTCAAGAATGTAACGGTTCATCAAAAGACGAAAAATATTTACGATTTTTTGGATTGGATTTGTTTTAATTTATTGATTCTTAATTATGATAGCCATTCGAAAAATATTTCATTTTTATTAAAAAATGAAAAAATTGAGCTCGCCCCCTTTTATGATCTTTTATGCACAGGGATTTATCCAAGTTTGAAGAAAAATTTTTCGTTCAAGATCGGAGATCGAGATGATCCGAGTCGCATTGGAAAAAAACAGTTTGAGCAATTAGACCACCAGCTAGGACTTAAACAAGGGACAACTGAAGAGCGGATGATCGGTGTGGCACTATCGATCAGAGAAAAGATGGGTGATGTCCTTGATGACACAGAGGTTAGATTTCCCGAAGCTAAAATCCCGCGACGTATTTCAACGCTTATCACTAGTCAGATGAAATCTTTGAGACAGCAAGGTGTTAGGCTTTAGCCTCATTTAATTCCGATACAAGAGATCCGTAAAGGGTGTGGTTTCTTCCGTGAAGTGATGCTTACTCTCAAGGATGCGGCTTGAGATGACAGTGAAATGAGGCTTTAAAAGTTTTTGATAAAAGGCCCGGGTGCGTTTGATGGAGTAGGGATCGACGAAGTCTTGATCCATTTTTTGTCGTTTCGCCTCAAGGTTTGTGGGCACGGTGAGGTAGAGAAATTTCACACGACGAGACAAAATGGGGACGATGATCTTGAGCTCTTCCGTAGGGATGTATTGAAAGACCGAGGTGCAGAGAGCGAGATCGTAGACTTCCTTTGATGGCGTCTGACACCATTCAAGAAGAGAGATCTTTTTTAGTTTTAATTTCGTACTGGGTGTGGGCTTAAGCCACGAGGGAGAAACTTTTTTAAAAGCGACCGGCGAGGGCTCGATGCCAAGGGCCTTATAGGGCTTGAAGGTTTTGAGCATCTCTTTAAAAAGATGGCCATACCCAAAACCAAGATCAACGATGGAGCTCACGTCCACGTACTCAAGGCCAAAGTAGTTTTTCACATACTGAGCATGAGTGCGGGCGTTACCAATCCCGTCCATCGTCTCAGGTTCAGCGTAATTATGTTTCCAGTAGGCTTCATCAAAGGGTGGAGTCATAGGGAGATCTTAAAGTGAATTTGAGAGAAAGGAAATAAACCTGCATAAAAATTGTAGGTCAACCTATAATCTTTCGTCAGAGAGGTGAGGAGGGTAAATGCCCTTCACATCATAAATGACTCTCTCTTTTAAAGACAGAGTCGCTAGATTAAGTGATTTAAATTCATCATGTGCCACGGCGATAATGATCGCAGCATATGAAGAGAGGTTACCCAAAACCTCAGAAGAGGCAAGGGTGAGGCCATACTCACGCTGAACTTCCTCAGCTCGGGCCTTGGGGTCATAGCAATCTACATGACAGTGAAAGGATTTGAGTTCTTGGATAAGATCAATCACTTTAGAGTTTCTGATATCAGAAAAATTTTCTTTAAAAGTCAGGCCAAGAACGAGAACAGGTGCCGCTTTAAGTTCAATACCTTTTTTTGTCATGAGCTTTACTGTTTGTCTCGCGACAAAATGGCCAATACTATCGTTGATTTTTCTTCCAGTGAGAATGAGATTGGCCTCAAGGCCAAGCTCTTTTGCTTTGTATGCCAGGTAAAGTGGATCAACACCAATGCAATGCCCACCCACGAGCCCTGGTTTAAATGGATAAAAATTCCATTTCGTCCCTGCTGCCTCGAGAACTTCACTCGTCTCAAGATTCATGCCTTTGAAAATCAAAGAGAGTTCGTTCATGAGGGCAATGTTAAGATCTCTTTGGGTATTTTCAATCACCTTAGCGGCTTCTGCCACTTTGATAGAGCTTGTTTTAAAAGTTCCTGCCTCAATGATGGAAGCATAGAGCTCATCAATCAATTTGGCTGATTCGGGAGTTGAGCCAGAGGTTATTTTTTTTATCTTGGAGAGAGTTCGGGTTTTATCACCTGGGTTTATTCTCTCGGGGCTATAACCACAAAAGAATTCTTGATTGAAGATGAGCCCTGATTTTTTGGCCAAAAGTGGGGCACATATCTCTTCCGTGCATCCGGGGTAAACAGTTGACTCGTAGATAACAAGATCACCAAGTTTTAAAACAGATCCCACAAGTTCGGTCGCCTGAAGAAGAAAGCTTAAGTCTGGCTCCTGATGTGAGTTCAAGGGGGTCGGGACAGTGATGATATAGATGGTAGAATCTTTAAGCTCATTTTGATTGGAGGTAAAATGAATCGAGGTTTTTTGGAGCGCCTCGGATGAGGCTTCTTCAGTTCGATCAAGACGTTGATTTAATTCATGAATTCTTTCAGGATTAATGTCAAAGCCGATGACTTTGTATTTTTTTGCAAACTCAATCGCCAAGGGGAGACCGACGTAGCCCAAGCCTATGATGGAGAGAGTTTGAGGAGATTTCATGACTGAGATTATGATAAAATTAAAGCTTTAGGTAAAGATTTAAGGATTGAAGCTCAGAGTTAAAAATTAAGGTTAGTTTTTAAGAGATTAAAATAATTATTCCACGACAATTTATTGCTCAATATATTAATATAAAAAAATTTCAAGAGGTGGAAATGATTAAGAAAGCACTTATTACTGGTATTACTGGTCAAGATGGGGCTTATTTAGCCGAATTCCTTTTAAATAAGGGATACGAAGTTCATGGAATAAAAAGAAGAACATCCCTTTTTAATACGGATAGAATAGATCATCTTTTTGAAGATCCGCATGAGGAAAATCCAAAGTTAATTTTGCATTACGGTGACATGACTGATTCAAGTTCTTTACTAAGAATTGTTCAGAAAGTTCAACCTGATGAAATTTATAATCTTGCTGCTCAATCACATGTTGCAGTCTCATTCGAAGAACCAGAATATACTGCAAATTCGGATGCTTTAGGTGCACTTAGACTTCTAGAATCGATAAGAATTTTAGGTTTAGAAAAAAAAACGAGGTTCTACCAGGCTTCGACGTCAGAATTATATGGATTAGTTCAAGAAATACCACAACGTGAAACAACTCCCTTTTATCCAAGATCTCCGTATGCTGTCGCTAAGCTATATGCATACTGGATCACAGTAAATTATAGAGAGTCCTACGGAATTTATGCTTGTAATGGCATACTTTTTAACCATGAATCTCCACTTCGAGGAGAGACATTTGTAACTAGAAAAATTACTAGAGGATTAGCGAGGATTAAATTAGGTATAGATAAAACCCTTTATCTAGGCAACTTAGACTCAAAAAGAGACTGGGGACACGCAAAAGATTATGTCGAAATGCAGTGGCTAATGCTTCAACAATCAAATCCTGAAGATTTTGTTATCGCAACAGGTGTCCAATATACGGTTAGAGATTTTGTAATATCAGCAGCAAACGAGCTTGGCATTAAACTTAAATGGGTCGGAGAAGGTGTAGACGAGAAAGGTATCGACGAACAGGGAAATGAGATTGTTAAAATTGATTCAAGATACTTCAGACCTTCAGAGGTTGAGACACTACTTGGGGATGCGTCTAAGGCTAAGAATAAGTTAAATTGGCAGCCAAAAATCTCATTTAATGAGCTAGTAAAAGAGATGACTCGATGTGATTTAGAGTTAGCAGAGAGAGAGTTAAAGCTTAATGGTAAGGGCTTAAGGGTGGTTTAGTTGAAGATTTTATTAACTGGTTCAAATGGAATGGTGGGAAGAAATATTTTGGAAAACAATAAAGTCCAAAATTATATTTTTTTAGCTCCAAGTAAGTCGGAGTTAAATTTATTAGATATAAATTCTGTTGAAAAATACATTGAAAGTAACAAACCAGACATCATCATTCACTGTGCAGGATTGGTTGGCGGAATCCAGGCTAACATTAGTAATCCTGTTAAGTTCTTAACTGAAAATTTTGATATTGGTAAAAATGTTTTGATAAGTGCAAATAAGTATAAAGTACCTAGGGTATTAAACTTAGCTTCCTCCTGTATTTACCCTAAGGATATGAGCGGTCATTTGACTGAGCAAATGATTTTGACTGGGCCACTTGAGCCAACAAATGAAGGATATGCACTTGCGAAAATAAGTATCTTGAAATTGTGTGAATACATAAATAGAGAAAATAAAAATTTAAATTTTAAAACGATTATACCATGTAATTTATATGGTCGTTGGGACAAGTTTTCAGATCATAATTCGCATATGTTACCAGCTGTAATAAAAAAAATTCACAAGGCAAAAGTAGAAAATATAAAAGATGTTGAAATTTGGGGAACGGGGCAAGCTAAACGTGAGTTTATGTATTGCAGTGATTTAGTTGATTTTATTTTTTATGCACTTGAAAATTGGACTAAAATACCAGAGCTAGTAAATGTAGGCTTAGGTGAAGATTATACAATAAATGAGTATTACTCAAAAGTTGCACATGTTATTGGTTATGAAGGTGAGTTTAAGCATGACCTTACTAAGCCTGAGGGTATGAAGAGGAAGGTTTTAGATATTTCAAGTTTGAGAGATCTTAATTGGAAAGCGAAGACTGATTTAGAAAATGGAATTAGAAATACATACAGTTTTTATTTAGAAAGGATGAAAAATGACATATCCACTGGCAACTACTAGTTGGGATCAAGAAGAGTTAACTGCTATTCAAAGAGTTATTGAGTCTGGAAATTACTCTATGGGTAAAGAAGTATTAGAGTTTGAAAAAAAATTTTCAGAATATACTGGGAGTAAGTATTGTGTAATGGTTAACTCCGGATCATCGGCTAATTTGCTCATGGTTGGAGCAATGTTTTATAAGAAAAACAATCCTTGGAAGAGAGGCGATGAGATAATCGTTCCTGCTGTATCATGGCCAACAACTTATTATCCTCTATATCAATATGGATTAAAGTTAAAATTTATTGATATTGACATTGATTCATTAAATTTTGATCTAACTTCTCTTGAGAGTGCAATAACTGATAAAACAAGAGGGATTTTGGCAGTAAATCTTCTTGGAAATCCTAATAATTTCGAAAAAATTAACCATTTGATTGCTGGAAAAAATATTACATTACTTGAAGATAATTGCGAATCAATGGGAGCAAAGTTTTCAAATAGAGTAGCTGGAACTTTTGGGTTAATGGGGACACATTCGACTTTTTTCAGCCACCATATTTCAACGATGGAGGGAGGACTAATTGTTACGGATGACGAAGAAATATATCATATATTACTTTGTTTAAGAGCTCATGGATGGACAAGAAATCTTCCTAAGCAAAATCATGTTTGCGGCACAAAAAGCGATGATTTTTTCCAAGAGTCTTTTCGATTCGTCTTACCGGGGTACAATGTTAGGCCGTTAGAAATGGAAGGAGCAATTGGTCAAGAACAACTAAAAAAACTTCCAGCTTTTATTGAGGCAAGAAGAGAGAATGCAAAATATTTTCAAGAAGTATTTTCTAATCATCCAATTTTTAGAATCCAGAAAGAAATTGGTCATTCAAGCTGGTTTGGCTTTTCATTAGTTCTTAGAGACAATTCTTTTTTTGATAGAGATAAAGTAATAAAAATTTTAAATCAGAATGGAATAGAGTGTAGACCTATTGTGGCTGGTAATTTTGCAAAGAATGAGGTTGTAAAGTTTTTCGATCATGAAATTCATCAACGTTTAGTAAATGCGGAATGGATTGACGAGAATGGATTATTTGTTGGTAATCATCATTATCCAATTAAAGAACATTTGTTAGTATTAAAAAAATCATTTTCATAGATGAATGGTGCTAGAAAAAGGACTATCACATGCTCTCAATTATTGTAATAACTTATAATAACTATGAGGAATTAATCCTTACTGTTAATTCAATAGATCAAAATCTCAAACCCTTTCTTCCAATTCAAAAAATTGTAATAAATGGTGGGAGCTGTAAACGTACTAAAGAGTTCTTAAGTGAGAATACGGATATTTTATCTGTTAGTGAGTCAGATAGAGGGATCTCAGATGCATACAATAAGGGAATTAATTTAGCTGAAGGTTCATATATAAATTTCTTAAATTCAGGAGATATTTGTATCTCGAAAGATTATTTTTTAAATGCAATCAATTTTTTATCTCTTAATCGTGATATTGACTTAGTACATGGACCCCTAATTTATAGGGATATGCATATAGGGAATATTAAAATAGGAAAAGAAATTAGTCATTATGGCAATGGTACACCTTATGCTTTCCCAACAGTGATTATAAGATTATCAAAATTAAAAAATCTAGGCTATTTTGATGAAAGATTTAAAGTAGCAATGGATTTTGATTTAATTTTAAGATTTTTAAAATCAGGATCTTTTTCTAGATATATAGATATACCTAGTGTTCTAATGGATGGAACTGGAATCTCATCAAAACAAGAGAAAAAAGCATTGTTAGAAAAAATAAAATCTATGAAGAATAACAAAATGATGACTTTAAGAGCTATTTTTTTAACATCATTGTTCTCAGTTAAATTATTTTTAAAAAATTTTGTACCCAAATTTATAATTAATAGATTAAGAAGCCTGCGTCATTTCAAATTAGGAAGCATTCGTTAGATGAAAATAATTTTTGTTAAAGATAAATCATTTTTACCAGAGGTTATAGGATATAAAGAATATGCCGAGTCTCAGGGATTAGTATTAGATACAGTTTTAAAAAAAGATTTTAGTGCGGATTTGTTATCAAGATATGATGTGGTTTGGCATTGTTGTGGTTTAGAAATTTCCCCAAAAAGGCAGATATTTAAGATTCACGAATATCAAAGTAGTTCTTTGCCGCCATTTGCAAGTATTAAGGATTTTATAAAAAAATCAATTAATTCTAGGCCCGATGCAAGAGTCTTCTTGAATAATTTTGTTTATGAAAAGTTTAATTTCAAAAATCAAGTACCTAGTTTTTATCGAGATATGGGCGTACATAAAAGTTTTCTTAACCGTGATGATCATGGTAGCCATAAAAATTATAAATTTGTTTATATTGGGTCTACAGTTAATGCAAGAAACTTTGAACAAGTTTATAATTCAATAAATAAAACAGGCTATAAAATGATCGTTGTTGGTGAAAAGCCGGCGTATCTAAAAAATAATTCCAACTCAAGAATTGAATTTACCGGTCGTGTTAATTATCTAGATGTTGCAAAATTAGCTAGTGAGGCAGAGTTTGGATTAAATTATATTCCAAATGTACAGCCATTTTCTAACCAAACATCAACCAAGTTGTTAGAGTATTGTGCATTGGGATTAAAAATAATAACAAATCTTCACCAGCCTAGTCTTGATTTTGAAAAAAGAATGTCAGGAAGTTTTTTTAAAATCAAAGATAATTTTTCAAATATGAAAGGCTTTGAAGAATATAATTACGTAACACCTAGAGTTGATGAATATGAGTGGAGCAAGATTATAGAATCATCGAAAATCTTTGACCATCTGGTTACAATAGATTTTTCTTAAGTGCTTTTATAAAAAACACTAATAGTTCAGAAATTATCAATCCGAGTAAAATAGCACATCCTAAAATCATAATGCCATTATCAGCTGTTAAGATCGGCGAGTTTAGTTTTGCACAAATATAAATGGTAATTATGTTTAAAAGAATTTTCAAATTAGCTGCAAAATAGTTTTTTTTCAAAATATCTAGAGTGTTACTTATGTTGAAAAACAAAAAAGGGATTGCTATAAATCCTGTAAATCTTATGGAGTTTATCCCTTCGTTGTATTTGTTTGCAAAAATAAATTTTAAAAAATTCAGGTTGAAAAACTGCATAGATATACAAATAAATACTGTGATTAATGTAACGGTTAAGGAAAGTTTAATAAATTCCTTTTTAAAGTTTTTCTCGCTTTCATTTTCAAGTATTATAGCAAGTCTGCTGAAGTTTACTCCTAGAATTGATATCCCTAAGTTTGTGATAGGCTCAATTAGTCTCATAACTAAAAGAAAGTTAGTTGAAATTGCTAAGGGCATAAAATTTGGAAAAATAATTCCATAAATTCTCACCTGGAAACCAAATAGAATCCCCATAATTATTAAATTAATGTTTGTTCTAATGATTCGTATTATTGTCTTTGTTTTTTGTCTTATTTCAAAGATTTCAATTTTAAAAAACTCTCTTTTTTGTAAAAATAGCTGAAAAAAACCTTGAAGAGTAGTTAGTATAGTCATCCCTAGTATTGAAACTCGAAAAAAAGATCCTGTTAATCGAGTAATATTAAAAGCAAGGTTACCTAAGATATTAATTTTTTGAGATATTTTCTCCATTTTTCTGTTGTCTAAAATCGAGAAAATTGATTCCTCTGTACGTGCATACAGTCGAAGTGAGACGCAAAATATTAGCCCATCTTGAATATTGAAATTATTAATAAACCATTTTAAAAAATAAAAAATGGAAATTAAAATTGCAAGAATTAGGTACACTCTTTTCCACGTAGATCTTAATTCTCCGTCAGTAATTTTACCCTCTGCGAGTAATGTTCTAGTATAAGAAGGATTCAAAATATTTATAGATTCAAATAAACCTAGATATACAAGTGAAATTTGATATAAATTAAACTCACTTACTGAATATTGCCTTGCTATATACGTTGTAGCTAAAAATGAAAGTATATATCGCGTGAATACATTAAGACCTGTCCAGTAAATATTGCTAACAAGGTGCCGATCAATAGATGATATTAAAGAGAGTGATTTTTTCAATTTCGAATCTTTTTGAATATATTCTAAATAAAAAATGGATTACGAAGTAATGCTAAGATTTTATCTAATCTAACAATAAACAGCATATTCATTATAAAAAAATATACTTTCTAGATTGAAGTTTGTCACAAATTAAAAACTGGCTAACGAGCAGAGTCATTTTCGATCATGTTTAAAACGAGATTATTAACCTTATCTGAAGAAAATTCATTTTTTACTAAATCTAATCCCATTTGTCCCATCTTGAGTCGGTCTTCATAAGGCAATTTTAAAAGTCTTAAAACAGCATCAACAATTGAGTCAACAGATTTGGATTTAAAAAGGTAGCCATTAACTCCATTCAAGCATACCTCCCTACAACCCTCAACATCTGATGCCAGGATGGGAACTTTTGCGACACATGCTTCAAGTAAACTTTTAGGTAAGCCCTCACGATATGAAGGTAAAATAATAAAATCATAATCTTTCATAAACTTAATAGGTTCATCTACAAAGCCGTAGTATTCAAAGCCTAATCTTTTAATATTATCAAGAATAAAACTTGATTTGATTGAAGAAGGACTGTTTTCATCTAATGGGCCAGCAAAAGTAAAATCAATTTCTAATTTTTCCTTTATTATTTCTAAAGCTTCAAACAGTTCATAAATACCCTTGTCGGATATAAATCTTCCTAAATACAAACCTTTAGGTTTATGATTAATCTTTTTTTCAAAACTTTGTTCAATAATTTTTACTCCTTCTCCAGGGATTTTTAAGATCTTTGTCTTATCTTTAAAAAAATCACTTAAAACTTTCTCATCATCATTATTTAACACAATAATTTTTTTAGACCCTGCTGCTCCAACTAAAATTAGGATTCTCCCAATTTTAGCCTTTAAATTATTATGATTAAAAAGATAACCTAAACCTGTAAAAAAACTAACATATTTTCTACGCATTAGCCTCAAGGCTAAACCACCAAAAGCAATCACTTTTGAAGTGTAAAGAAAAGTAAAGTCCGGTCTAATTTTATAGACATGAATTAAGATTGAGATACTAGAGCATATATCTAAAATTGGATTTGCCCCTTTTGAATCCAAAAAGAATAAATCGACAGTTACAATTTCTCGAAGATCCTCTAAAAATTTCTTGTCCCCACTAATGTCTCTTGGAACAAGAATTGTAATCTTCATTTCTTTTGATTGAAGAAACTTAATAAGATCTTTTCTAAAAAAAATAAAAGAGCTTGCGGAGTTTCCTATCATTAAAACTTTTTTCATTCTTTAGCCTTAGAAAAAAATATGTATGAGAAGCTAAACCCAACTAAACACCAAAAAAATCGCCAATGATTAATATCAATAAATAGTCCCGATATCATCATTATGAGAATGGAAGATTTTGACCAAATATAAAACAAATCATTTCTAGTATCCACAGTCGTTTTCCTAGTTAGTAAAAATACGAAAAAAGTACCGTATAAAACTAAGCCAACGACTCCATACTCAATCAGTACTTTTAGATATGTCTGATGTGCTGAGTGTTGATTTTGGACCTCGAAAATATTTTTACCACTACCAAAAAGTTTTGAAATAGAACTTGAAAGGATAAATTTATTATATCCCCAATACCAGGTCTTAAATCGTAACGAATCATAGCTTTTTACTAGATTTACTCTCTCTGTTAAAGAGAAGAAAAAGCTTGATGCATTTTTCAATAACAGAATTATTGAAAATGAAATTATACCGAATATAAATGAAGTAATAACATCGTAAAATTTAATCATTTTTTTATATAGTAAATAACATATTACAATTAATAACCCTGGAAAGATAGATCTTGAAGCCGCTAGAAGTAAACCAAGTGCAGAAAGTTTTTGCTGATTTTTTTTATTATTTAATAAATACCATATATAATATGATGCAATGACTGGAGCAAAGACATTTGGATCTTTATAAAATCCATTAATTCTATTTCCCCCTTGAATAGTAAGAAGTGATTGAGGCCAGATTAAAAGAGCTGCCACAGAAGAAAGTATAGCTAAAATGACAACGTTTCCTCCGTGATCAATACCTTTTCTAACTTGATCTTTTTGAGTGTAAGCACACCAAGAAAAGATTATACCAATAAGAATAACATAAACATCAATCAAGCTTGATTTTAAGCTCAGTGAATAACTTATCGACCACAAGACTGGAAATAAAATTAAGAAAAAATAACTGTATTTTTTTGCATGTTCTAAAAAGAAACTTGCTATTTGATTAAAATTGAAAATGATAAAAAAAATAAAAGCTAGGTCAAAAAATGAAGGATCAAAAAAAACGATGTGAATTAAACAAAGAAGAAGAATTAATGGAGGAAAGGATTTAATGATCATATATAAAAAGTGTGATTTTTAAGTGTGAAATAGATTATTGAAAAAATGATGGGTGACAAAAATAGCAATGCTGAAACTCTACCAATTAGAAAGCTTGAAATAACATCAATATATTCCTCTGTAGAACCTGAGTCCATTTTGTTAGCAAGATAAGGCTCTACTTTAAAAATGAGAATAATTGATCCGAATCCATTTACCAAGGAACCGCAATTTGCAAATGTCGTCATTAAACTTGGTATTTTTAGTGCTAAAAAGTAAATTACAAAAAAGGATAACGAGAAAAAAAGATTAATTATTACAGACAATATCATTATTCTATTAACTTTAAATTTATACTCAAATTTAATTCTGAAGCTGTTTTTAAAGAAAAATTTTAAAAAAAAATCAATAATCTCTTTACGTAAGAGATATGCAGCTAAAGAAAGAAGGCCTGCAAGAATTAGTGAGACGAGAGTTAATTTGAAAAAAGTTTCAATTTGAATTCTTTTATCTATTAAAAAACCCATTGCAGGCATCAAGATAACGAATAGAAAACGTGCAATTGTTCCAATATACTGCTGAACTGAATATCCCATGGCGTTTGATGAAGATAGTTTCCCTCCTACTCTTGCCATATAGCTAACAAACTCTAAAACACTTACAATTGCAAAAATCGCAGGAATAAGAACGATAATATAGTTTGAAGCTTGATGCATAATTTAAAATTTTAGCATGTTGTGTGGCGAAAGGTCTATCCAAGTTTTAAAAACTATTCATCGATACCTATTTTTATTGAATTTTGTTTTTTATAATTTAAGCAAGGAAATTATTTCAGTGTTAGACATAAGCTTTGATTGGCTTATTAATATTTTTTTATTTTTCAATATATCGACTATGTTCTGTATCATCAGATGAGAATATATGATTATCAAAGATTTTCGAGAGGTATACGAGGTCATTAATTATTCGAATTAAAGTCGATATTTGTTCGATTAAGTTTATCGAAATGAATAGGGTCTTAGATAGAGCATATCTCAATAAGGTTCTTGTGTTACCTGTAGTAAAAATAGCAAAACTAGATATCAGTTTATTTGATACATTACAAGTTTTCACAATTTGAATACTGGAGGGCCGATCTACGTTGTCGGCAGACAGAAACCATCTTCATCATTTGCTTTTAACGCTTGGGTGTAGTCACAATCAAACAACATTATGTCTCGTCGGTTTTAATATCGTGACAATTTCATGGGTCTATTACTTTCAATGGATTAAAGGCGAGATCCTGCTGGCCATGTTATTCGGAAGCTACCTTTGTGTTTCATACCTACTTGCGAGCCGAGTAAGAAAAAAAACGATGGGACAAGTCGCTCAAAGTTTTGCTGCTTCTGATGACACGGAAGAGCATATACAAT
>Ga0255183_1000062_pt1 | contig 50038 bp, 49 predicted proteins | sample Atl_UVDOM_RepB_8_FD_183638 | JGI IMG/M metagenome (GOLD analysis project Ga0255183, IMG submission 183638) | Freshwater microbial communities from Altamaha River, Georgia, United States - Atl_UVDOM_RepB_8d | ecosystem: Environmental > Aquatic > Freshwater > River | place: USA: Georgia...
TACAGGAGCATTGCAGGCGGCAAATAATTTAAGTGATGTGGCATCGAGTGGGACAGCACGAACGAATTTAGGATTAGGATCGGTGTCGATATTAAATGCGATTGATTTAGCAACGAATGTGACAGGTGTATTACCTGCGGGAAATATGTCTGGAGCAAATATCATTACAGCCTTGGGATATACACCGGCTGCGAGTGGAGCTGTATCAAGTCAGTGGACAACGAGTGGAACAGCAATTTACTACAATAGCGGAAGTGTTGGAATTGGTGTAAGTAATCCTGCATCTTCTGTTAAGTTTCATATCGCTGATGAAAAACCACTTGGAATGGATGTTATTATTCAAAATGCAGGTGGATCAAATGGTGCGTTTTTAAATTTTGTACAATCCAGAGGAACAGTGGCTGCTGGCTCAGCCACTCAAAGTGGCGATCGACTGATGACAGTTGATGCCTATGGTTTTCCAGGATATCCATATTATTTTGATACATTAAATTCGTCTGCAGGTTTTTCTGCAGTTGCTGAATCAAATTTTACAACAGCTTCGCAGCCAGCAGCATTAATATTTTATACACGGCCATCAACGCAAACAACTAAAGTAGAACGATTACGAATAGCGGCAAGTGGTAATATCGGTATAGGAACAAGCAGTCCAACAACAGTGTTACATCTTGAAGGTAGTCAAACAGGCGGAACGCCTTCGCAAATCATTAAAAATACAAGAAGCGGTTGGGATGCATTGGCATCTGCACAATATGTAAATAATGCCGGTCGTTTACTTGAGGTTGGAATCACAAATTCAGCTTGGTCTACACCAATATATGTTAACGATACAAACGCCGGTGAAACGGCTTTTTTTGGGACTCCCGGGTTAACTCCAATTATTTTTGCAACAAATAATACGGCAAGAATGTTTTTAGCAAAAACCGGTGGACTAGGCATAGGAACAACATCTCCATCGCATACTCTTGATGTCTCAGGAACCATCAATACCAACACAGGATATCGCTTCCCTGACGGAACAACACAAACAACAGCGTATACAGGAGTTGTGAGTGGTGGCGGTTTATCAGCATCAAACAATTTAAGTGATATCACATCAGCAACGGTAGCCAGAAATAATTTAGGATTAGGAAATAGCGGTGTAACAGCTGGTACGTATGGATCAGCAAATGCAGTTCCAAGTTTTACAGTGGATATGTTAGGTCGAATTACAAATGCGGCATCGAATGCATATCAAAGTGCAACGACGATAGATGCCGGAATTGTGCGAGTTCCATCAGGAAGTAATTTAACATTATCGGGCGGAGATTTGTCGTTAACATTAACAAATGTGGTGAGTGCGTTGGGATACACACCAGCAAACAGTGCGACAACAATTTCAAGTCAATGGACAACCAGTGGAACAGCGATTAGTTACACAGCGGGAAATGTTGGAATTGGAACGAGTCCATCTGAAAAGTTAGATGTTAATGGCAACATAAAAGCATCAGGTCAAGTTTATGCTGGTAGCTTCAGTATTACGTCAAACAACATTGATTGGAATGCGGGTAATTCTGGGTTAACAACAGATGATTGCGCATCGACAATAAATATGTCTAATTTGCGTGATGGTGGAACTTATACGTTAGTTGTGACAGGAATTTCGACAACTCAATGTGATTTTAATACTGTGATACCCATTACTGGTGCAGGTACAGAAACTGTGAGCTATAAATTTAAACCAACAAATTCTACAAGATATGCATCAAGCTCAACACTTTATACATTTACGCGCGTTGGAACTATTGTTTATGTTTCTTGGACGTCGGGGTTTTAAATGTTGAGTCAAATAATTATAAAAAGACTATTAGCTTTTATAAGTTTATATTTTATATTTTTTATCGGAAATATTTCTTTTGCTCGTCCTGGTGGGTTTTTAAATCAACCCAGTCATTTGGGGCTGATGCCAAGTCAGGTGTCTGTTGGGCTTTCTTATACATGCGCAGCAGCGTCTGGTGTATTACAGTGTTGGGGATTGAATACGAATGGTCAATTAGGAGATAATAGTACAACACAAAGAAATACACCAGTCACAGTGATTGCTAGTGGAGTAACGGCAGTTGATACAGGAGATAGTCATACATGTGCGATAGTCTCAGGTGCACTTCGGTGCTGGGGATTGAATACGAACGGTCAAGTTGGTGATAACAGCACGACACAAAGAAATGCGCCCGTGACAGTGATCGCCAGTGGAGTAACTGCGGTATCAGCTGGAGGTAAGCATACATGCGCAGTTGTGTCAGGAGCACTACAGTGTTGGGGATTGAATACGAACGGTCAATTAGGAGATAATAGTACAACACAAAGAAATGCGCCTGTGACAGTGATTGCCAGTGGAGTAACTGCGGTGTTAGCTGGAGGTAATCACACATGTGCAATTGTATCTGGAGCATTACAATGTTGGGGTGCAAATGCGAGTGGTCAGGTTGGCGATAGCAGTTTTGTTCAAAAAAATACACCAGTGACAGTGATTGCCAGTGGAGTAACTGGGGTGTCAGCCGGAGAGAATCATACATGTGCAGTTGTATCTTCTGCACTTAGATGTTGGGGTGATAATAGTAGTGGTCAAATTGGTGATTATAGCTTTACAACAAGAAATGCGCCAGTCACAGTGATTTTGGGCGGTGTAAACAGTGTATCGGCAAGTGCTACCCATACGTGTGCAGTTTTAACCTCCACCGCACTTCAGTGCTGGGGTATAAATAACAATGGTCAAATTGGAGATCAGAGTGAGCTCCTTTGGTTTGGGCCGACAACTGCAATTACAAATAATGTCATCAGTATTTCATCAGGTTATTACCATTCCTGTGCGATAATATCTAATTTATTAAAGTGTTGGGGATTAAATACGAATGGCCAGGTAGGAGATGATAGTAATACACAAAGAAATGCACCTGCTACAGTGATTGCAAGCGGGGTTACTGCAGTATCAGGACTGTTGCATATGTGCGGAATCATTTCGAGCGTTCTTAAGTGCTGGGGAATAAATATATTTAGTCAAATTGGCGATGGATCTAGTGTTCAAAGAAATACACCAGTGACAGTGATCGCAAGTGGGACAACATCAGTAGCGGCAGGTTTTTTTCACACATGTGCAATTGTATCAGGAGCGCTTCAGTGCTGGGGATATAACAGCAGTGGCCAATTAGGAGATAATAGTACAACTCAAAGAGCTACACCAGTGACAGTGATTGCAAGTGGGACAACATCAGTATCAGCGGGTCATTTTTACACATGTGCAATTGTATCTGGAGCACTACGGTGTTGGGGTACGAATAGCAGTGGCCAATTAGGAGATAATAGTACCACACAGAGAAATGCACCGGTAACAGTGATTGCAAGCGGGGTCATCGCAGTATCAGCAGGAGGAACTCATACATGCGCAGTTGTATCTGGCGCACTACAGTGTTGGGGATTAAATACGAATGGTCAACTTGGAGATAATAGTACAACACAAAGAAATGCACCGGTAACAGTGATTGCCAGTGGAGTCACTGCAGTATCAGCAGGAGGAACTCATACGTGCGCAGTTGTATCTGGCGCACTACAGTGTTGGGGTGCAAATAGCAGTGGTCAACTGGGAGATAATAGTACAACACAAAGAAATTCACCGGTAACAGTGATAGCCAGTGGAGTCACTGCAGTATCAGCAGGTGTAAGTCATACATGTGCGATAGTCTCAGGTGCACTACAGTGTTGGGGATTAAATACGAATGGTCAACTTGGAGATAGTGGTATAACTCAAAGAAACGCTCCAGTGACAGTGATTGCCAGCGGGGTCACCGCAGTATCGGTAGGTGGAAGTCATACCTGCGCAGTTGTATCTGGAGCATTACAGTGTTGGGGTTCAAACTCTAATGCACAACTTGGTTTTGCTCCAGGGCCTGTTTGGGTTCGTTTGGGATTTTAATTTAAAATAGTAATTTTTTCGATAACCACTGGCTCAGCTGGTCGGTCCATAGCACCTGTTTTAACATTATTGATTTGTTCGACGATGTTGTATCCTTCTACGACTTCACCAAAAATAGTATGACGATTATCTAACCAGGGTGTCGGAACTGTTGTAATAAAAAACTGACTGCCATTTGTTCCAGGGCCAGCATTGGCCATTGATAACAAACCAGGCTTGCTGTGTTTTAATTCTGGGTGAAATTCATCACCAAATCTGTAACCAGGGCCACCAGTTCCTGTACCCAACGGGCAACCACCTTGAATCATAAAATCTTTGATCACTCGATGAAAAACTAAACCGTTATAAAATGGTTTTTTTGTAGGTTGACCTGTTTTAGGATCTGTAAACTCTTTAGTGCCGCTAGCAAGGGAAGTAAAGTTTTCAACTGTTTTTGGTGCTTTGTCAGCGAAGAGTTTAACTTTAAAATTACCTTTGTTAGTTTGAAATTCTGCGAACATATTATTTTCCTTTGCGAATTGATTTTATTGTTATAGTTTGCGCAGGAACATTTTCAAAAGGTCCCTCTGCAGTTGTTTTCGTAACGACTTTAACTTGTTTGATTTTATCAACAACATCCATACCATCGATAACCTCACCGAATACAGCATAACCATAATTTGTATCAGAGACATAATCTAATCGTGTGTTATCAACAACATTAATAAAAAACTGCGCAGTAGCTGAGTTAATTTCTCCAGTTCTAGCCATTGCAATTGTACCACGTTTGTTCGATAAACCATTTTTAGCTTCATTAGTTATCGGCGGGAACACATCATTTTTTTCTATTAAATTATCTAAGTGACCGCCACCTTGAATCATAAAGTTTTCAATAACTCTATGAAAAATTGTTTTATCATAAAACTTTTTATCAACATATTTTAAAAAGTTTTCGACTGTGATTGGTGCCTTTTCTGAATTTAATTTAACTTTAATTTTCCCCATAGTCGTATCAATGATAACTATCGGGTTACCTTTAGAGTCTGGAATCTGTTTATCATTTTTAGCATATGATTTAAATGACCAAGTCATAAGAATAAAAGCGAGGACATAAATCCAAACAACTAAGTTAAGGTTTAATGATTTTTTTGTTTTAAATTGTGTTTTCATAAGAATAGAGATTTATTCAAGCATCTATTCTTCGTCAAGAGATGATCTTTTTTGCCTAGTTTTGCTCCAGATTGTTCGACCATTTGGGTTTATAATAGTTATGAGAATCCTGCGTGACACGGTGTTCTTCTGTGCCATCTATGCTAATGGTGTAAAGTTGAAAATGACCTGTGCGATTACTCGTAAAAACGATAAATCGACCGTCAGGTGAAAAACTAGGATCTTCGTTACTCGCACGTTTTCCATTAGCTTTTGTTGCCGTTGTTAATCGTTTAATATTTGATCCATCATGATCCATAATAAATATATCGAAATACTTATCAAATTGACTAGCAAATGCGATTTTTTTTCCATCTGGTGACCAACTTGGTGTTGAATTATATTTACCATCGTAAGTCAGTCGTTTAACCATGCCACCATCGCTTGTCATTGTATAGATCATTGGTTTGCCACCGCGATCAGATGAAAAAGCAATTTTACTACCGTCTTTATTTAAAGCGACTTCAACATTCATTGCTCCAGCGGGACCTTTTGTTAATTGGGATATGATGTCACCTTTAGAGTTAAGTTTAAATATATCAGGTAAACCACTTTGTGATATTGTTAAATAGATGTATTTTCCATCGGGAGAGTAGCTTGCTCCAGAGTTTAAGCCGTTTCGATTGGAGATAATCGTTCTTTTGCCTGTTAATATATTGTGTTCAAAAAGAGTTAAGTTTGTTTGAGCAGAGCCAACCTTTCGTGTGTAAATTGAATAAACAACTTTTTTAGCATCAGGAGACCAATTCGGTGAAATGGCAACACTTCGATCACTTGTGATAATTGTTTGTTCTGACCCATCCCAATTCATAGTAATAACTTCTTTGTGTCCTGTTTTGTCTGTTGTAGCTACAATTTTTGATAAAAATGCACCACGCTGTCCCGTAAGAGCTTCCAAAATATCATTAGCAAACGTATGAGCAATTTGAGTTGCATGACTCGACTTTGCATTATATTTTTTGCCGATAATTGTTTTACTGTTATTAACTTGATATAAATACATTTCTATAGAAATGTCGTCGGCAATTAAACTAAAAGATGCACGAATTAAAAAATCTGCTTCAATATTTTTCCACGTATCAAATTTAAAACCTGAAGGATCTAAAGATTTTGATTTTATTGATGTTGTGGAGGTATTTTCTAAAAAGCTATTGGGTGACATTATTTTGAAATAAGTCGATTTTTCTAAATCTTCCGTGATTGTTTTGTGGATTGACGCAGCTACTTTTATATTTTGTGGTGGTTTACCTGTATTAATTTGATTAAACAGAGGAAAAGCTAAATTACTTTTTTTAGTTTGTGCTTCGCCAATTTTAATATAGGCCTGCTCTGCATGAGATAGATTATAAAAAGCCAAAATTAATAGAGTGCTTAACAAAAATTTCATAAGAATCTCCTTGGATGATTATTCAGGAAAACCGATGAGAACGCCATCTTCTTTATAAACTTCAGTAAATTTTTCGGGAACTTTAGGAAAAGGTGCGGACTTTTCTATCGCAAGTAAGCAATAATCATCGTAGGTCGGGTTTCCAGATGATTGATATATTTTTTTAGACAGTAAATTGCCATTTTCATCAAATTTAATTAAAACTTTTGTTTTTAAAGATTTTCCTATTAACCATTGAGGAAGTTGCCAACTATTTTTAATAGCACTATCAATCTTGAGCAAATAATTGTCAGATTGTATTTTATCTAAGCCAGATAGAGCTGTACCTTTAGTTATAACACGACCTTTAAAAATTTTATTTGGACTAGATTTATTTTGTTGCTCGCTTAATTTTTCTTTTAAAACAGCTTGCTTAATTTTTTCAATAGCATTTAGTTTTTTTACTTTTTCAAGTGCTTCTTTTTGTTTTTGCTTGAGATTTTTATTAAGGCTAATTTCATCAGATTTTTTTGATTTAGTTACAGCTTCATTTTTAGTTTTTTCATTTCTTTGAACAGAGTTGAGAGGGGTATTTTGAGTTGGTTGAGTTATTTCCTTTTCAGGAAGGTCATTATTTTTTTTAATTTCACTCGGTTGAGAAGTATTTAAGTCATCTTGTGTATATTTATCAGGTAAACCAACCATGTCGACTCTAATAGCTTGGGATAAGTTAATTTCTGGCTTTGCAAAGTAAGTGACCTTGATGATCATAAATAAAATCAACAAAGCGTGTGCTGCAAATGAAATTTTTAATCCGCGAGCTAAATTCAAAAAATTTACTCCTTAGGAATTGTAATTAAACTTAAATTGTAAATACCTGCCGCACGAGCTTCACCCATAACCTCAGCAACAACTCCGTAGTCTACTTTTTTATCTGCTTGAATATAGATCTGTTTGTTTTTTTTATTTTCAAAAATGGATTTTAATTTTGATTGTAGGTCTGTTAAAGAAATTGATGTCGAAGCAATTTTAATACGACCAGCCTGATCAATAGTTAAAATAAAAGGTTCTTCATTTAATTCAACTCCTGCCGATGAGGTTTTAGGTAAATTAACATCAATTCCTTGCTGCATCATGGGTGCTGTAACCATGAATATAATCAAAAGAACTAGCATAACATCGACAAACGGAGTGACATTAATTTCACTCATGGCCATTTTTGAATTTCTTGTTCCATTCGGACTCATTCCCATTTGAATTATCCTTTAAAGAAATTTCTTTTTACAATATTTAAAAAATCTGAGCTAAAATTATTCAATTGCATTTCTTCTTTTTTAACTTCTGAAATAAAGTGGTTGTAAATGATAACTGCGGGAATTGCGGCAGCGAGTCCAATTGCAGTTGTAATTAAAGCCTCTGAAATTCCTGGCGCAACAGCAGCTAGGCTGGCAGAGCCAGTTTGTGCGATTTTAGAAAATGAATTCATAATTCCCCAGACTGTTCCAAATAGACCAATAAATGGTCCAGTTGATCCAGTTGAAGCAAGTACGGTTAATTTTGCTTCAAGATTCGACATTTCATTTTCAATGGCTTTTCGCATGGCTCGTTCTAAATTGTCTAATCCTGCCAACATTGGTGGTTCAGATTCGTTATTGTGATTTTTATTTAACATAGGTGATTCAGCAATTTTTTTCATTTCAACATAAGCTGCTTTAAAAACACGAGCATGTGATGAGTCGGGGTAGGCGTCGACTTTTTCATGAAGCTCATCTAATGAGCTTGATTTCCAAAATAAATTGTCAAATTCAACATTAGAAGATCGAATGGATTTAATTTGTTGAAACTTGGTCCAAGCAATACCCCAACATAAAATAGATAAACTAATTAAAATTAAAATAACGAGTTGAACAGCTAGAGTTGCATGTAGAACAGACTCTAGAAATCCAGTTTTTATTGCGACGTTTGTCGAGGTCTGAGTTTCCGCCGCAAAGGTTTCAAGCGATAAAAAAAATGGTATGATTGTTATGGCAAGTAAATTGTATTTTTTCATGGAGTTATTTTAGTGAAAATAAGCAGGTCAAGCAACCTGAAACAGAAATCTTTTTTATTAGGACTGTGTTCAGTGCTTTTGATTCAGTGTGTTCATTCGGATTTTGAACCAAAATCAAATAAAAACGTAGAAGAAAGTGTTATTCGAGAGCCAAACTCAACAAAATCAAAATTGATTCCCGAGCCAAGATACGAAATTTGTCACTCAAAAAGTAAACTTTATCTAGAGAATCAGATTTCGTATATGTCAAAAAACTTGTTTGTGAGTCATGAAAACGAATGGGACAAAAAAATTCCTATACAGTGTATTTATTTTGCGCAAAAAAAATTTAATGGAAATCATGCGTACTGCGAAAACGAAAACTCAAAACCCCAATTAGGTGCTCCTAAACCATGTTTAACTGAAAACTATACTAAATTGGTGTACAATGCCTATCATGATGTTAAAGATTGTTTTGGCTTAGATCCTAAAAGTTCATTTCTGCAAATCATGATCGAGAGTGGTTTTCATATTAACGCCATTAACAAAACAGGTTTTGATGCGGGGGCATCCCAATTCACTAAAAACGGAATTAAACATGTGATGCCAATCATTCAACGGACAACACAAGTTTTATTTGAAAGTTCAAAACCATCATGCTCACGAATTGCCAGCGCAGTCGGGCAATTAAATCCAGATGCTGCAGAAATTAAATATCGTTGTTCGATGATTGCATTACCTAAAAATCCTTACCGAAGCTTTTTAATGCATTATTTGCATGAGCTCAAAGATCAAATGTTTTTAAAATCACAATTCGCCATTCGATTTCCGCAGCTCAATAACATTCTATCTGAAAAGCAAATAGAAGACATGATGTATTTTACTTACAATCGAGGAGTTACAGGAACCTTGAAACTTATTCAAGGATATCTCAATAACAGAAAAGCTCTAGGAGTCGAAGCGAAGGCAGATGACTTTATTTTATGGCAAAATTTAGCAGACATAAGAGCTTTTTTAAAAAAACATCCAGATATCAAAAAAAATATTAATCGCTATAAATTCAAAAAATTAACGTTTGCAGAGTATGCCATGATACAAAATCAAAACTATATGGCGAATATGACTGAAGCTCGCGATTTGGTGAAGTCTTATTTTGGTGACGCTTGTTCGGAGTAGAAAATTAATTGACCAAAAAGTCCAAAGTTTATAAATTATGTTATGCCCCCACAAAAGAAATCTAAAAGCATTACAGTGCGTGAACATGTGCGTCGTGTGCCTATAAGTTCTAAAAATCCCACAGGTCGCACTGTCGTCGATCGACATTTGCGTCATATTGATGGTCAGTATTTAGATTTGACTCTAATTGAAGAAGTTTTTAAAAAATATGATAAGAAAAAAACTTTGCATCCAGCAAAAAGTAAGCTGAATATTCCAAGCGAGGATGATTTCGACGAATATATCGCTGTCTGGGTAGATTATTTCAATAAAAAAATTAAACTTAAAGAGCCCCTTGATCCTGATATGATCAAAGCTCTCGTGGCCTCTGAGTCAGCGTTTAATCCAAACGCAGTAAATCGTAAAGCAACAGGTTTAACTCAAATTACTACAGACACACTCAAAACTCTTCAAGATTTAGATGGCGAGTCAAAAGATTTTGTTTTTAAAGATATTCTAAAAAAGGACTTAAAAGTTCCTAATGTATCTATTGCACTTGGGGTGAGGTGGTTGGCCTATAAGAAAAAATATGCCGAGAAAATTCTGAAACGAGCGGCAACTTCTGATGAAATTATTCAAGTTTATAAAGGAACACTGAACGACAGATCTAGAACCGCCAGTCAAATTATGAAAAAATACAGGGAGTTTTATGCTAAGCTTAAAGAAAAATAATTTTCTATTATTGATGACATCCCTGCTGTTTAGCTCTTGTCAAAGTGTTAGCGTTTTTGAAATCAAAACTTTTGATAAAAAAGAACTTCATGTGATCGAAGTAGATAGCAATCGAATCATTCAAGAGTGTTATTTTATGAATGCAGAAAAAGAGAACAACTGGAGACATCAGTATATTTTAAATATTTTGAATGATAAAAATGAAGTTATTCAAGTATTTTACCCAACTAATCAGGACGACCAACAATGCTTACATCATCTAAAAAAAGTAGAAAAAATTCTGAAAAAAAGCCCGCGAATGAGACTGTGTGTGAGAGACAAATTAAAAATAGATGATTCTAAGATTCTACCCGAAACGCATGATTTTGGCCCTCTAGGAAAGCATGTATCACCATATGATGCACTTACTTTTGATACGATCTGTAACTCATCAGATTGCGTGAGTATCAGTGATACGTGGACTTACACATGTCCTGAATTTTTAAAAAGATAGTTGTTTAAGTTAAATATATATAAGGTGCCCCATAGTTTATCCTCCATTGCCAAGATGCAATCTCGATGGATTTTGAGTCCCAACCATGGTCTTGATTTCAAGTCAAGCGGTCCACTGACGTTCTACAGATTCACTTTATAAATTTTGAACGATGATCACGACGTGTAAAATCATGATCAAAATTTTCAAAAGGTCTAAAGTCAGCAATAAATACTGACGATATAGCGAATATCGGTTTCGCATATCGGCCTCCTTAAAAAGTTTGGAGACTGCATAAGGCAAAAAAAAGCTGTGGGGCATGGTTGTGTTTCACGGTTTTTTCAATTTTGGGGCTTAATTCTATTAAGTACACAAGTGAATATAAATCCGAGAATGTACTCTCAGCTTATAACAATTAATAAAGTCAAATTCACGCCCATAAGTTCAAAGTATTCATGTGCTCCAAAATTTGGAGCAAAATGCTCCAAAAAAACTTGTTTTAAAATGTAAAACAGTATTTGATGACATCATGATTTTTGATGCAGAAACTGCCGAAGAATTTTTACAAGAAGAGTTTAATCGCCGAGTAAGACTTAATTCGCGATATTCATTGCGAGCTTTTGCTCGCCTGCTGGGAATTAGCTCTGGTTCTATTTCAGAAATACTTAAAAAACAGCGTCCGATTAGTTTAAAAAATGCATCTAAGATTATTAAGGCATTGAGTTTAACTACTGTTGAAGGAAGAAAGTTCATTGAACTTGTGCAGATTGCACGAATAGATAAAAATGATGTTGTGACTCAAAATGTATCAACTGTAGCATTCAATATTAAAAAAAAGAATTTAGATCAAGATACATTTGCACTCGTTTCTGAATGGCAAAATTTTGCACTCCTTAATTTATTAGACTGTGAAGGCTTTCAGTGGAAGCGTAAATATATTGCTCAGAGGCTAGGCATAACCGTTTATCAAGCCAAATTTGCTATGGATCTTTTAATTCGACTGGGATTAGTGATTAAACGTAACGGCCAAATTAATGGTGCTGAAAATTATGTGTTATCCCCTAGCGGAATATCTTCTCAGGCTATTCGCAAATATCATCGTCAAATAATCGAAAAATCAATTGAAGCGATTGATTTTCAAGGGGTAGAAGAAAGAGATTTTTCGGGTGTTGGATTTGCTATTAACCCAACACATTTACCACAAATCAAAAAAGAAATATCGGCATTTCAAGACCAGCTAGTTGCTAAATATTCTAAAGGAAAAAAACAAGAAGTATATTTTTTAGAAACAATATTATTTAAACTTACTAAAGGAAAATAAAATGGCCAAAAATTTAAATAAAATAATCAGTGTTCTCATTATTATTAATACAATTTCATTTAGCATATTTGCATCAGTTACTAAAGTTGGAAATGGTGATGATGGTGGCGATCTGGAAAAACTAGTTCAAATAAATTCAGGACCACTAGTATCATCAAAGAAAAAGGCTATTAAATTATTAGATAAATTAAATATTGTCGGAGTACCTGGACTGGGTCGCTTGATATCAGAACTAGAAGACTCTAAAATGTATTTAGCCAGTGAAGATGTGCATCCAACCATCGAACCAAAGGGCTCATTAGAAATTTCCGATGATTATAAAATAGTTTACGCAAGAACATTTGCAGAGCCAAATGCGATAACTCGATTTTTTCCAGCAGCTAAAAAACTGTCTTTGGATCAGCTTGTTGCTTTACATATTCACGAAGCACTACATAGGTCGTTACCTGAAAATATACGTACTAATGAAAACATAGTTGCTCATTTTACAATGGCTATTACAAGCCATGGTGCAAGTTTCGATCGATTGCTTGAAGTATCTAAGCAATACATAAATATATCTGAGACAAGAGCTGATCAAAAATTAATTCAAACAAACGAAAGTAATATAAAGCTATCAGTACTCAACAAATCAAAAACAAGTTTTAAATACACAAGTGTATCCTACAGTTTTAATGATGACGGCATAAGCGGAGCGAATAATAATTTAAATATTTTAGAATTTACAACAAGTCCAATTGGTTATCAAATAATTTACGGAAAACCGATAGAATATATTTTTAACAGTCGTACAATGATAGATACCTCAAAAGAGAAAAAAATAATCATAGGTGTTGTAAGCCTACAACTTGATGGTGCGATCTTAATGGAAGAAAATAAACACATCGGCCCATTTTTAAGATACACTACTGAAGCTATCAATAAAAAAGATATCGATAACTCTGAAAATATTGGTCGTGATTTTTTAACAATAGGCGGGTTTTATAAATTTAAATCAGATGATAGTTACGCTAAATTTATATTTGGGTATTCTACAGAAAGCACTCAGCATGGACAGTTCTCTAATAAAAAGTATAATTCTATAGTTTCATTTTGGAATGAATACGGACTTTTTTATAAGAACTTTAGTTATGGCTTAATGACTGATTTTTATTCTGGCGGTGGTGGGGATGTTGTTGCGCCTTCAAAATTAATTGTGGCAGGTCCAAAAGTTGGTTATGAAAATCATAATTTTTCAGGTCAGTTGTTTTATAAAACTATTGTAAATGATAGTGACGGTAACTTAGATACTTTGGGTGATATTATGGACCACGGATCTGCAAGAGTTGGATTGGGCGTTTCGTTATCTATATTATTTTAAATAAACTTTGTTAAATTATGTTAAGACTTTCTAAAAATGGCTTCATAGCTCTTTCAAGAAATTTGCAGTACTCAGAAATTGTGCGCTCAGGAAATTTTGTCGAGTTACGGACATCACATATAAAAGAGTTGTCTGTTGCCCAGTCTCGAGGATGGGCAAATTTTTCTAAATATTCATTGTGCAATTCTCGAAGCTGCCCATTAATTTTTACATTAATAGTACTAAAAATAGGTTCAAGATCACTTCCACGAATTTCCACAACCAGGTCTCTATGACTGTAGATCATTCGAATCAAACCTGGTTTCGCGTCCATTATAGGCTCAACTCCATTTGCTATGGTCTGAAGTTTAGAACGATAGAACTGTGAAAGTAACTCTAAACAATTTTGTTTCAAGCTTTTATCCTCTGTCTGAAACACGAGCTACTTTTGATCAATAACAATCTCGAAAGGCTTAATCTCATTTGCGTATCAGCCTATGACTTATCGATATTGTTTTGCAGCAAAGGAATTTTAATGTCAAATTTTGTATTTTTCGATGAGTTGTCTATAGTAATAGACCCCTGATGACTATCTATAATCCCTTTGGAAATGCTAAGGCCTAAACCAGTTCCTTTGCCAACTTCTTTAGTCGTAAAAAATGGTTCTGCCAGTTTTTTTTGTATATCGAGAGGGATGCCTGAGCCGCTGTCAGTAATGGAAATAACTGCATCAGTTTTTGTTGCTGACAAAGCGACAGTGATCCATTTTTCATTTAAATGTTCAATGGCGTCGAAAGCATTGTTTAGAAAATTTAAAAGCACTTGTGAGATTTCTCCTGGTCGACAGCTGATTTCGACATCTTGAGTTGCTTCAAAATTTAATTGTACCGAGTGATGTTTAAACCGTTCTTTACATAAGATAAAAGTATCTTCGATAATTTTTGAAATTGAATTTGTTGTAAATGGGTCTTTGTGACCATCACGAGCAAAAGAGCGCAATCCATTGATGATTGTTGAAATTTTTTTAACAGTTTGTTCAATTGATTTTAACGATGAATCCATGAGCTTAATATTTAATGGTGATTCTTTTAAACATTCTTGAAGTTGATTTGTTCTGATTTGAATGACTGCGAGTGGTGTGTTTATTTCATGTGCTATTCCACCAGCCATTTCGCCAAGTGCAGACATTTTTGCATTCATCATGAGTTGTGCGCGACTATTTTCGATGGCTTGAGTTGATAGTTTTTCAATCGTAAGATCTTTTAAATAAAGAACATACATGGTTATATCATGGCTGGTCACTTGTTTGAGGTGATATAATACAACAAGTTCTTTATCTGAATTAATTTTAATAGTTCGTTCATCAACAATATTGCAGAAATGTAAAATACTGGTTAAGTCAGAAGTTTTAAAGCATTGCTTAAGTAAATGATTAAGCGAACCCTCGGCAATAATTGAGGTAATTGGTTGACCAAGAATAATATTTTTATCAGGTGCTAATATATCAACTGCAGAAATATTATGCTCAATAATTTGTCCTTGTGAATCTAAGACGAAGATCATGTCAGAAGATGAATCAAATATTGATTGTGTTAAGAGATCTCTTCTTTTGATGAGGCTCCACATTTTATTCATCTCTTCATAACCGAGATCGAGTATTTTTTGAAGTTGTGCGTAGTTTTCTTCATTTTGAAGTATGAGTTTATTGAGATCTTGTAAGATCATGAGCCATTGTTCATTTTGAATATTTGATGAGTTTGTATTTAATTTGTGATTGTCTAAAATAGCTAAAATGTTTTGATGTAAAATCATTGCATACTCCATCTGTATTTATCGCATGATTAAATTTTAAATAAAACTCAAATTTGTTTTACCAACTTAAGTCTAGAGTCTATTGAGCAAAGTCTTATTTTTAAGATAAACAAATTTTGATGTTGTAAACGTTAAAATTCGGTAGATGATAAAATGACGAATGAGGTTAGTTAAGATGTTGCCGCCAAAATCTGATCCAATTTGGAAAGAAATTATTTTAAGTAGTCACGATTTGAAATTAAAAGCATTACCAAGTCAGATGTTAATGATGCGCGTGCGTTTACTTGCAAAAGATCGTACCCCGCAAAAAATTGAAGAGGCAATTTCAATTGCTTATAGTTTTTTTGAAACAAACCAACTTATCGTTCAAGAAGATATAGCTACGATATTTAATTCATATTATCAGGAGAAAAAATGAAATCGATGATGACATTTGAGCAAGTCGAAAAATTAATTCTTGCTGGGAAGTATTTATTTTTAGCCGCAAGTGAAACTCAATTAGCTCGTTTGCCTAAAGGAAATTGGATAGCAGGAACTATTCCATATTTTATGACTGAGAGTGGTGGTATTGTATCACATGAATTAATTCAGGTGACGGAGTTACCAATCTGCGTAACAAATATAAAAATAAAAAAATATACGCACATAGAAATAAAATCGCTACCAAAAAATTATTATCAAAATGGGTTGAGTTTTATAGTTATTCCAGCTTTTTCTAAAGTACATCAGATTTTTGCAAAAGATTGTTCTCAATGGGAAAATATTTTTAATCAGCCACTGACTGGTTGGGTTGCGGGTGTTGATTTAAAACAGACATCAGACTCACCTAAGGTGTTTAACGGCGAAACATTAGAAGCCTTAACAGATGAAGCTTTGGTGATGCATATAGAGCTACCTACGTCTTATATAGCAAAAGCTAATATCATAAATATATTTGAACAAAGTCGTGGTGACGTTATAACTTTTGATAAATCTGGTTTTGATGTTGAGTCAGCATTGGTAAACAATCAAAAGGTTAATTTTGCGAATTATCTAAAAGATAAATCAGTCGATTTGCAGTGTCCACTTGTAGCAAATTATATGGGTGCAATGATTAATGTGAGTTTTCGAGATATCGATTCAGTTAATAATAAAGTTAGATTGTATGCTCCAGTTTTTCCTGGTGTTGAATATAGATTGGCTAATCCAGTAATAAATTATGAAGCACAGTTTGAAGCTGCAATTGAAAAACAAAATATTAAAAATCCACTTTTTTCATGTAATTGTATATTAAATTTTTTATATGCAAAATTAGAAGGAAAGAAGTTAGGCCAATTTAGTAGTGCGATGACGTTTGGTGAAATAGCGTATATGTTGCTTAATCAAACGTTAGTTTACGTAACAATTGAAAAAACATAGAAAAAATTGAGGTGTTAATTGCGTACAAAAATACTCATTGTGGAAGATGATCAGTTTTTTCGTGAAGCGGTCGTTGATTTACTGAATACTAAGTACACTGTTTTTGAAGCGCCTAACGGAAAGTCAGCAAAAGAAATTTTATCAATGCAAGACGTTCATGTTGTTTTGTCGGATATACAAATGCCGGGTTTAACTGGATTAGAATTATTAGAGTGGGCTAAGCAATTCAAGCCTAATGTTCCATTTATTATTATGACTGGATTTTCTGCTGCTCTTGAAACACAAAATGCTTTTGACCTTGGAGCAAAAGGTTTTTTAGCTAAGCCCTTTAAAAACATTGAGCTTTTTAAGACAATTGATGAAGTTGTAGGTGTTAAACCAGAAGAAATTGCGGAACCTAAGATTGAACCAGTTAAAGAGTACTGTAAAGTGTCAATCGATGAGTTTGTATCAAAGCCAATTATTGAGTTTGATGTTTTTATTAAATTATCTGAAGAAAAAATGATTAAGTTAGCACATAAAGGACAAGAAATTTCTAGAGAAAAAGTAGAACTCTTTAAATCGAAAGGATTAAAATATCTTTATATTCTTAGAGAAGATTTCAATAAACTTGTCGGTTTTAATTTGGGAATTGCAAAACTGATCAAAGATAGAAAAGATATTTCTAGTGAAAAGAAAATAAATTTTCTCAAATACACCGGTGAAGTTATTTTAGAAAAAACGTTTATTGACGGTTTAGATAAAGAAAGCTTTGTAGATGCAAAATCATTTTTAGATATTTCAATCCATACGATTTGTGAATCAAACGAAGGCTTTGAATTATTAAATATATTAAATACTCATTCTGACTCCCTGTATGCGCATTCCTTAGGTGTTTCAATGTATTCCGGCATGATAGCAAAAAAATTAGGAATTGAATCTAATGTGACATTGTTTAAACTCAGTATGGCGGGCTTGTTTCATGATATTGGTAAAAAAGAGATTGATCGTGATATTTTGAATAAACCACGTCATCTGCTAACCTTAGATGAGAGAAAAATAATCGAAAGTCATGTTGTGCGAGGGCATGATATTTTAAGCTCAATGGTTGGAATTCATTCGGACGTGATTCGAATAGTCGCTGAACATCATGAGGATTTACGGGGTCAGGGTTATCCATCGGGTAAGAAAAAATTTGAACTTCATCCGCTTTCAAAAATCATTCAATGTGCCAATATTTTTATGCATCAAACGCTTGGAATGACTGAATTAAAACCAATGCAAATTGTTATCGCAAACATGGAAAGCATGTACGAAGATAGAATAGATCATGCGTGTTTGAATGCGCTAAGAACCTTATTTCACTAGTTGCTTTTGATAATTCCAAAGGGCATTAGCTCCATAGCCTGGCTGAAGTCATTTTGCGAAATCGGGCCGATAATAATACGAGTAAATCTTTTGTGAAGTTCTTTTTGCAAAGCTTCAGTAAAAAACTTCTTTTTAAAATGCATCAGTGGGTAAACAATAACATCTGCTCTATACGTTGCGGCTTCAATTAAAAACAATGATTCCATTGCTTTAATTCGGAGTATTTCAGATTGAGATGTTCCATAAACAAAAGTTGGGGCAATTTCTTTTATTGATTTTGTCATGACATCGTAAGGGCTCATGATAAGTATGTTTTCACTTTTATCCAGAGAGAGCTTCTTGATTTCGGATATAAATATTTCGTGTCCAGCAATGGCGTTTTCAGTTATATTAAAAATTAATTTTTTATTTTGAAGTTCATTTTTGTAATTATATAAATAAATAACTTCAGAGTTTAACTCGTCGAGTGTTTTATTTCGAATCTCTTTTTTAAGGTAGGGACTCGTTTTAACTAAAACTAATTTTTGATCGAGAGTAATAGCTACATTGAGGTATAAATTAAGATTTGCTTTGAGTTGTTCTTCAAATTTATTTTTGTCTATTGAAGCTTGTTCAAAAACGACGGGAATTTTATCACTTTTATAAAAGTTATTAGTATAATCGATATACGATTGTGATTGTCCCCAAAACTTGACGGTCATAAATATAATGAGTGAAGCTACCAAGGCGGCAACGGTCACAGAAATAATTCGCATAACGGTTAACTCCGATTAGAAAATACTGAAAGATATTAATATCTTAGCTTCTGTATTATGCAAGCTTTAATATTGCTCATAAAACAAGCTACCCTGTTTGATATATACGACTAAAAAACAACGTATTTTCAATTGCCTTTCATTAAGAACAGAGTATAAAAGCAATTTAAAGGCGACAAATTTTGTCGGATATAAAGTTATGCAGAAGTTAAATAAAAAGCTTGAGTACGCTTTGATGGCACTTAAGCACTTTCAAGATTCAGAAGGCTTAAATGAATTTGCACCAATGAGTGCTAAACATATTGCTGAAATTACGCACTCACCCTATGAAGTTACAGCACGCGTTTTACAAATTTTAAGTTCTCATGGAATTTTAAAAGCAGAATATGGAACACAGGGTGGCTATCGTTTAGGGAAAGATTTATCCAAAGTATCTATACTTGATTTAATTAATATTATAGAGGGAACTGCGGACTTAGCTAAGTGTTTATCATCTGAGAAAGATTGCGATTTATCAAAAAATTGTACAATCATTTCTCCTGTTCAGAACCTTAATAAAAAGGTCCATAATTTTTACAGCTCAATTTCCCTTAAAGAGGTTTTACATGTCTGAGTCTTATGAATATAAATATGGTTTTACGACAGACATTGAATCTGAAACAATACCCAAGGGTTTAAATGAAGAGATTTTAAAACTAATTTCAGCCAAAAAAAATGAGCCTGAATGGGTTTTAGATTATCGATTAAAAGCATACAAACATTGGCTCACATTAACTGAGCCTTCTTTAGCGGAAAATAAGTGGGCACATGTAAGTTATCCACCGATTGATTTCCAAGATTTAACATATTATTCGGCACCGAAACAAAAAACTAACACAAAAAAATCTATGGATGAAATAGATCCGGAGTTGATTAAAACTTTTGAACGGTTAGGTATTCCTCTGCAAGAACAAAAACGTATTTCTGGTGTTGCTGTCGATGTCGTATTTGATTCTGTGAGCATAGGGACAACACATAACGAAGAGTTAGAAAAAGCTGGAGTTATTTTTTGTTCAATTTCAGAAGCTATCAATAAATATCCAGATTTAGTTAAAAAATACTTTGGCTCAGTTGTGCCTTATACGGACAATTACTATGCGACACTGAATGCCGCAGTTTTTTCTGATGGATCGTTTGTCTATATTCCAAAAAATACTCGATGCCCTATTGATTTATCGACTTACTTTCGTATCAACGCTAAAGAAACTGGCCAGTTTGAAAGAACGCTGATTGTTGCTGATGAAGGTTCTTTTGTTAATTATTTAGAGGGTTGTACGGCACCCCAGCGAGATGAAAATCAACTTCATTCTGCGGTTGTTGAATTAGTGGCTTTAGATAACGCTGAAATCAAATATTCGACTGTTCAAAATTGGTATACGGGTGACAAAGAGGGTAAAGGCGGAATTTATAATTTTGTAACTAAACGTGGGTTATGCAAAGGAAAAAACTCAAAAATATCTTGGACTCAAGTAGAATCTGGATCGGCAATTACTTGGAAGTATCCTTCAGTTGTTTTACTTGGTGATAACTCAGAGGGTGCATTTTACAGTGTAGCACTCACGCATGATTATATGCAGGCAGACACTGGAACTAAAATGATTCACATTGGTAAAAACACCAAGAGTACAATTATTTCAAAAGGTATATCAGCAGGACATTCATCAAATGCTTACCGCGGGCAAGTTAAAATTATGCCATCAGCTGATAATGCACGAAATTATTCGCAATGTGATTCTATGTTAGTTGGTGATCGCAGCAGTGCGCACACTTTTCCATACATAGAAGTTAAAAACAATTCTGCAGTTTTAGAACATGAAGCAACAACATCAAGAATATCTGAAGATCAAATTTTTTATTTGCAATCGAGAGGATTAGATACGGAAAAATCAATTTCAATGTTGGTAAATGGATTTTGTAAAGAAGTTTTTAAGGAATTGCCTTTAGAGTTTTCGGTTGAGGCCGTAAAACTGATAGAAATGAAGCTTGAAAATTCAGTTGGATAATAAACAGACTCTATTGAGTTAAGGATATAAAATGTTAGAAATTAAAAATTTACACGCAAGAGTAGAAGAAAAAGAAATTTTAAAAGGCCTAAACTTAACTGTTAAACCTGGTGAAGTGCATGCGATTATGGGGCCGAATGGTTCAGGAAAAAGCACATTGTCAAAAATACTTGCGGGTCATCCTGCTTATGAGGTGACATCTGGCGAAGTAAAATATGAAATCAATTTTCAATTACAAAATTTGCTAGAGTTCAGTCCGGATGTCCGAGCTAAAGAAGGTTTATTTTTAGCATTTCAATATCCAATTGAAGTTCCCGGTGTTTCAAATTTTACGTTTTTGTATACAGCATTTAATTCTATATTGCAGCACCATGGGTCAGAACCAATGCAAGAAGAGCAATTTCGAGAGTTTTTAAACCAAAAAATGAAGTTGGTTAGCATGAAACCAGAATATTTGGAGCGACCAGTGAATGTGGGCTTTTCTGGTGGTGAAAAAAAGCGGAATGAAATATTGCAAATGGCGGTACTTTCGCCAAGATTAGCGTTATTAGATGAGACTGATTCTGGATTAGATATTGATGCTTTAAGGATAGTTGCTGAAGGTGTTAATAAGTTAAAATCCAAAGATAATGCGATTATTTTAGTAACGCATTATCAGAGATTACTAGATTATATAAAACCAGATTTTGTTCATGTTTTAGCAGGTGGAAAAATTATTCAAACAGGTGATGCGAGTTTAGCATTGGAGCTTGAGAAAAAAGGCTACGATTGGTTGGTTTAATATGATAATGCAGGGACAATACAGTCAGAATAAATTAAAATATCCTTTAGATGGTTTAAAGGTCAATGAGTTAAGAGAAGAAGCTTTTAAAAATTTTAGCTTGGTCGGTTTGCCAACTAAAAACGATGAGGCTTGGAAGTTTACATCATTGAATGAATTTAAAGATATTCAGTGGAATGTTCCATTTGAAGAAAAATTTTTAACTCATGATCAGATGAGTTATGTGTCAAAGTATTTACCATCAGATTTTCATAATTTAGTTTTTATAAACGGATCTTTAAACAAAACATTATCAGATATTGATGTTGTTCTTTGCGATGAAGATATTGCTGTAGATGATTTAAAAATAAATGAAAATGATCCTGATTATAAACTGACCCAACTTTCCCGTTCGTTTGCTCATCACAAAAAAACATTAATTATTGATAAAAATACAAAGTTAAGTAAGCCAGTTCAAATTATGAATATTTGCTCAGGTGATGTTTCATTTTTGATTCAACCAATTTTTAATATTAAAGTCTCTGACGATTGTGAGTTGAAATTAATTCACCATGTTTTGGGATTGCAAAACTATGCCAGTAAAACACAGGCTTTAAATATTGATTTGTTAATAGATGTTGGTGCGCGTGCAAACGTAAAATTTGTTAACATTGAAAATAGTCTTAATAAAGATTTTTGTTTTGAGCGCATTAAAATAAATTTGCAAAATAACAGTACAATTACATCGTTAGATTTAGGTTTGGGCTCGAAAGTCGCAAGACATTATTTAGAGGTAAAATTTAATGGTGAAAATTCTGATGCAGGTGTTTTTGGATTAAGTTTACTTGCCGACACTCAACACTGTGATCATTATACATTTATACAGCATGTAAAAGGCAATAATCAATCAGTGCAGCACTATAAATCGATATTAACTGATAAATCTCGATCTGTATTTCGTGGGCGAGTTCGAATTGAACCAAATGCTCAAAAAGCCAATTCAGAGCAACTTAATAATAATTTGCTAATATCAAGAGCTGCACTCGTTGACAGCGTACCACAATTAGAAATTTATGCAGATGATGTTAAAGCTGGTCATGGATCTACAGTTGGTCAACTTAATAAAGAAGAGATTTTTTATTTTTTAAGTCGTGGAATTAGCGAAAGACAAGCTGTGCAAATGTTGTCGTATGGATATGCTAAAGAACTAGTTTATAAACTAGATAACGATATAATCCAAAATTTTGTTTTTCAAATACTGGATGAAAAGCTATCTGACATATTTTAAGGACAGTAATGAGCCACCTACTAACTATACGCCAACATTTCAAAGCACTTGATCAAAAAATAAATGGTCATCCGTTAGTTTACTTAGATAGTGCAGCAACAACATTAAAACCTGATTTAGTCGTTGACCGCATTGAAAAATTTTACTCTATGGAGTCTTCAAACGTTCATCGAGGGGCACATTTTTTAAGTGATCAAGCGACAAAATTATTTGAAGCGGCAAGAACAACAATTCAGACTTTTTTAGGAGCGAAAAGCACAGAAGAGATTATCTTTACGAAAGGAACAACAGAAGGAATAAACCTTGTCGCATCATCATACGGTTTAAATTTTTTAAAAGAAGGCGACGAAATTGTTTTAACAGAGCTAGAGCATCACGCCAATTTGGTTCCTTGGCAAAATCTTGCAATGATTAAAAAATTAAAAATTAATTTTATTCGTATTTTAGATGATGGATCAGTTGATGAGAAATCAATAGATCAAGTTATAAACCAGAGAACTAAAATTGTGGCCTTTTCTGGGTGTTCAAATATTTTGGGTACACTTTTACCAATTCGTAAAATAATTGAAAAAGCTAAGTCTGTAGGAGCTGTAACATTGTTAGATGCAGCTCAGCTCGTTTCGCAAAAAAAAATCAATGTTGTGGAATTAGATGTGGATTTTCTTGTTTTCTCTGCACATAAATTATTTGGACCGTTTGGGTTTGGAGTGCTGTATGGTAAAAAAGAGCTTTTGACTCAAATGCCTCCCTATCAATTTGGCGGAAGTATGATTAGTGATGTTCAGTGGGAGTTATCAACCTACAATGACTTACCATTTAAGTTTGAAGCAGGTACGCCCCATGTTGAGGGTGCTGTTGGAACGGATGCAGCTATAAATTATTTTCAACAGTTTAAAATAAACGAAGTTTTCGAACATGAGCAGAAATTGCTAAAAATGGCAACACATGAGCTTAAAAAAATTCCTGAAATTAAAATTTTCGGAGAAGCAAATGAAAAGGCAGCTATTTTAAGTTTTAACTTAATGGGGGCTCATCATTCTGACGTAGGACAGCTCTTAGATCAGATGGGTATTGCAGTTCGAGTGGGTCATCATTGTACTCAACCATTGTTACGAAAGTTTAATTTAACAGGAACCATCCGGGCATCTTTTTCGATATATAATAATGATCTTGATGTGCAATGTTTAGTTGATGGGATACAAAAAGCAAAGAGGATGTTATTATGAGTTCAACCGAGGTTTTAATCCGTGTACAAGGAACACCAAATCCAAACGCTTGGAAGTTTATTTTGGATCGAGCAGTTTTAAACGAAGGTAAGGCTACTTATTCGAGTATTGATGAAGCTCAACATAATAACTTGGCTAAATCTCTTTTTCAAATTGATGGTATAAGACAAGTTCATTATTTTCAGAACGTTATTACGATAACTCATCAGTTCGATATGGATCCAGATTCAATAAAGGAACAAGTTTGTGCTGTTATTCAAACGCGTATGCCTGTGCATAATCCAAATCAGACAGTTATTGATGAGAAAAAAATGGCACGACAAAATTTATCACCAGAACAGCAAAAAATTGAAGAAATACTTGATCGAACAATTCGGCCAGGTCTTCAAGGAGATGGTGGTGATATAGAAATTATTAAATTAGAAGAAAATAAAATTTACGTAACATACCAAGGGGCGTGTGGAACTTGTCCAAGCTCCACAACAGGCACTTTGATGGCTATTGAAGGTATTCTTAAAGACGAGTATGACCCTCAAATTGAAGTCATACCTATCTAACAATTTTGTCTAGGTTAAATTTTTCATTTATTTTTTGACCATTACTTAGTTTTTGTATTTTAGGATCACCGGGATTTTGGCTGCGCTCAATCGCAGCTTGTTGAACAACGTATTCAAAAGAGTCTTCTGGTCGTGAAGATATTATTGCTTTCCGGTCAACAGAATGTTGATCTATTTTACCAGTGATTTGAATACTGATATGATTTTGTATTGCACGTGAAAATTGCTGAGTTCTCATTTGTATTTCGAAACTTTCACCAGCCTTAAGCGCTGGGATAACACCATCAAGGCTATCACTTGTGACTGCATCCTTTTCAAGGATCCAGACATATTTTAAACTATCTGGTATATCTTGAAGTGCTGTGATTGTGGCTTTGATCAGTGATATGTCTTCATTACTATCTGCTAGATGATCAGAATTAATTTTAACTTGAAAGTAGTTTCTTGAAAGTTGATCAGTGGTTAATTTTGAAATAGTTTCATTAGAACTTATCGATGATAATGATCTATTCACTTTGGATTTAAAATAATATTGGTATATGGCAGTTGTGGTATAACCAATTGCTAAGCCTGAAAGAATACAAAGTGTTGTTCTTTTTAATAGGATGTGTTTGGACACAGCAACCCTCCAGATTGATTTTGTAATGTATAAACGCATTTAGTGCCCACCGATGTTGACGCTGGTGTTGTCGAAAAATAACGAATATTTAATAAATATTTTCCAGAAGGAACTCCGGCAAAACTAAGTGTTTTTGTGCGAGTGGTTCCACTGACTGTAAATGATGATCGATTGTATGTGGCCACATAAGATGAAGTGGTTTTAGCAAAAGTAGCACATGTATTATTTGAATAATACGATGTACAATCTTCATTATAGCGATAATTTTCTTTGAATAAAATTAAGTCGATATCTAGGGGGCATTCAACATTGTTAGAGGAGACAATCATTTTCACAGAAGATAACGATGCAGTATCAATCGTATAAAAATGATTTGTATAGCGTTGATCACTTTCGCTAAAATTAGTGTTTGCAAGATTTCTTGGTTGTAACATTGTTTCATTGCAAGTGCCGGAGCTTAGGCCTATGGCATAACCTGGCCAAGCGTTGTATGTTGTTGATCCACTGACAACATTAAGTGCACTATCACCTACGGTATGTAGTGCTTCGTCTGAAGTGATCATTGTGTTAAAAGCAGCTGGTAAATTTCCTGCGTATAGGTTTTTAATTTTATCGATGAACATAGCAGAACTTCTGAATGGTGTTGCGGCCGTTCCCATGCCATCAGAAGTTTTGCCAAGTGCTTTCCAATAATTTTCAAATGAGATTGAGTTTGTGCAAGTTGTTCCAGAGCAAGAATTTGTCCCTTTAAATAGTCCACGCGAAATGGAAGCCTCGCGAGTGTGACTTTCTCCTGGATACGACGCTGGATTTACAGTATCAAATGAGGCTGTAGATCCGGACTGATTTAATCTCATTAAGATTAAAGACGAACCACTACCGCCATATCCTGTTGTATCGTTGTAATAGAGCCAATCACCAGATGTTAAATTTGGAATGGCATCAGGATTAATTTTTGCAATATTATTTTTAATAATATGAGCGCCAAAAAAATTTCCCCAACCTTCAGACCAAGCTAAACGAGGATCAATACGTTTTTGTGCGTAATGTTTACCACCTGGAGAATCCATAGTTCCGCAAACAGCCTCTATGTGATGGCCTATTTCATGAAGTATAACTGCATCGTCAAAATGGTCTGTATCTGTTGATGTCACATTACCAGAAACACCGCCATTAATATAGAGTTCGTTATCTCCTCGCAAATAAAAAGAGAGTGTATTGGTTGGATCACCATCGGGATAAATATATAAATATGGATTGAATCCGGCTTTCCAATAAATGTCTAAAGGTTGATTTAAGCAACTGACATCAGCAGTCGCTGTAACAGTTCCACTTGAAATATACTCAAATGTCGTAATCCAATTGTTATAAATATTAAAAGCTCCGCCCTCAATTTTACTCGAAATATTTTCATCGGCCTGAGCAATTAAGCTCACTGAAGAATTAGTTGTGCCACTGACGCCTGATGAACTTAGTGTTGTTGATATTTTATAGACATTATTAGAGTAAATATCCTCTTTGATTGAAACATCTAAAGTAGGACTTACTGTTTTGAAAGTGGAAGTAAATACTTGATGTGATCTTGAGAGAACTTCTATTGTATAGCTGCCAGACTCGTTTGGTAATAATAAATTTGAATATCCATCAAGAGCTTTTAATTCACCAGATGCATTTGTGGCGCCACATTGAATGACTTGACCAGAAGAGTTTAGCACTCTGATTTCAGCATATTTAATTGGTAACGATGTGGCATTAACACCGCCAAGTGTAATATTAGATACAGTAATGTTTAAGCCTCTTTTTTTAAAAACAGCTGTGCCAGATACAGGAACTCCAGGACTGTATGGAGTCGATGTGTTGCAAATTGAAATTTCAGATGAAGTAGTTGGTAAAGACGGGGATGTTAAAGTCGTTTTTAGCTCAGAACAAGCAAATAAATTTAAAAAGACAAACAAAAGCAATAATGTTTTGAATAATTTAAATGTTTGTTGTTGAGAGTGTTTCATCACTGATCACCCTGATTTTTTTTGTAGGCCTCAACTTCTTGTACAATTTTTTCAAATGAATTTTCTATTTGTGAGCTTACAATGCCATCTGTAAATATACGACGATGAGGATGTGTTCCAAGGGCTTCGAATCGAATAAATTTATTTTCAGAAGAATTAAATCCTTCGATTTTTAATACAAATGAAACTGGCTGATTTTTTTTCAAAAATGGAATCGTTTGTTTAAGTTGACCTTCATTTAATTGAATAAATTGACCAAGTTTCCACTCTATATTAACTGGATAATTATAATCATAATCAGTTTCTATTACTGCTGTAACAGTTGAAATTTGATTTTTATTTACTTTAAATTTAAGCTGAATTGAGCGTTCTGCTAAACCCCTATATGTAAATTGCGAATGGTTAAAAGATGACAAGCCATGCATATTCTTTGACTTGCTTTCGATTAAGCAGCCTGTAAATCCAAGACTCGTCATGATAAGCAAAGTTATTATTCTGGGCATAATGTTCCTAGATTACTCGATATTGTATAGGCATATTGTGTTGATGAGCTCAAGCTTCTGCCGGCAGTATAGGCTCTAATATTTAATACATACTTTTTATTTGGATTAAGTAATGTGTTTAAGTTCGATATTGATTTTGTAAATGTTGCTCCTGGCGTCGCGTAGGTATTTGTTGGTGATCGATTAGAGGCTACAACATCACTACTGTTTGTTCGAGTGACAACATAATTTGAAGAAGAACAACTTGTTGCTGAGTTATTGCAAGCGTAATCTTCGTTATAATGATATGTATCTTCAAAAATAAGAATATCATGATCGGTAGCTGAGCCATTTAAAAAATCAAACTTCACAGACAAAGTTGTTAAACCTGAAAGTGTAGCAGGATCTAAAGTATAAAAGTGATTTGAGTAGCGTTGATCAGAATTTAAGCCAGTGTAAACAACATCATCAGTGCGGGCTTGGATTAATGTTTTATTTGTACATGAATTATTGACGATTAAGTTATGTCCAAATGGTATCCACGTTAAGTAATCAACTGAACTCACTGTCGTGACATATTTTTTTGTACCTACAGATGTTAAGTTGTGTTCCGAAAATAATTGCATCGCCTCGGCTTCAACAATAGTTTTGTAGTTTGCAGCCCAACTCGCTCCACCAACAACTGTTTTAAAAATTTCAAAAAACAGATTTGAGCTAACAAGGTTGTAAACTGTTTGCCCCATGCCAGTGTAGGCATCAAATGCTTGCCAGATTTCGGTAAAGCTTGCAGGAGTTGCTGTGCAAGTCGCGTCGCAAGTTTGTGTTGTTTTAAACAAAGCTCTAGAAATGGCCCCTTCTCGAGTGTGACCCTCTCCTGGATAGAGTGTTGTGTTAACAATATCAAAGTGAACATCGGCATAAACACCTATTTGCCATTCTCCTGGGTTGTTGCCTGGTTTTTTAAAATCCATCATGAAACCAGTACCATTTGAAATATTTTGAAATGAATCTGAAAATCCATATGTATTATTTAAAAATGTCCAACCTGAAGTCTCATTGATGCTACTTAATCGAAGAGTCATTGTTGGATCAATATAATCTATTCTGTTTTTTATTACGGCAGCTGCAATAAAGTTTGACCAAGACTCATGCCATGCTAAACGCTGGTCTATACGAACTGTTAATGAGTGATTTCCTGCTTTAGTTAATTTCCCACAGTGGTATTCAATAAAATGACCAATTTCATGAATAACCGGAAAGTCATCGAAGTGATCAGTATTTGACATACTGATATCGCCAACTTGTCCACCAGTAATAAATAAACTATTTGGAGTCTCTTTATCGAAATATGATGTGTTATCGCTAATGCTTGATGGATCGCTTGTCGGATATAAATATTGTATAGGATTAAATCCTGCCTGCCAAAAAACATTAAGTTTAGTTGATAAACAACTGAGTTGATTATTTGGTACAGTCAGTGAGTTATCTAAGTATAAATAAGTTTGAATAAAATTATTATAAATATTAAATGCACCACCGCGAATGCTGACATCATCTGTTTGTCTTGCGTAGGCCAGCAATGTGATAGGACTTAAGTTCGTTCCATCGGAGCTAAATGTAGTTTCAATATTATAAACTTGGTTTTTGTAAATGTCTTGTTTGATAGATGTAATGGCTTGTATGCCTTTGTTCGGAAGAGTCGTACGTGTTCGAGCGTAAACTTTAATAATGTAAGACTGAACTGTTGTCGGTATATTAAGTGCACTTATGCCATCAACGGCAACGATGTTTCCATCAATATCTGTTTTACCGCACTGAACTAATTTTTTATTTTGATCGTAAACTGCGACTTCTGCAAATGGAATAGGGAGTGCATCGGTGAGAGGATCTCCAAGAGTCATATTTAAAAGTTCATTCGTGTCTGATAAAACAAGTTTAGTGGAACGTTTAAAAAATTTAGCTGTCGCAACTACGGTAATAGATGGTGAATATGTTTGCGTCGTTAAACATTCTGGAACTTCATCTGATTGGGATAAGTACTCTTCTGCGCGTGAGCTTAAACGAGGCCCACAGCTTGATATGAAAGCGGAAATTATTAATAAAATAAAAATACCGTAGCGTTTAAAATCCACATGTCAGTATCGGCATTTTGTTGAATTAGATTAAGTATTTATCCAGCTCGCCGGAGGTCTGGAGAAGCAGATTTGTGTCGAGTCCAGAAATTATTTGCAAAGTGTTTATTTTGTCGATGTTTTTTACATTTTCTTAAAATGAAACGGTTTTTTAGTTGATCAGAATTAACTCCATTTTAAAAGGTCAAAATTCATTTGAAAAACGTCTTCCTCTTTTGATTTAGAGACTAGTTTTTGCGTTTCTTTTAAAAATTCTAAAAAGTTCTGATGTATTTTATCACGTGTTTTTTGATCTGTCGAAAAAACAACTGAAAAGTTATAAGAATTATGATCATCAAGTGTGTTTAATTTTTGTAGTGCCTGTATTCGCGTCATGGTTCGATATGCTTTCATCATACTTGAGTGAGATGGCAAATGAATATTATCAATATGACTTTTATATGATTTGTTTTCTAATATAATAATATTCATTTTAATTAATTTATGAAGATAGTTTTGAAACTTATCTTCAGATAAATTTAATTTTTCTCTAATTTCATTTGGATTTTCTTGATAATATTTAATTGTTAAAAAAATATGAATAATTTGATAATAGGGATCAGCGTAATATTCTTGAAGAGCCTCAAGTTGTAACTCTTCAGATTTCACTTTTAAATGGGATTGAGTGTTTAATTGCTCTTTTTGTATTTTATGTATTTGTCTTAAAAGCTCTTTTTTCCTTTTATCAACTACACACTGATCATAATCATGAATCAGAAATAAATAATCTGTTTGAATTTGATTAAATCCAAAATATTCAGCAGCTAAATATATTTGATCTGTATTTAAATTTCCACCATGATTTAAAACTTTTGATAAATATGTTTTTTGAACTCGGCAAGAATCCGCTAATTTTTCTAAAGTTACACTAGGTTTGATCAGTTTAAGATTATAAAGACTGTCTTTTATTATCAAACGATAGTCTAAGTATTCAAATATATTCATGAAAACATGTTAATAATTTATTAACAAATAATCAATAAATTAATGAATAATTAATACACAAACATCAGGATTGGGTCGAAACTTGATTTAAAGAAAAGCACCTCCTATAACATGAACAAAGGAATTTTTATGAAAATTAAGTCTTTAATATTTTTAAGTTCACTTTTGATCACCAAAGTAACAATGGCTGGTTGGAGCAGTGGTGGTGGAGAATTGATTCGTGACAAGAACAATCCGTGGTTTTTACAAAATACAACGACTGTAAAATACTGTGTTCAAATCGACGAAAAAAACTTTGGTCAAACTCGCGCTGACGTTACCCGTCGCGTACAAAATGCAATCGCTTTTTGGAAGCGTCAGTTGCCAGATTTGGAATATACACAATGGACTGAGCCTAGAATAGTTTTAGGAACACAAAATTTTATTGAAGAAAAATGTTCCAAAAATTCTGATATCGTTTTTCAGTTTGGAACTTTAACAGAAGAACAAAAGAAAAAATTAGGATCAACGTCAGACATTATTGGTTTAACAGTTCGGACAGATTACGATCGAGTCAATTTAAAAGGTAAAGGCTTTATATACTTTGCTCCCGAAAATGGGCCACTCAAGCCAACAGCAAAAGATGTCGCCGAAAATATGTGGTCAAGCGGAACTGGTGCAGCATTGTATCCTTTGATCATCCATGAACTCGGTCATATTTTTGGATTACAGCATAGTAGCGATGTTGTGCTTATGAACGAAGATTTTGCAGAAGAATTGGTGGCGAAAAATAAATATAATAAAGTGTATCACACATTATTTGAAACAGAGATTTCATTTAAATTAAAACTGTTTAAATTTAATCGTATTTTGTGGGGTAGACTATTCGCGGGATCTATGTGTAGCATTGTTTCTCCAATTAATCCACCCAGTGGTCAGCCAGAATCTTATGATCCTGTTGGTCAGTTTTTTGGTATGTCAGATGAATACGAATGTGCATATACAAAATTAGATAGTGAGAAATTGACTGTATCTGCTGATCACAAAGTATCAAAAAATAATTTAGTTCTGGGTGAAATGAAGCTAGGTAATAAATTTCACACTGCAAATAGAAAATCTGTCGTGAGTCTTTGGTATGATAAATCACAAAATGTTTTTAGCTCAATGTTAAATATCGACGGTCCATATAAAATTGATTTAGCCTCTATGTATGCTGAATATTTTTTTAAAGGGGAATATGTTTCAAATGATGGCAAGTTTAAAAAACAAGTCGCTGTTAGTGCATATTCTTCTGGAGAGTATAAAGTATCTGGTGTTCATAATGGAAAAATTATTTTAAATGTAGGCCAGGGTTATTAAATTAAAAATGTTTTTTAAAACATACAGAAATATTTATCTCAACTGCGAATTAATCCTCGCAGTTTGTATATTTAGATTTTCTAAACTAGACTTAAGCAACGTGACATTGATCAATTTATGGGTTGAACGAGCCTTGATACCATGCTTTAAAATTGTCCGCTATATTTAAAGTATGGTCATTTTCTCAAAATGAGACATATCAAGAAAATAAAAAAAGGCTCGAAGACAACTCTGAAAGATAAACCTCTGGTTCGCAAGGTGGGTGACTATATGGCAACTTTAGGCTTCTCACTACGAGGTGAGCTTGCTCACCATTGCCAGGGACGGTCCCCAAATATATGCTTGTAAGGTTTATTTTCGATGAGACTTACGTCGTCGAACCCTCATACAATTAAGCATAGCATAATCCGCAAAAAAGTCCACAGAGCAGGACTCTAGAGCGACAAAAAAATACCGAATAATGAGTATGCTTACAAAACTTGATTTATATTTTCCATTTTTTGTGTTTTTTTACGGTCTAGTGATCACTTTTGTACTTGAAATTCCATTTTTAGTTGGTTTGGCACAAAAAGAAATGCCTGTTTATCATGCCCAATTTGAGAAACATCGAAAAATAGCTTTTATTTCAATTTTTGTTGGTGGCCTTTGGTCGCTGCAACAACTCTGGTTTTCGTGATTGACTTGGATTCACAGCTTGATACTTTGCATAGATGTCTGAAGACATTTTTACCTCTCAAAATATAGAAAAAGGCGATGAGTCTTCTCAAAAAGAGATGCTGAAGTCTGAACCTCAAATTTTATCTGTAGAACAGATCAATAATTATTTGCGTGGATTAATAGAAAATACAGTTGGAACTATTTGGCTTAAGGGTGAAATTTCAAATTTTAAACCACATACTTCGGGACATTTTTATTTTTCACTCAAAGATAGTAAAGCGCAAATAAGTGCAATGATGTTTCGTGGTTACAATTCCCGGTTAAAGTTTAAGCCACATGATGGATTAGAAGTTATTGTTCGTGGAAAGATCACAGTTTATGAACCGCGCGGTACATATTCAATCGCTTGTGAAACCATGGAGCCAGTTGGTGCGGGAGCACTACAAAAACAATTTGAACAACTTCGAAATAAATTAAAAGCCGAAGGCCTTTTTGAGGCCTCTCGTAAAATTGCAATACCTACATATCCAAAAACAATAGCCGTGGTGACATCGCCAACAGGAGCAGCAATACAAGATATTTTAAATATCATGAACCGTCGGGCGAAAAATGTTCAAGTTATTGTTGTTCCAGCTGTTGTGCAAGGTGCGGCAGCTGCACCGTCTTTGATTGAGGCTTTTAAAAAAGCAGAGCTAATTAAACCAGATGTTATCATTATCGGTCGCGGTGGTGGTTCGATTGAAGATATGTGGTGTTTTAATGATGAGTCTTTAGCGCGAACAATTGCATCCTCAGACATTCCTGTCATTTCTGCTGTTGGGCATGAAATTGATTTTACAATTTGCGATTTTGTCGCTGACTTGCGAGCGCCAACACCATCCGCAGCTGCTGAGTTGGTTGCCAAAAGCTCGCATGAGATTATTCAAAAAATTGAACAGCTTGATCGTTTGCTTAAACTAGCTATTCAAAAACGTATGCAACAAAAACAACAGCAGTTGCTTTTGTTTTCAAAACGCTTAGTAGATCCTAAAAAGAAATTACAAGATCTATTTGTCCGCAATGATGATTTGTATTCGCGCTTAGAATTAGCTATGGATAATTATTTAACCTCGCGCTCAAAAGATATTAAAATGTTGGAGTCACGTTTAGTTTCACCAGTGCAAGTTATTCAGCAAAAAAAATTAATTTTACAAAAATTTGAAATGCGTTTACAAACGTCATTTAAAAACAAAACAACTCAACTTAAGTATAAAGTTGAAAATGCAATGTCATTACTTGATTCTTTAAGTCCGCTTAAGGTGGTTGATCGAGGTTATTCAATTGCAACAACTCATAAAAAAGTCATTAAGTCGGTTAAACAAGTTAAAATTGGCGATTTGATTTCAATTAAAGTCGCAGATGGGCTAATTGAAACTGAAGTTAAAGGAAGTACAGATGGAATTTGAAAAAAAACTAAATCGACTCGAAGAGATCGTTCAAAAAATGGAAAAAGGTGAGCTCTCACTTGATGAATCTCTCAAACTATTTGAAGAAGGTGTTAAACTTTCGCGAGATTGTCATAGCCAACTTTCAAATGCTGAATCGCAAGTTAAAAAATTAGTTTCAGTAGATTCGTCAGGCAAAGTCGTCACAGAAAATTTTTCGACTGAAGATTAATCATGTCTGTCGTAGATTTGAATATAGAGCAGAATCACTTTACTGGTCATTTTCAGAAATATTCTGAAAAATACTTTTCTAATTTATATTCAAAGCGACCAGAAATAAAAATTTTGTGGGATAGTTTAAAGTACTCTTTTGAATCTGGAGGTAAAAGGTTTCGTCCTTTTCTTTGTTATTTAGTTGCGACAACTTATAAACAAAATCCAGATAAAATACTACCCTATGCTTTAGCTGTTGAAATGATTCATACATACTCTTTGATTCATGACGATTTGCCTTGCATGGATAATGATGATTATCGGCGTGGACAACCAACGAATCATAAAGTCTTTGGTGAGGACATAGCTTTGCTGGCCGGTGATGCTTTTTTAACAGAAGCATTTGCGTTGATTGTTAATGAATATCAATCCGAACCAGATTTGGCTTTAAAGTTAATTCAAATTTTATCATTTAAAGCTGGCTCGCTTGGAATGATTGGTGGCCAAGTATTAGATATGAAAAGTCAGGCTAATATGTCCTTCGAACAAGTTCGTTTAATGCATCAACTTAAAACTGGAGCTCTTATCGAAGCAGCGGTTTTAGGCTCTGCACATATTTGTGATGCCACTCAAGACGAGGTTGAATATTTATCTTTATATGGTCAATCAATTGGATTAGCATTTCAAATTAAAGACGATATTTTAGATGCTGATGATAAAGATCAAGATTTTAAAAGTTTTGTAACACTTCTAGGATTAGAGAAAACAAATCTTGAGTTACGAACACAAAGCAATACAGCACAAGAGAGTCTTCAGAAAATAAAAGATAAAAATGTCGTTTTACTTAAGCAGTTAATTACCTATAATTATAACCGCGATAAATAAAAATGAGACTAGATATTTTTTTAGTTCAATATAAAAAAGTACAATCAAGAACCAAAGCGCAAGAATTAATTGAGCAAGGATATGTGTATTTTTTTAATGATAAAAATGAAAAAATTCAGATAAAAAAATCGAATTTTTCTGTCGATGAAAAAATGTTTGATAAAATTGAATTAATAGAAAATGATTTATCACAATATGTATCGCGTGGCGCATATAAACTAGAGGGGGCAATTCAACATGTTGGTTTAAATGTTGAAGATTTTTTTGTTTTAGATATTGGACAATCAACTGGTGGTTTTAGTGATTACTTGTTACAACATGGAGTAAAAAAAATTGTTGGTATTGATGTTGGAAGTGATCAATTACATCCTAAAATTAAGAGCTCTTTAAAAGTAACAGCCTTTGAAAAAATTAACGTCAAAGATTTAAAAAATCATGAAAAATTTAATCAAATATTTAAATCAGAAAAATGTGATTTAATTGTTTGCGATGTTTCATTTATATCACTATCAAAAATTATCAATTTTATTGAACCATATTTAAAAAAAAATGGACACTTTTTGTTCCTAGTTAAACCGCAGTTTGAGTGTGGACCAGAGCATCTTGATAAAAATGGAGTTGTTAAAAATCCTAAAGTCTATGCCGATATTAAAATAAGAATAACACAAGACTGTGAAAAAATTTTTAACTGTACGGCGCAATATTTTTCAAGTTCAATAACAGGTAAAGACGGAAATCAGGAGTTTTTTATATATGGTCAAAAAAATTAAAATTTTCACTCAAGCTATTGTTCTTTTTTTTATTTTTAGTTGCCAAATGGTTCATAAAAAAAATGAAATTGAAAACTCAAATCGTGTTTATCCAACACTTCCGGCAACACCTTCAACATCACAGCAGTCGTCAGTGTCTAATCAAGCTGTTCTGAGTGGCGATCTCATTCAGACAAATCCTCAAACTCTTCCTAAATCAGAATCAAGTATTATTCCGCAGCAATACTCAAATAGGACTGTTCCTAAGTTTGGAGTCATTCTATCTGGTGGTGGAGCTAAAGCTTGGGCTCATATCGGTATTTTAAAAGAATTACAAAAATATAAATTTCCGATTGTAAGTATTGCTGGCATTGAGTGGGGAGCTGTTGTAGCCGCAAGCTATGCGCACCAAACATCTGTTAATGAAGTTGAGTGGGAGATGTCTAAATTTAAAGATATTGATCATTGGGTTGATTTTATTAAAGCTGCTTTTAATAAAAAATCGACTATCGATTTTAAAATTCCGTTTGTTTGTCCATCTTTAAATTTAAAAAATAAAACAATTTATTTACTTAATCGTGGGCAATTGGATCAATTTTTACCATATTGTATTCCAGCACAAGGAATTGTTAAACCATATGGAAATAGTGTGGCTTATATGAATGACTTAAATTTAGTTGTTCAACATTTAAAGGCTACAGGAGTGACAAAAATTATTCTTATAAATGTTATAACGTCTAAAAATGACCAAGCTATTATAAAATCGATTGATTCGCCTGAAAACCAAATTTGGGCAGAACATATGGGTTCATTAAAGAAAAATGTGGCCTATGACGATTTAATTGAGATCGATTTAGGTGATTTTAACATTGATGATTTTGATAAACGCAAAGACATTATAGTCAAAGGCGCAGATTTGAGTTATAATCTCATCAAGAAGTTAGCAGAAAAATACAAACTATAGGTGATTTATATGGCAGCAGTTTTTAGAAAACCAACAGAAAATCCAGAAATATTTAAACGTCGTCGACAAAAAGTTTTGGCCGGTTTAAAAGAATCTGCACTCATAGTGGCAGCTCATCCCGAGTATGTTCGTAATGATGACGTACATTTTTCTTATCGTCCAGATTCTAATTTTTACTATTTAACTGGATTTGAAGAGCCAAACGCGATTTTGATTTTGCGCCCTGGTAAAACTCCTGAATCAGTTATGTTTGTTCGTCAAAAAAACATTGAACGTGAAACATGGGATGGATTTCGTTTTGGACCTGAGGCTGCACAAAAAGAATTTTTGATGGATGCAACATATCCGATTGAGGAATTTGAAACTCAAGCGATTGAATTATTAAAAGGATATGAAGATGTCTATTATCGATTATTTAAAAACCCAGAGGTCGATCAAAAAATTCAAAATGTACTCCTTAATTTAAAACGTGCCTATGGTCGTTCTGGATATGGACTTATGGGAATTAAAGATGCAGATACTTTTTTGGGTGAATATCGATTACGGAAAAATGAAGATGATTTAAAAAATCAGCGTTTAGCTTGTGAAATTACAGCAAAAGCACATTTAGAGGCCATGAAGTTTACTAAGCCTGGTGTATCTGAGCGTCAGGTACAAGCTATTTTAGCACACACTTTTTATTCGCATGGGTCTGCTCGTGAAGGATATAATTATATAGTGGCCAGTGGAAATAATGCCACAACATTGCATTATAATTTTAATGACCAAATATGTGAAGATGGCGAATTGTTATTGATTGATGCTGGTTGTGAAATGAATTTATATTCCGGAGATATTACCAGAACATTTCCTGTGAATGGAAGGTTTTCTCCAGCACAAAAAAAAGTTTACGATGGAGTTTTAAAAATTCAGAAAGAAATTATTGATTATATTAAACCAGGTATTTTTTTTAAAGATTTACATGCTATGGGTGAAAGTCGATTAACAGATTTAATGATTGAATTAGGACTTGTTCGTGGTCGAAAAGAAGACATTATGAAATCGAATGAGCATCGTAAATATTATCCACACGGAATTGGCCATTGGTTAGGTATGGATGTTCACGATGCGGGATTGTACATGATTAAAGGGGAGCCTCGTCCAATCGAAGCTGGAATGGTGTTTACGGTGGAGCCAGGGTTATATATACCGGCAACTGATAAATCCGCACCAGAAGAATTACGTGGAATCGGTATTCGTATTGAAGATAATATTTTAGTGACTGAGCGTGGCTCAGAAAACTTAACTTCGTTAGTTCCAAAAGAAGTTGCTGATATTGAACAAGTTATGCAGAAATAATATTAAAAGATTGGGTAATTTTATATTTTAAATTTACCCAATCTTGTGTGACTAAAAAATTTATTTTAGTCACCACATTCAAATGGATTTGTAGCAAAGCTTGGTATAAAATTTGTATTATTTTTTCTGAGGCTCACTTTATATTGCGAAGATTTTACTAATGCAGGTTCGCCATTAACATATGCGAAGGCATAAGTTTTTGCTAAACTTGATTTTTTATCAAAATTTAATTTTAAGGTTGTGTAAGCGTGTTTACTCGATTCTGGAATTATGCTCCATTTTCCAGTAGTAACAACAGGTTTTAAGTCTCCATCTGCTTTTTCATCTGATTGATATTCTGAGTATTCTGCAATACCATCTGCTTTGATTTTTAACGTCATTGGATAAAATGAGCTAACACCACCATAAAATGTTGTACCAGCAAGTAAACTTGGTGTTTTAGATAAGTTGTCGATAGTAGCGCCAGCTTTGACTAATCGATAAGATAAATTTTCACCTAAGTCTTTATCCATCTCAGCTGTAGGTTGTATTTTTGAATCTAAATTTTTAGCTTTTGCAATTAAGTTAATAACCTCGCTTGGATAAGCAGATAACTCACAAACTTTTCCGTCTAGGCGGCCTAATGTTAAAGCTTGTGCTAATTTAAGATAACCTCGCGCAATATTTTCTGGTGATAGATCAATGCTGTCAGGTTTTCTTTCTTCTTTAGCCTGAGGAATAGATTTTTCTTTGGCAAATGCTGTCGATAAAAAAACGAGAGTAAGCAAAATAATAATTTTTTTCATAGGAACTCCTTATGTTTAATAACAGTATTAAAACACAAAATTTTCTTTAAAACAGAGATGATTTTAAAATTTCTATATGTTGGTCTAGTATTAAAAGTATAATGAATGAAATAATAAAACTAAGCGATGACTGTGGATGTTTTGTCATCAGAGTGTTTAATCTAAATTAATACTTTCTTCTTTTATCAAAGAATTGGTTTTTAAATTTTTAAATTTAATTTGTAAAATTAATGGAGCTTTTTCATCGGTGTCATCGCTAAACAGTTGAATTTGCATATAAAAATTTGCACTTTTATTCATAGGGACTTTAATTTTTTTTATTTCTTCAATTTCAGATTTAAATTTTTGAGTGAAAGTTTCTATTTCTATACGTGCGGGCTGTTTGTATTTTAAAAGAATTTTTTTAACTGTTAATACTTTAGTACTCTCAAGATTTCCTAGTTGCTTTGGTTTTAACAAAAAATCACGTTTGATTTTTGAATAAATTAATAAACCAATAGCAAAGCCGATAAGTATTGAAATGAAGCTTTTAATATGTTTATTCATTTAAGCCGATCAGTTTTAAATAAAACGGTGTGAAAGCCAGTTATTCTCAATAGCTTTTTGTTGTAATTCAAATTCTGTTTTAAATAATTTATCATCTCGCGAGGCTGCGCTAACAGCTAAGCGCAGATCTGTGGCTGACTGTAATAATTCAAAATCACCCATTGTGTTGCCTGATGCTAAAAAAGGTTTAATCTGCTGACTTATTGATAGAAGGGCATCGACTTTACCTTGTTTATAAGTAATTGGTAGAATAGGCGTGTCTGTGATAACTCCATCTACAACTTTTGTTGAAACGCCAATAACTTGATCAACTGTTAAGCCAAGAGCCAACGCGCCAGGCTCGACAGCCCATTTTATCGATGCCGTAACAATGTAGATATCAACACCATTTTCTTTGAGGTAATCAATTAATTTTTTTTGCTCCGAGAAAATTGGTCTTGGTTGAATTGTGTTAAATGCATCTTGTGCCCACTTTTGTACAGTCTCTAATTTATGTCCAGCATTGATTTGTGCCAGCCATACGTATGCAGATCGAGGATCATTATTTATTTTTTTCATTTCTAAATAATGATCGAAAGGATTTTGTGGAAATTTACATTGATGATTATCGATTTGGTATTGAAAAAAATTTTCTCCTAAATCAGTATCCCATAAAGTGCCATCAGCATCAAAAGCTGCAATCAGTTTTTGATTTTGTTTTTTGAGTCGATTAACTGTGGACTCGATTTGATTCCAAATATCAGTTGAAAAATTCTTATAATTCATGTCGAAAATCCCTTTTAAATACAACTTGTTATATTTTAGTCGGGTCAAGGCGAGTTAATCAATAAGAACTTTTTAAATAAACTTGGCTGAAGACAAATAATAATATCAAATAGACTTATGTCGATTAATTACAGAATAGCTCAAGAGAGTGATCTAGAAAATATATATAATTACGCCTACAATAATTTGAAAAAACAAATTCCAGATGAAATGGATCTTATGATGAAAGTTTGGGAATCAAATTTTCGCAAAGAAGCACTAGCACATTATTTAAAGTTAGGGTGGAGTTTTATAGCTGAAAATGAAAATGGTACTGTCATTGGTTTTAGCTTAGGTCAGCCCATTTTGTTTTTAGATGCACAGACACAAACCTTATGGATTGAAATGATTGACGCAGATAATTTTAAAATTCAATCAGAGTTAGTTGATATAGCAATAAAACTTTCTCGTGATAAGCATTTACAGAGAGTTATTTTACCAAAAGTAGTTGCAACATTTCAGTATGATAAACCTTATGCTTTTCAGATTTGGTCTGAAAAATATGTTTGGGTTAAAACAACGAAATAAGAAGGGTTTTTATGAAGGACTTTTCATACGTTACGCGCCAGGAAAATATTCAAAAACTAAAAAGTGAAAAATTTGATGTCCTTATTATTGGTGGTGGAATAACAGGTGCCGGCGTAGCTCGTGATGCTGCTCAACGAGGATTAAAAGTTGCCCTTATTGAGTCTCGAGATTTTGCTTTTGGAACATCTTCGCGTTCGAGTAAGCTTGTACACGGCGGCATTCGATATTTAGAAAATATGGAATTTCAACTTGTATTTGAGGCGCTCAATGAACGCACGCATCTATTTGAAATTGCACCGCATTTGGTGCATCCCTTAAGATTTATGATTCCATTATTTAAAGATAGTCGTGTTGGTATGTTTAAAATGGGATTAGGAATGTGGCTCTACGATGCACTGTCGTTATTTCAAACTCCTGAGATGCACGAGAAACTTGATAAAATTGAAACTCTCAATCGCATGCCAATTGTCAAAGGTAAAGATTTAGTTGGTTCATTTGTGTATTCAGATGCGTATATGGATGATGATCGATTAGTTCATGAGACGTTAAGATCAGCAAATGAATTTGGAGCTGTCTGTGCAAATTACGTTAGTGCGCACAAGTCAAATTTTAAGACAAATATTGATGGAGCAAAAAAAATCGAATCAATTGAAGTTACTGATGAAATGACTAAAGATAGTTTTAAAATTTATGCTGACCAAATCGTTTGCAATGTTGGACCATGGACTGATTTAGTTGGTGAAAAAATTCTTCCTCAGTGGCGTAAAATATTAAGACCTACAAAAGGAGTTCATTTAACATTTGCAAAAAATCGCATTCCATTGTCATCCGCTGTAGTGATGGCTGCTCAAAAATCTAATCGAATTGTTTTTGCAATTCCACGACATGAAATGGTCATTGTGGGAACAACAGATACTGACTTCAAAGGTGATCCAACAAATGCAAGTGTTGATGCTGAAGATATTCGATATTTATTGGAAATCACAAATCAATATTTTCCAGGAGCCAAGCTCAAAGAGGAAGATATCATTTCGAGTTATGTTGGAGTGCGACCTTTAGTGAAAGATGATTCTGATAATGAGGGAAAAACGAGTCGTGAGCATACTATAATTGAAGATGATTCAGGTTTTATAGTTATTGCGGGCGGAAAATATACAACATATCGTCTTATGGCAGAACAAATCGTTGATAAAGCTATTAAAAAAATTCCATTTAATCGAAGAGCACAATTCAAACATTGCCAAACTAAATCAGCATTGAATCCATATGTGAATGCAGATGTTTACCGCGAAGCAGTTCTAAATGCTCCTGATCAACTCCAGAAATATTTAGCTGAGCGCTATGGAGCTGAGTATAAAGTTATTTTAGACAAATATGGAGTAACTGATGATGTATGGGTTATCGAAGCTTATCAAGCGATTCATACAACCATGTGCTTAAATTTAATAGATTTTTATCGACGACGAGTCCCTTTGTTTTTAGCAGAAAAAGATCATGGAATGCAATTTTTTGATCAAATCGCAAATGTGTTTAAGGAAACATATAATTGGTCAGAACAAACACTCAATGATGAAAAAAATAAACTAATCAAATTTATTCATGATGAGTTAAACTGGCAGCAAAACGGCATGTCGAAGTAAAATAATTTTTTTTGTTGTTATAGTTTAACCAGATTAAAATTTTTTTTGGATTTTGAATAATAGCTACTGGATCTATAATTTGTGTCTCTAAATATCCTTTGCCAAGTAAACCATAAAGTGAACTAAACTTGTAGTCTTCGCAACGACTAACTATTCCAGCTTCGACAGGGTTTCGGTAAATATACTTATAGGTATTTAAAAATTGAGTTATGTTGGTAATCGGCTCAACAAGGCTATTGTTAATTGTTTCATTTTTTATACTGAGTTCTTGAATCAATTTTTCTGAAAAATAATTTTCAGTTTTATATTTTGTTTTTAAAAGTAAATGACAATGGTTTGTCATCATCACAAAAGCTAAAATCTCAATTTTAAAATGAGTAGATAATTGATTGATTTTGTAATTAATGAGAAGCCAATCCAATTCTGGAAATAAAGAATGTGTTTCATATTCAAAGTTAAGATGAAAGTATTCCGGGGCAGACTTATTGAATTTAATTTTTATCATGATTGAACTGAAAGCACGTCGTGTGCCTTGTTTGCACTGCTTTTATTGATGAGTGTAACTTTGAGTATCCGGAACACGAAAGCGGAGACTCTGAACACTTTTGAGCTATACGTAGGCATACTGTGTATAGCTCTTTTTATTGGTATAGAGTTCGAGCCATTAATGACATAAAAAAAGCTGGTTTAAATAACCAGCTTTTATAGAATAAAATTTGTTAGCAAAAAACTAAATCATTGTTTTTGTTAAATCTTTTACTTTCTTAGAGGCAAAGTTTTCAGAAACAAACGCCCAGTTGATGTGATTCCAGAAGGTTTCTAAATATTTCAAACGAGCATTGCGATAATCAACGTAATAAGCATGCTCCCATACATCAGCAACTAACAGCGGAGTTGGGCCATTATTTGTAAATGGAACTGCTGCATTTGAAGTTGAAACTAAAGTTAATTTACCAGTAGCATCAACACATAGCCAGATCCAGCCAGATCCAAATGTTTTAACTCCGCCATCAACGAATTTTGCCTTTAATTCATCCATGCTACCGAAATCTTTGGTGATGGCAGCAGACAACTCAGCTGATGGTGTTCCTCCTTGACCTGCTGGAGCCATGTTAAACCAGTAAAATGTGTGATTCCAGATTTGTGCTGCATTATTAAATATTCCGCCACTTGATGATAATACAATTTCTTCAAGGCTTTTACCTTTTAACGAAGCATCTGTTTCAATAAACTTATTTAAATTGTCGATATAAGCTTTGTGGTGTTTGTCGTAGTGGAAAGACATTTGCTCTTCATTTAAAAATGGAGCTAGTGCAGTTTTAGAGTAAGGTAATTGAGGTAATTTAAACATATAATCTCCTATAGAATGATATGGTAATAATTATTTATCACTGCTCAACATTTTACGTACAAATGTTGGGAGTGTAAAGGCTGCTGTGTGAAGTTCTTCATTATAATATTTTAAAGGTTGTGAATTCACAAATTTTGCTGTTTCCGCTGATTTAAAATCTTTAACAGGGTGATACTGGCCTTTTACAGCCATTTGTAGACTCCACATTCCAGATGGATAAGTCGTGGCATGAAACAACAATGTATGAACTTGGTTTTGACCAAAAACACTTTTTAAGCATTTATTGAGCTCAACAAATGTTTCTGAGTGAAACATTGGGGACTCACCTTGAGTAATCAATACTCCATTAGGCTTTAAAGCCTTCATACAGTTTGCATAAAATTCTTTAGTGAACAAACCTTCTGCTGGACCAGCTGGGTCTGAGCCATCAACAATAATAACATCGTATGATTCTGGTTTAGCTTCAGAGGCATATTTTATGCCATCACCAATTATTAAATTTAATTTTGGATTAGAAAATTCACGTGCTATTGTTGGCAAGTGTAGCTTACTTGCGCGAACAACAGCTTCGTCAATTTCAACCATTGTGACTTTTTCAAGAGAATTATATCTAAATAACTCACGAATCGTTCCGCCATCGCCGCCGCCAATAACGAGTGCATTTTTAATTGGACCAGCAACTGATTGAAATGATTGAACAACAGGATGAGTAATCATTTCGTGATAGTGAAATTCATCGCGCTCGGTGCACATAACCATATCGTCTATGGCTAACATTTTACCATAAGCACAAGATTCTAAAACTCGTACACGTTGAAATGGAGATTTTTCATCAAATAAAACATCACCAGTGTAGCGTAGCGATAACGCTTGGTTTTCATCTTTGTCAGTGAGCCATACGTTGCGATTTATTTTGTAACCTTTAGCTGGATCATAATTTTCTGCATCATTTGGTTTAACTTGTAGCGAATCACCCTTTTTGATGATCTGAGTAGAGCCGCGGTTCATTTCAAGAGCTGAATAATTTGCTCCGAAAGCATTTTTTAAAAATTCAAATGAAACCCACGGATCTACAGAGCCACCGCAAGTAAATAAATCTACTGCAGCGTATTTATATTCAGGCCAAGTGTGAATGGCCAAATGGCTTTCTTGAATAACAACAACACCAGATACTCCATAGGGTGAAAAATGGTGAAATGTTGAATTGATAACAGTGGCTCCAGCGTTTTGAGCAGCTTCAACCATTGCTTTTTCAATTGCGACGACGTCGTTAAGAACATCGGATTTACAGTTTGTAAACTCAACTAATATATGACTTCCTAATGCTTTCATGGGGGTCAAAATAGGGCACAGGGGGGTTGTGATCAAGTCATTTTTTAAGTTTTAAAACGAATTTCAAAAGAGTGATGAATTTTCTGGTCAAAACAATCGACGGGTATAGTTTTTTCAGTCGTATTTTTGATTAAATAACTCTCTAAAATGCTTTGTTCGAGTTTAAATTTTCTTTTATTCGTCGAAAAATAGAGTACTCCGTCAGTTTTTAAAAACTTCATCGCACTTTCAATAATAAATTTTTGATCACGCTCAACTTCAAAATCAGAATCCATTTCTTTTGAATTTGAAAAAGTTGGCGGATCTAAGAAAATCATATCAAATGAATGCTTATAATCTGGCCATTCTGAGGCTGATTTTAAAAATTCTAATGCATTTTGCTCAACAAAGCGGTGTTGCTCAGGATCGATTGAATTGAGTATAAAATTGTCTTTACCCCAATTCAGATAAGTTTTTGACATATCTACACTGACTGTTTTTGCACCGCCTTTAGCAGCCATTAATGAGACAGTACACGTATAAGAAAATAAATTGAGCAATTTCTTGTTTTTAGAGTTTTTGAGAAAAAAATACCGCATTGGTCGATGATCCAAAAATAAACCAGTGTCGAGATAATCCCAAAGGTTAACTAAAACGGGCACGCCATTTTCTAAAACCTGAATTTTTTCATTTTTGGATTGGAGTTTCGTATATTGATTTAATCCAGATTGTCGTTCGCGTTTTTTGAGTATTATTTTACTCATTGGAATACCAAGTACAGACTGTAGAGATTCAAGTACAGCCATATCCTTATTTTTGCCTTGATCGACAACTTCAGTTTTATCATAGACTACACAGTAGTCTTTATAAATATCGATTAAAAACGGAAACTCAGGTATATCACGATCATAAAGCCGATAAGCTTCAATTTTATTTTTTTCAGCCCAAGGATTTAATTTTTTGTAATTTTTTTCAATTCTGTTTTTAATTGCTTCCACGCTTTACTCATAATGTATATTTTTTAAATTTGGAATAGATCATTCCAAAAATGTCATTCCAAGTAAGTTTTACCTGTTAGAAAACTAACACATCTTATTTGATGTGAGTTGTGTTAAGTGTTGCTGGTCGGGGGACATGCAATGAACAAACTTTCAAAATCAATTATGACGATTACGATAATATTTGGTATGGCTTTTTTATTGGCTACTGTTGGCTGTTCTGACTCATCAGGTCCGTCAAAAGCTCCGCAGATTGATCAAGGAGACTTAAATTTAGATGACGATGGTCAAAACAGAGATGAAAACAATCATCAATCGGATATTTTACAGCCAATTGATTCATCGAATGTACGCGAATGCACAGATGCTGAATTTTCTCAATTAATCCAGTGGAGAAATAAGCTTGATAAAGCAAATCAGTTGATTGATTCGACTGGTGCAAATGAATCACGATGGCAAAAAAATCAATCTGCGATTGACGCATCCATTTCTGCAGTGAACATGTGTGATTCAAGAATTGTTTATCACCGAAATCAGCCATGTAAAAAGACAACTAAAAATATTGTTACACCTCATAAGCCAACTATAAAAGTGTATGACGAGTTTCGGTTGACTCGTGATTGCAGCAAAGTAAAAAAATATTTGCAAAAGTTTGACGAAAATTCATTGAAGCCATCTGAACCAATAAAACCTAAGCTACCAATGCCAGCTCCTCTACCAAATAATGGTGACAACCAAGGCGTAGATCAAACAAGTAATTTAGTTTTATGTTCTAATGACGAATTTTCTAACTTAAGCGAGTGGTCTAAAAAACTCGATTTATCTAATAAAAGTATTTTAAAAATGGGTAACTCAATATCATATTGGAAATACGATACAAATGCTCTATCATTTTCAACTGAAGCAACACAAAGCTGTGAAAGTTTAATGGTTTATCATCAAAATCGACCATGCCAAAAAACTATAAAAAAATTAGATGGTATATCAGAGACACGTGAATATACACGTAAAACGATAACTGACAGATGTGCTATGTCGAGAACATATTTTTATGAATTTAAACAAAATAACTCAACTTTGAATATGAAAAATGCAGATTTGTATTTGGATTTAAGAAATTATTCAAAAAATATTTTTGCGCCAGAAAACTTTTATGAGTTAGGAAATTGTGTAATTGAAAACAGAAGCCCTCAGGTTATTGATTACTCTAATCAAAAAGCATTGGTTATTGATTCTCGTGGTTTTGAAGACAAAATGATGGTTTTGGAAACAAAAGAAGGTTTGGTTGTTCAGTGTTATGGTCTAGAGTTAGATGGTCCATTTAGTAAAAATCAAGTTGTTCGAATTTTAAAATCTAAAAATACGAATATTCAGCTTGATTATTTTTTAAAATAAAAAATTGTTTTGTTGTTGATAGTTTTATCAAAATAAACAAAATATATTGATTTAGTGTGTGGCCCATCGTCTAGAATTTAATCCAGAGTGATATCTTTTTTATATGCACTTATTCATAATAAATTTATGAATAAGTGTGACTATAAGTTAAACAAATTAATAAAATATTTTTTATTGAATTTATATTTAGTCATTTTTTTTGATTCGCCTTTTGCTGTAGCTTCTGATTATTTTTATGTTGTTAAGACCAAAGACGTGTTTTCACATGTACTCTACGGATCTGGCTATACGCCAATTTACGGAAATAAAGGATATTTACTTCAAATAGCTCAATATAATCAAATTGATATTGCTAAGTTGGATAAAATTAAACCTGGTGAAAAAATTAATCTTCCAGAAAATATCATATTACATGGTTTTAAAAATGATTTTGCTCGCTTTAAAAATAAAGATATTACCTCTAAGGAAATTATTTTTAAAAATAGTTTTCAAGATCAATTGGTATTTAATACAAATGTAGCAACTCAAGAAAAACTGAATGATGATTCATTCATTGTAAGAAAAGTGGCAAGTCAATCAGACATAAGTCAAGATGCTTTGCCTTCTGTAGAACAAAAAAGTGATTTATATTCAAACAATAAAAATTTTAATCAATATTCAGATTTTTCATTTTATATCGGAACAGGATATTCTCGGATAGATTCAGAAATATTGCAGAATGGTTCAAAAGCAGCTTTTTTATCTAAACCTAATGATGTATTGGGTTTTAATTGGCAGTTTCATTTAGAGCAGGATTTTACTCTTTTTTTTGGGTATCAAAAAAATACGATACAGTTTTCTGATGCGAATAGAGGTTTAGTTTTTAATGATAAAATAAATCAAACGCAAATATTTTTAGGTGGACTATTTAAAAATATCATTGAATCAATTAATTTAGCTGTTGAGTTGGGTAATTATGAAAGAATTTTTGCTCCATCATATCAAGCCGGTACAGCGACATTAGAAAATCATTTTATTTCTTATTCAAAATTGCAGGTCAGTAAAAATTTTTATAACAAACAAAAAATTCAAATTGAGACTGGACTAGGATATTCATTTTTGGGATCAGTTGAGTCTTCTAATTATTCTGTAGATCAGGGTTATGCATATAGCGGTTTTTTAAAAGTTAATCAAAATTTATCTCGTTACTCGATTTTTTTACAAAGCGATTTAGGTTTTATTTTTCAAAACACATCAAATAGCAAGAAGAATGAAAAATTTGTGACGACGGTTTTAGGAATAAAAATGCCAATTGGAGATGACTCTAAATGATGAATATTAAATTTAGTCTCATAGCTATTTCATTTATAATTTACGGTTGCGGAAATCCATTTGGAGATATGACATCAACAGTGGATACAAATTATGGGTTAAGTCCAATTGTAGTAGTTCCATCAGCGACAGGATTTGAAGTAATCTCTGGCGCAAAAAGTGAGGTCACAACAACAAGCGGTCGTAAGGTCGATATCTCTGCGGGTCAGGCAGCGGGTGCATTGAAGCTAACAACAAGTCAAAACCGTACGGCATTGATCAATGTTCAAGGGCAAATGTATGAGTAGATTTATTCAAATTATTTTTATGATTTTGATGTTGCCGATAATTTCAAATGCTGGATTTACCGTACAAGGTCGACTGCTTGAGTCAGATGGTTCTCCGGTGTTGGGCTCATCGGTACAGTTTCGGTTTCAAGTACGAACGTCTGGTTCTGAAAACTGTTTAATCTATGAAGAGACACAAACATTAAATTTACAATCTACACGAGGGTCTTTTTCAGCCACAATAGGTGATGGGACGAGGTCTGCACCATCAGTGGACGGTGGACTTGCGCTTTCAACAATTTTTTCAAATACACAATCAATGACAACAGTTTCTTCGGCGTGTGCAGATGCATCAACGTCGTATACACCATCATCAACAGCGGTGAGGATGTTAAAGATTTCATATAATGATGGGTCTGGTTGGGATGAAATACCAACGATTCCCCTCAATGCTGTGCCACAGGCGATGTATGCATATGATGCCGCTAAGTTAGGTGGAGTCAATGCAGCACTCTATTTATTAAGAGCAGATGTGCCACAGTGTGCGGCGGATGAGTTTTTAACAAGAACAGTGTC
>Ga0255183_1000064_pt1 | contig 49264 bp, 49 predicted proteins | sample Atl_UVDOM_RepB_8_FD_183638 | JGI IMG/M metagenome (GOLD analysis project Ga0255183, IMG submission 183638) | Freshwater microbial communities from Altamaha River, Georgia, United States - Atl_UVDOM_RepB_8d | ecosystem: Environmental > Aquatic > Freshwater > River | place: USA: Georgia...
GTGTAAGGGTAAGAATTTATTCCAAGGTATTCGAGCTGCCTTTACAGGAAAAGATCATGGGCCTGATCTGAAAATTCTTATTCCATTGACGCCAGTTGAAGTGATTAAGTTAAGACTTAAGCAGCTTAAAGGATAATCTGATGCTCAAGGTATTCAATAACCTCACTCGAAAAAAAGAAACTTTTAAAACGATCGAACCAGGTAAAGTAAAATTCTATTCATGTGGGCCGACGACCTATGATTTCTTACACATCGGAAACGCCAGAGCTCTCGTTGTTGGAGATCTTTTTCATCGAGTCCTTAAGAGTTTAAATTACGAAGTAACGTTTGTTCGAAATTACACGGATGTCGATGATAAAATTATTGAAAGAGCAAAAGAACTAAAAAGAGATCCTATTGATCACGCTGCTTTATTTGTAAAAGAGTGCGAGATAGATATGAACTCACTTGGAATGATGCCTGCGACTTTTACTCCGAAAGTATCAGAAACCATCCCAGAGATCATTGAGATGATTGAAGAAATTATTAAGAACGAAAAAGCTTACGTGCAAGACGGAGAAGTTTTTTTTCATGTTCCTGCTTTTGCAGATTATGGAAAATTATCAAAAAAAGATCTCGAATCTCTTCAACATGGAATAAGAGTTGAAGTAGATCAAAGGAAAAAAAATTCTGCCGATTTTGTCCTCTGGAAACCAGCGAAGGCAGGTGAGCCTTCATGGGATTCACCATGGGGGAGAGGACGTCCAGGTTGGCATATTGAGTGCTCGGCCATGGCCAAGAAATTTCTAGGACCAACTTTAGATCTACATCATGGTGGGGTTGATTTGATGTTTCCCCATCATGAAAATGAAATCGCGCAATCAGAAGCGGCCAATAAGTGTCCCTTTTGTCATCAGTGGGCGCATAATGAGTTTTTAAATTTTGGCTCTGAAAAAATGAGTAAGTCTCTAGGTAATGTGGTCAAGATACGAGACTTCGTTACAAAGTATACTGGGCATGTTTTACGGCACATTCTTCTTTCTGTTCACTACCGCGCAAGGCTTGAATGGAGTGATGAGATTATTAAAAAAGCCATCGATGAGGTTCAGAAAATCCATGAATTTGTGATTGAGCTTTCACTATTAAATACATCAGGATCGGCTTCACAGCCCTGGATAGATGAAGCGCTCGTTAAAATTAAGGATGAGCTCTCGCAGGATTTTAATTCTGCCGGTGCTATGGGTCAGTTTTTTGCTTTCATGAAGCAGTTTAAGTCACTTAAAGAGATTTCTCCCGCAGCTAAAGATCAAGCGCTAGCTCTAGTTGATTTTGTGAAAAAGGCAACTGGGCTTATTAACGAAAAACCTCAAGAACTTTTATCTGAGCTTAAAAAACTTGAGCAGGTGACAGAGGGACTAGAGGTCGATGAGGCATGGATTTTGAGTAAAATTGAAGAAAGAAAGCTCGCTAAAGCAGCGAAAGATTGGGCAAGAGCAGATAGTTTAAGAACAGAACTAAGCTCTAAAAAAATTGCGATTAAAGATAATCCCGATGGGTCAACTGATTGGAAAGTCATTCTCTAGGTGTCAAATTGACTCCTCTCGAGCGATCTTCTTAACATCCTCTGACACGAGCTTTATTTTGTAGGAAATTATGAGATATTAGCCTCAAATTTAAGGAGTCATCTATGAAATTAGCCCTTTTATCGCTGTTTTGTTTTTTTGCCTTTGCTCAGGCGTCGACAGTTTCGACAAAATCTTTTTTGTATAATGGTTCTCAGTCAACTCAGCTTCTTAACCTTCTGACTGAAAAAACTCATACTGAATACCGGTACGAGCAAAGACAGTCGATTTGCACACGCGAAGTCGTTGTTTATGTGACAGTTTGTTCAGGGAACCCACCAGCTTGTTATCCAGTTCCTCAAACTCGTTGGGAATCTTATCCTTGTATTCAAACAGTTTCTGTCCCTTATCAAGTAAAAGACTATGATGTTCAAGCTGATGTTAATTTTTCGATTAAATCAACATCCTCATCTTTAAAGTTAGCTGAAAGTTTTAGAGCTACACTTAATGGTGATACTTTAACAATTGATTCTACTGGAACGAAGAACTTTTTCCACGTCTCAAAAACTCAACTTAACGCTGAGTTCAGAGGTTCGATTAAGTTCATCACTGCGAATATTGAAGTAGAACTTGTTGAGGCTAATCCAGTTCTTGAAGCTCTTGCTGTAAATAACATGTATGTTGCTAATGATGTTTTACAATTCAATACTGGCAAGGTGAGCTCTCTTGAAAACGTTAAGTTTAATCTTAATGTTCAGAACAGAAAAATTATTGGTTCTGATATGACTATTTTCGACAGAGACCTTTTTGACTCTGAAGTCTCTATTGAGAACCAACTAGCAAAAATTTCTCTTAAAGATCTTGGTATCGAGCTTCTTCCTGGAAGAAACTTTTTAACTGTCACTGTTTCTCTCGATGCTCAAGGAGATGTTTTGAATAAAGCTCAATTCAATTCTTTAGATGCTTCAGGAACTCTTCTTTATAAAATTAGATAATTAAAGATTAGTCCCCCTTAATTGGGGGACTAAATTAACTTAGCGATTGATAGTTCTGTTCTTTATTAATAAGTTTTAAAGCTTTTTTGGTTGTTAAAAGATACTCTGCCGGTCTTCCTCTTAAATTATAATTCGAACCCATACTATATCCGTAAGCTCCCGCATCAAGGAGTGCTAGTCTCTCTTTAGGTTTTAGATCTGGCATTAGTCGATTTGAGGCGAAGCAATCAGAAGTTTCACAAATCGGTCCAACAACGTTTGTCGGAACAAGATTCGATTTAGTTTTTTTGAGAGGACTAAGGTGATGGTAGGCTTCATAGAGTGAAGGTCTCATGAAATCATTCATTCCTCCATCAACGATCATAAACCGATTTTCATCAGAAATTTTTGTTCTAATCACACTCATCACAAAAATTCCTGATTTCGCTATTATCCGTCGACCAGGTTCAAAAACAATTCTTGGCCTTAAGGGAGATTTAGCATGAAAGTGTTTTTCAATCTGAGAGGCTACCATATCCATGTAGTCTTTAATCTTTGGTAATTTTTTTGTCTCATCTGGGTGATAATCAACACCAAGTCCTCCGCCAACATCGAGGAACTCAATGTCTTGCTTGCACTCAAGAGCCACTTCACACAAGGTTTGAATAGCTTTCTTTGTTGCTTTTAAGTCCAATAGCTGACTACCTATGTGAACAGAGAGCCCAACAACTTTAGCGTTCGTCCAAAGTTTTTTAGACTTAAGAGATTTAAAAATATCCTCTTTGAGGATTCCGAACTTATGAGTTTTATTTCCAGTTGAAATGAAACGATGAGTTTTAGGTTTGACAACTGGATTCAAACGAAAGCAAATACGAGCAATTTTTTTGTGCTTTTTTGCAATCATATTGATCATTTCAAGTTCTTCTATTGATTCAATATTGAAAGATTGAATGCCTTTAGGGCAGAGTTTAAAGGCTTCAGAGATTTCTTGTTCTGTTTTACCAACCCCAGAAAAAACAATTTTTTCACCTGGGATGCCAGCTTCGAGTGCTCTCTTCATTTCTCCAATCGAGACAATATCGGCACCTGAACCTAGAGCGGAGAGAATTTTAACCAAGGCTCGATTGGGATTTGATTTCATCGCAAAACAAACAAGAGGGTTATTAAGACCTGCATGCTGAGCTTCTTGGAAAAATTCTAGGTAATTAGCTCTAAGGATATCTTCAGAGTAAAGATAAAAGGGTGTTTTAATCTTATTCGTTAATGTGGAGACACAAATGTTGTTAAAGTGAAGACGTTCGTTTTTATAATTGATGTGACTCATGGAAAGATGACACCTTTTCTCCAATGGAGAACTTGAGACAGAGATTCTTCTGGTATTATCTTATCATCATAGGCGACTTGAGCAAGTATATCGAAGCTCGTTAGACTCAAAACATTCATTTTGTTTTTTTCAAAGAGGTTGACTGCTTGACTAAAACCGTAGGTAAAAATACTGCAAATACAAATGAGTTCATGGCCAGCTTCTCTGATCTTTTCTCCTGCTTCGATAGAGCTTTTTCCTGTTGAAATAAGATCCTCGATAAGAACAACCTGAGATCCTTCATGGAGTTGTCCCTCTATGGCATTCTTTCTGCCATGTTCTTTCGATGAACCTCTTATATAAACGAGAGGTAAGTCCATTTCATCTGCAATCCATGCTGCCCAAGGAATCCCGGCCGTTGCAGTTCCTGCGATGGCAGTTGGCTTCATCGGTTTAATTAAATCAACAAAAGCACGGATGATTTTTTTTCTTGATTCAACAGATGAAATGAGAAGTCGATTATCACAGTAAACAGGAGATTTTATTCCTGATGTCCAAGTGAAGGGTTCGTCAGGTCTTAGGAAGACCGCTTTTTCTTTTAGAAGGATATCTGCAATTTCTTTCATGTTAAACCTTTTAATATTTTCTCAAGGGCTAGTCTTGGAGAATCTGCCTGTGTAATTGGACGTCCTATCACAAGATAATCACTTCCCTGGCCAATTGCCTCGATAGGAGTCATCACTCTTTTTTGATCTCCTAATTTTCCATCCAAAGGACGGATACCAGGAGTGACACAAAGAAAAGAGTCTCCACATTGCTTTTTAATAGCTTGAGTTTCCCAAGCTGAAGAGACAACGCCATCAAGCCCTGATTCTTTAGCAAGATTGGCAAGTTTCATGACTTGATCCTCTAACTTTCCCGGAACTCCCTGTTCAAGATTCATCTCAGCCTGAGAGAAGGAAGTTAATTGAGTGACCGCTATTAATTTTGGTCTTTTTTCAAATTTCTCAATTGCTTCGCGTGCTGATACCATCATCTGTTTTCCACCAAAGGCATGGACATTAATCATATCAATAGGAAGTCTTGCTAGTGCGGTAAGACTTTTATTTACGGTATGAGGAATATCACAGAGCTTAAGATCTAGAAAAATGGAGTAGCCTTTTTCCTTCGCTTCAAGAATCACTGATTCACCAAGGGAGTAGTAAAGTTCCATGCCAACTTTTAACCAAACGTCATATCCTTTCATCTCTGTCATGAGTTTCGAAAGTTCTGATCTGTCTGAAGTATCCAACGCCACCATAATTTTTTGAGCAGGAATCATAAGTTTTCCATAGAGTATGAACTCATTTCCATGGTCCGAAGTAATGCGTTTACTGTATCAAGAGAAGTAAGACAAAGGACTCCTCTCTCGACGGCAACTCGACGCATTTTAAATCCATCGGATTCAACATTTTTACTTTTTGAAATGGTATTAATCACCATCGCAATTTGTCCTGACTTAATTTCTGATAAAATATCAAAACTACTTTCACCAATTCTAGCGACAACTTCAACAGGGAGTTTCTCTTGTTCTAAAAGTTTTGCTGTTCCTTGAGTCGCTTTAAAATTAAACCCAAGTCGATAGAAACGTTTGAAGAGTTCAAGAGCTTCTGTTTTATCTTGATCATTAATCGTCGCAAGAATTGTTCCATTCGTTGGAATTTTCACTCCTGAAGCAACAAAAGCCTTATAAAGAGCTTTTTCGAAAACGATGTCTCGTCCCATAACCTCACCCGTTGACTTCATCTCCGGACCTAAGGCGATTTCGACGTCGGCGAGTTTGGCAAAAGAAAAAACGGGTGCTTTAATCGCGATAAAGTTTTTAGATGGGAGAAGTCCTGGTGTCAGACCTTGTTCTTTTAAGCTCAACCCAAGAGCCGCTTTTGTTGCTACCTTGGCCATCTGAACATCCGTTACTTTGGAAAGGAAGGGGACTGTCCGAGAAGCACGAGGATTAACTTCTAAAACATAGACTTCATTTTGAAAAATCACGAATTGGAGATTAATCAAGCCTTTAATTTTTAATGCTTTTGTAATGGAAATAGTGATGTCTTTTAGTTTTTCAAGAATTTTTTCATCTAAGGTTTGAGTTGGGTAGACAGCGAAAGAGTCACCCGAGTGAACTCCGGCTTTTTCAATATGCTCCATGATCCCAGGAATAAGAACATCGACACCATCACAAATAGCATCTACCTCTATTTCTTTTCCAATCATATACCGATCAATCAATACTGGGTGCTCTGGATTCACTTTCACAGCTTTTTTCATGTAAGCTTGAAGCTCATTTTCGTTATAGACAATTTCCATCGCTCGTCCGCCGAGAACGTAGGATGGACGTACGATGACAGGAAAACCTAATTCCTTTGACTCCACCAATGCTTCTTCTGCAGAGCTCACCGTTTTGCCTAGTGGTTGAGCAATTTTTAAATCTTTTAATAAAGCTTCAAAACGTTTTCGATCTTCAGCTCTATCAATACTATCTGTCGACGTCCCGATGATCTTGATTCCTCTGTCTGAAAGTGGACCTGCTAAGTTAATGGCCGTTTGACCACCGAATTGGACAATCACTCCCTCTGGTTTTTCTTGATCAATAACGTGACAAACATCTTCCGTCGTTAGAGGTTCAAAATAGAGTCTGTCCGAAATATTAAAGTCAGTGGACACTGTTTCTGGGTTGTTATTAATGACAACAGCTTCGTACCCCATACTTCGAATCGCTTCGATGGCATGCACGGTAGCATAATCAAACTCAATGCCTTGACCTATCCGAATTGGGCCAGATCCAAGAACGACAATCTTTTTCTTATCAGAAGCAATAACTTCATTTTCATTTTCATAAGTCGAGTAGAAGTAAGGAGTTGATGATTCAAATTCTCCAGCGCAGGTATCAACCATCTTATAAACGGGTTTGATATTGTGTTGAAGTCTAAGATCATAAATCTCTTTTTCAGATCGTTTGAGGATTTTAGAGAGATATTTATCACTGAATCCGTAGCTTTTTACTTCTCTTAGAACCTCCATCGATTGAGGAGATTCTTTAATTTTTTTCTCAAGTTCGATGATGTGAGCGATTTTTCTCAAAAAGAAAAGATCAATCTTGGTCATTTCATGGATGTCATGAATACTTAAACCTTTTCTCATTCCTTCACTGATCACGAACAATCTCTCGTCATCTTGAGCGAGGATTTTTTTCTTGATTTCAATCAGATCAGACTCGGCCCACTCAGGATGCTCAAGGTGATGAAGACCAACTTCAAGAGATCGGACCGCTTTTAAAAGAGATTCTTCGAGAGTTCGACCAAGCGCCATGACCTCTCCGGTCGCTTTCATTTGTGTCCCAAGTTTTCGATTGGCGTCAGTAAACTTATCAAATGGCCAGCGCGGAATCTTTGTGACCACATAGTCAAGAGCTGGCTCAAAGCAGGCATAGGTTTTTTTAGTGATGGGATTAATAATTTCATCAAGTGTTAAACCTACTGCAATCTTGGCAGCAATCTTCGCGATAGGATAACCAGTCGCCTTTGAAGCGAGTGCCGAAGATCGAGAAACTCTAGGGTTAACTTCAATCACGTAATATTTAAATGAATGTGGGTCGATCGCATATTGAACATTACATCCACCTTCAATTTTAAGAGATCGGATGATTTTTAAAGCAGAGGATCTTAGGAGTTGATATTCCCTGTCACTAAGAGTCTGACTAGGTGCCACGACGATGGAGTCACCAGTGTGGACGCCAACAGGATCAATATTTTCCATGTTACAGACGATGATACAATTATCGTTTCGATCTCTAATAACTTCGTACTCAATTTCCTTAAAACCCGCAATCGATCTCTCAATCAGGCATTGCCCAATAGGAGATGCTGCTAAACCGGATTGCACGAGGAGAGTGAGCTCCTCTGTCGTCTTTGCAATACCTCCACCTGTTCCTCCAAGTGTGAATGCAGGCCTAACAATAATAGGGTAACCAATGGTTTCAGCAAATCTTAGTGCTGACTCAACATCTTCGGAAATAATACTCTCGGGGACTGGTTCTCCAATTTCAATCATCAATGACTTGAAAAGTTTTCTATCTTCTGCTTTTTGAATCGTATCAACTTTACAACCTAAGAGTTCAACTTTTTGCTTCTTTAAAAAACCACTTTCCTCTAAACTTACCGCGAGGTTTAGTGCTGTTTGTCCTCCGAGAGTTGGAACAACTCCATCTGGTTTTTCCTTAGTGATAATCTTTTCCAGAAACTCTGTGGTTAATGGCTCTATATAAACTTTGTGAGCAGTCTCTTTATCAGTCATGATTGTGGCAGGGTTTGAGTTTACAAGAACAACCTCTAGACCTTCTTCAATTAGAGATTTAACGGCTTGTGTTCCAGAGTAATCAAACTCAGCAGCTTGACCAATTACAATTGGGCCAGAGCCAATCACGAGGACTTTTTTTAGATTTTTATGAACGGGCATGTTGACCTCTTGCTAATGTTAAGAATTTATCAAATAACCAAGCTGTGTCTTCTGGGCCAGGACTTGCCTCAGGATGATATTGAACAGAAAAAGCGGGTAGTGATTTATGTTTTAAACCTTCAACCGTATTATCATTGAGATTGATTTGATTAATCACCAGATCAGTTTTTGCCACTGATGAAGTCGTGACTGCATAACCATGATTCTGAGAGCTCATGTAGACTCGGTTAAGATCAAGATCTTTAACTGGGTGATTTCCCCCTCTATGTCCAAATTTAAGTTTCTCAGTCTCTGCTCCGTTAGCGAGGGCAAAAAGTTGGTGACCCATGCAGATGCAAAAAAGAGGAAATTTTTTTTGTATCTCTCTTATCACAGGAAGGACTTCTGGCACATCCTTAGGATCTCCAGGTCCATTTGAAAGTAAGACTCCATCAGGCTTGAAACTATCAATTGTTTCAAATGTTGTATTCCACGGAACTACAACAACATCACATTTTCTATCTAGGAGAGATTTGAGAATATTTTTTTTGTAACCAAAATCCATCATGACGATTCTCTGACCTGTGCCAGGAAAGTGAATCACTTTCTGAGTGGACACTCTTTGAATTTGATCTTTTGTTAACTCTCGGGAAAGGAGTAGTTTGATGTTATGGGTTGGATAATCGACAGGAACAAGAAGTGCTTTCATCACACCAGTGCTTCTTATTTTTTTTGTGAGCTCTCTCGTATCAACCCCAGCAATCCCAGGGATTTTAAATTTTTTTAAAAGATCTCTCAGGGAATATTCATTTCTCCAGTTAGACCCTTCAAAAGAAGCTTCTTTAACAACGAGACCCTTCAGAGCAGGATTCAATGATTCAAAATCATCTTTGTTGACTCCATAATTACCGATAAGAGGATAGGTCATCGTGATAATTTGATCGCAGTATGATGGGTCTGAGAGGATTTCCTGATAACCAGTCATACTTGTATTAAAAACCAGCTCTCCAAGCGAGTAGACATTATCGATGTCGACACCAATTGATTCACCGATATATTCCTCACCAGTGGCTAAAACTAATTTTATTTTTTTCACAATTGACCTCCTAGGGCCCACTCTAAGATGCTCATGCGAGCAAAAACACCATTAGACATTTGTTTAAATATTCTCGATTGAGAATGCTCGATCGCCTCATTACAAATCTCAATCCCTCGGTTGAAGGGACCTGGGTGCATGATAATAGCCTTCGGTTTTAACATTTTAAGCCTGTTTTGATTAAGACCATAATCTTTAAGGTAGGTTTGTGCATTAAGATCTATTCCTTCATGACGTTCAAACTGCACTCTAAGCATCATGAGTGCATCAACATCGCTGATCACTTCATCAAGCTGAGCATAGTGAAGACGTGGGTGATTGACCTTTGGAAGGAGCTCACTTGGACCAGTCAAAAAGAGTTCGAAAGGATAAAAATCTAAGGCTGCGATGAGAGAGCCGGCGACTCGAGAGTGTTTGATATCTCCAGAAACAGCGATTTTAATGTTATCAAAATTCTTAAACTCTTGCTGAAGGGTGAGTAGATCAAGAAGTCCCTGAGAGGGATGTTCACTTTTCCCTGCTCCAGCATTAATAAGTGAGAACTTAAACTGTGAAGATAAATCTTCAATAATCGAGTCGTCAGAGTGTCTTATGATAATTGCATCTACTCCGAGACTCTCGAGAGTTTTGAGTGTGTCATAAACAGTTTCACCCTTTTTTGAACTAGAGTACTCGGGGATGAAGTTAATCACGTGGCAGCCAAGTTTCTTAGTCGCGATTTCAAACGAACATCTCGTGCGTGTACTTGCTTCATAAAAAACATTAGCGACCGTTTTATGTTTAAGAATTTTTTCAAGAGAATCTGGTTTTTGAATTTGGGAAAAATAATGAGCTCTATCTAAAAGCTCAGATAACTTGTGACGAGGAAGACTACGAAACGATAAATAGTGATTGGTCATTGATACCTTTTTTTAGAGAATAGTTTTGAGTATATTTTGTAAAAATTGTAGAATGAACTTGAGTAAGTTGAAGGCGTGAAGATATTTTAATGCGCAGAGACATTTTTTTATCCATTATAATCTTTCGTATTCATCATAATCTCAATGAAATGTTCTTTTTTGGCAAGTGGAAAAAATGGAAAAAATATTCAAACTCAAATCATCGTTTAGCCCTACTGGTGACCAACCACAAGCGATAAAACAGCTGGTTGAATCCTTTAAAAAAAATGATGAAAAATTCCAAACGCTTTTAGGGGTAACGGGATCGGGTAAAACTTTCACGATGGCGAATACGATAGCTGAGCTTGGTAAAAAAACTTTAATTTTGGCACCAAATAAAACCCTTGCAGCCCAACTGTTTGCTGAGTTTAAAGAGTTCTTTCCTGAAAATGCCATTGAGTATTTCGTATCCTATTATGACTACTATCAACCGGAAGCTTATGTTCCAGGGTCAGATACTTACATTGAGAAAGATGCTGCCATTAATGATGAAATCGACAAGCTTAGGCATTCAGCCACAAGATCAATTTTAGAGCGTGAAGATGTGATTGTTGTCTCTTCTGTTAGTTGTATTTACGGTATAGGAGCTCCCGAAGAGTATTTCGCTCAAAGGATCACTTTATTTGTTAATGACAAGCTTGAGAGAGATGATTTCTTGAGACGATTAGTTGAGACTCAGTATCAAAGGAATGACATTGATTTTCATCGAGGTACATTTAGAGTCCGCGGAGATATTGTCGAGGTCTTTCCTGCGTATGAAGAATCAAAGGTTGTAAGGATTGAGTTTTTTGATGATGTGATCGATGCCATCTCAATCGTTGATCCGATCCGAGGGAAGGTTCTCGAAACGATTCCTCGAGTCGAAATTTATCCAAAAAGTCACTACGTTGTTGGTAAAGATAAAATGAAGTCTGCTCTTGAAAAGATCAAGTTGGAATTGAGAGGTCGACTGAATGACCTTAAAGATCAAAATAAACTGGTTGAGCACCAAAGACTGCAGCAAAGAACTTTGCTCGACATTGAAATGATGGAAGAAATGGGTTTTTGTCCGGGAATCGAAAACTACTCTCGGCATCTGAGTGGTGGAGAAGAGGGAGATCCTCCTGCGACTTTGATTGATTATTTTAAAGATGACTTTCTCATGATTATTGATGAATCACATATCACGATCCCACAGGTGGGAGGTATGTATAAAGGAGATCGAGCTCGTAAGCAAACACTTGTAGACTATGGATTCCGTTTACCAAGTGCTCTAGATAATCGTCCTTTAAACTTTCAAGAATTTGAAAGCAAAATGAGTAAAGTTCTCTTCGTCTCCGCGACTCCCGCAAACTACGAACTTGAAAAATCACGAGGTGAGATTGTTGAGCAAATCATTAGACCAACAGGCTTACTTGATCCCATCATCGAAACAAGAGATGCAAAAAATCAAGTTGATGATTTTTTAATTGAAGCGAAGCAGGCAATTAAGTCAGGACATCGAGTTTTAATTACTACACTGACAAAGAAACTCGCAGAAGAGTTAACCTCCTTTTACCGAGGAGTTGGGATGAGGATTAAATATCTTCACTCTGATATTGATACCCTAGAACGGATGGAGATTTTACGAGACTTAAGATTGGGTGAGTTTGATATTCTTGTAGGAATTAATCTCTTGAGAGAAGGAATTGATTTGCCAGAAGTCGCTCTTGTTGGAATCCTAGATGCGGATAAGGAGGGGTTTCTTCGTTCTACGAGGTCCTTAATCCAAACGATTGGTCGAGCGGCAAGAAATTCAGAAGGAAAAGTGATCATGTATGGGTTCAAAGAGACTCCTAGCATGAAGGAATCCATCACGATTACCCGAGAGAGAAGAATCAAGCAGGAAGAGTATAATTTAAAACATGGATTAACCCCGACGACTGTCCTTAAGAAGGTCTCAGGTGGAGTGATTGAAGTCTTAAGAGGAACAAAGAAAACTGACAAAAAAGGACAGAAAAAGGAAAAGATTGAACAAAATCTTTCACCTGAAGCGATTGATGATAAAATAAAAGAACTCAAAGTCCTGATGAAACAAGCTGCGAAAGATTTGCAATTCGAAGAGGCCGCAAAAATGAGAGACGAGATAAAAAATTTATCTGAGCTTAGGTTGATGATATGAATTGGATTCTTTACTTTATCCTTGGGTCGCAGTTTTTGTGGGGAAGAACTGATCACTTTGTGATCAAAATCTATGAAAGATCTGTCATCGTTGAATCGCTGGATAAAGTGAAAGATGTTTTCCAAGTTGTGATTGAAAATAAAACTCTTGCTCCCCAGATTGGTAAAATTATGGTGGGAGAAAAAAATATGGTTTTCTTTAATATCCCTGCAGATCGGACACATTCTCTAACAATAGATAATACGCAAAGAAAAAAAGTAATCTATTATCCTTTGTCACCTTCTTTTCAAGAGGTCGAACTTATATTCCAAAAGAAGCAGTATGAAATCCCACCAAAAAAATAACATCCAAAAAGTAATTCTCGTTATTTCTGATTTGCATTTAAGTGCAGGGAAAATGCTTCGAGGGAAAAGAAATCTACTCGAGGACTTTCACTACGATAGTGAGCTTATTAACTTTTTGAATTATTATTCCTCTGGTGATTACGAAAATATCGATGTTGAGCTTATCATTAACGGTGATTTTTTAGACTTCCTTGCTGTTCCTTATGTTGAATTCTATGATGATGAGTTCTGGAGTGAGAAAGCTGCTCTAGAGAAGTTAAAGATGATCATGATAGCTCACAAACCTGTCCTGAATGCGATGAAATCATTCCTTGCAAAGAGTGGTAAAAAAATAGTTTATATTATTGGTAATCACGATGCAGAGTTCGTTTTCGATTCGCTTAAAGATGAGTTTAAGAATTATTTCGGCGATCTTAAAAGTAAAATCACTTTGAGTAATTCAATCACGACCTATGTCCCAGCCCCGGGAATCTACCTACAGCACGGACATCAATACGAGAGAGCACACGAATTTGATCAAGAAAAATCGATCATCGAAACAGTCGCCGGAGACAAGTACTTTATCCCACCTTGGGGATCATACTACGTTACCAATGTCATAAATAAATACAAGCAAGAGAGAAGCTTTATTAATGCAGTTCGGCCAATCAAGCACTTTGTCATTCATGGATTAATTTTCGACACGTTCTTCACGATCAGGTTTCTTCTTTCTAATTTTTATTATTTTGTCATGGTTCGCTTTTGGCATTTCTACATGACTAAACGCTCGATTAAGGAAGTTGTTCAGGAGATTTTGAGAGAGCTAGAGTTATTTCAAGATTACGAATCACTCACTAGGCAATTTTTTGAAAAAAATACTGACGCAAAAGTTTTAATTGTTGGGCACACTCATAATCCAAGTCTTCGGATTTTCAATGACGGAACAACGTTCATCAACACAGGGACTTGGACACGGATGGTGAATTTAGATCTCGGTCAATGGAATTATGGAAACGCACTTACATATGCGAAAGTTCTGATTAAAGATAAGGAATATATCCTCGAGAATTTCGATCAAAATGTAGAGGTCGATCTTAAGTACTGGATCGGTGAAAATAATTTACCTTATTCAGAGTATCACTAAATTTCTTTCAACTTAGCGACAATTTTTTCTCGATGAAGAGGGAGCTGAACCAGATCTTTGAGTTCAAACATAACGAGTGTTTCAAGATTGAGATGATAGTTTGGATCGAGTAAGGCAATGAGTGGATTTTTAATTTTTTTGATGAGCTGATGTTGTTTAAGAAGGTCAATCTCAGAGATGAGAAGTGCATTTTTTGTCTTGTTTAATTCGTTTAGAACCTCTTCCTCAGAACCAAGTATATCGAGATTGAAGTAACCCTCTTTATTGAGAATCTCTTGGACATATCGAACAAGCGAGCTTGTGCTGAAGTAGAGATAAATAGGGGTTTCCTTTTTCATAACTTAATCATAGTGATCAATTATTTTTTGACAAGGAAAGTTTAAAGGTCTTGATTTTTATAGATTTAAACTGTTTTTGTCGGATGATTTGTCCTCAGAATATTCCCTAAAGTGTTTATTTTTATTGCCGAAAAAGAATGTAATCTTTCACACGTTGTGAAGGATAACAACTTTAAGCATGGAAGCTTATCAAGTCTCTCAAGGTTGGGAACTGATCATCAGGGAATGATGAGGGGATTAAACCAAGGAGGATTTCATGGGTTTTCGTATTAACACTAACATTTCAGCTCTCGCGGCACAAAGATCCATCGCCGTCAACGCAAGAGAGACTGAAGGTAATCTCTCAAAACTTTCATCAGGATCACGGATTGTCAAAGCAGCAGACGATGCAGCAGGTATGGCAATTTCAGAAAAACTTCGTGCAAATATCAGATCACTAAAACAAGCCGATAGAAACACCAACGACGGTATCTCAATGGTACAGGTTGCTGAAGGTGGATTAAACGAAACAAACGCAATCCTTACACGTATGCGTGAGCTTGCTATGCAGACTTCATCAGATACTATTTCAGATTCTGAAAGAGGTATGACAAATATGGAGTACCAAAATTTAAAACAAGAACTTGAAAGAATTTCTCAAATCACTGAATTTAACGGACGCAAACTTCTAAATGGAGAAGGCGATAGAGTTGAAATTCAGGTTGGATATAATAACGACGCTTTTAGAGATAGAATCAGCTATGAAGCAGGTCAAGTTAATGCATCGTCAGCTTCTCTTGGAGTTGAAGAGCTTGATGTTTCTAAAAAAGAAACGTCTCAGGAATCTTTAGGCGTTATTGATGCAGCTTTGAACAAGGTTTCCTCATACAGAGCATTCCTCGGAGCTATTCAAAACAGATTAGTCTCAACTTCGAATAACTTGCAAATCTACACAGAGAATCTTTCTTCTGCAAATTCTCGTATTAGAGATGTTGATTATGCAGATGCTACATCTCAAAAAGCTCGAAATGATATTATTAATGCAGCATCAACTTCGGTATTAGCTCAAGCTAATATGAACGGACAAAACGCACTTAAGCTTCTTTCTTAGTTTTTTTTCTTACCTTGGTTTAGCGGAAGAGAGAAATCTCTTCCGCTTTTTAACCGAACCGACCTTCAATATAGTCTTGGGTCTTTTTAAGTTTCGGATTTGTGAATAAGTTTGATGTCTCATCCATCTCAATCATCTCTCCCATATACATGAAGATAGTCTCGTCGGAAATTCTCTTTGCCTGATTCATTGAGTGAGTCACGATGATCACGGAGTAGTTTCTTTTCAAATCTCGAATGAGATTTTCTACTGCTTCGATTCCGGCAGGGTCAAGAGCAGAGCAAGGTTCGTCTAATAGGAGAAGTTTAGGTTTCATTGGTAAAAGTCTTGCAATACAGAGTCGCTGTTGTTTTTCGAGGCTTAAATTGAGGGCCGGTTTTTTTAGTCGATCTTTTATTTCATTCCACAAACCAACTTGCTCTAAGGAATGCTGGACTTCTACCTGAGCTTCAGATCTCTTCATTTTCGGAAAATGTGAGCGGATCCCGAAAAGAATATTATCTTCAATCGATAATGGTAAAGGATTTGGTTTTTGAAAAACCATTCCGACGTTTTTTCTTAGTTCAGGGAGTGCGACGGAAGGGTGATAAATATCTTGACCTAAAACCTGAACACTCCCGCTATGGCGGATTGTTCCAGTTCTCTCATTAATTCTATTCAGGCATTTGAGGAAAGTACTCTTTCCGCAGCCTGAAGGGCCAATAAGTGCTGTGATCTGTTGAGCGTGGATGCTAAGAGTAAGATCATGTAGGGCCTGAAAGTGACCGTACCAAAAATTAAACTCATTTGTATGGACAATATAATTCTTGATCATAATTAACCAAATAACCCGTTAATGTAATCCCTCGTTCTCTGATCCTTATTTGGATCATTAAAAAGGCGTTGATTATCATCTAAGTCGATAATTTCTCCAGAAAGCATCATGCAAGTTCGATCCCCAAGTCTTTTAGCTTGGTTAATCACATTCGTGACCATGATGATGGTCATATGTTTTTTTAACTCTAATAAAACGGCTTCAATTTTTGTTGTCGTTACAGGATCAATCGCAATAGAAAACTCATCTAGACAAAGGATTTGAGGTCGATGCGAAAGAGCTCTCGCAATTGTCAATCGCTGCTGCTGTCCACCGGACAACTTAGTTGCAAGATGATCAAGCCTATCTTTGACTTCATCCCAGAGAGCAGCTTTTTTAAGTGAGTCTTCCATGATTTCTTGGAGAAGTTTAGGATCATTTATCCCAGACATCCTAGGCGCGTAGGTTACATTTTCTCGAATCGACAAAGGTAAGCCCACTGGTAGTGGTGAGACCATCCCAATCTTACGTCTTAAATGATTTGACTCTCTTTCTGAGAAAATCGACTGATCATCTAAAAGGATATCGCCGGTGAGACGAGCCTCAGTGTTAAAATCAATCATTCGATTAATACATTTAAGGAGAGAGCTTTTACCAGAGTTCGCTGGACCAATAATGGCGAAGATTTCATTTTCAAACACATCGAAAGAAAGATCTTTGAAGGCGCAAGTTGAACCATAGGTAAGGGAGAGATTTTTAATGGATATTTTTTTATTCATTTTACCACTTCCTTTTCGTCCTAAAATAACTTCGTAAAAAAACGGCAAAGGAATTCATCCCTAAAATAAAAAGAATTAAAACCAGAGCATTGGCGTAGGGGTAAGCTTCTGGGACTCCAACCACTTGAGTCGAGATAGTAAATAGATGCATTGAAAGAGACATACACTGATCAAAAACTGACTGAGGAAGAAAAGGCAAATAGAAGGCAACTCCTGTGAAAAGAATCGCAGCCGTTTCGCCCGCTGATCTCCCGACGGCAAAAACAACTCCTGTTAAGATACCAGGAAATGAATTTGGTAAAACGATATAACGAATTGTTTGCCACTTACTTGCGCCAACATTCCAAGAAGCCTCTCTAAATGATTGTGGGACTGCTTTAAGAGACTCTAATGTCGAGGTGATGATGACCGGTAAATTCATCACGGCCAGCGTAAATGAAGCGGCAAGAATACTTGTTCCCATTTTCATGAAGAGAACAAAAGCTCCAACACCAAAGAGTGCGTGGACAATACTTGGGACTCCAGCAAGATTTAAAATCGCCATCCTGATAATTTTCGTGAGGGTGTTATCAGGAGCGTATTCTGAGATATAAATAGCAGCCAAAACGCCAATTGGACATGAAACAAGGACACTAATCATGACAAGATAAAATGTTCCTACAATTGTTGGGAAAATTCCTCCGGCGGTCATTCCTTTTATTGGATCGTCTAAGAGAAAATCTAAGCTAAGAGCAGAATATCCTTTAGCGAATAACCAAAGAATGATGGCCAGGGTTGGGATGAAGAGGACAAATGTCATGAAGCTTAAGAAGCTTGAAAATCTTTTCTCAATCGACTGTTTACGGAGGAGATTGTGGCTTGCTTTAAACATACTATCTCTTTTTTGGTTTAATAAACCACTCTGAAATGAGGTTAATAAGAAAAGAGAAAAAGAAGAGGACAAGTCCGATGGTAAAAAGAGCTTGGTAATGCTCTCCACCCTTTGGGGATTCTCCTAGTTCAGCAGCAATCGTCGCCGTTAGCGTTCTTCCAGGTTCAAAAACACTTTTAGGAATTTGGATTGAGTGTCCTGTTGCCATTAAGACGGCCATGGTTTCTCCTAACGCTCGACCAACTCCAAGAAGAGCTGCCGCGAGGAGACCTTTTTTGGCCGCTGGTAGTAAAACCTTCAAAGCGATTTCCCACTTTGTTGCTCCCATTCCCTCTGCAGCCTCACGATAAGATTCTGGGACGGCACGAAGAGCATCTTCACCTACTGAAATAATAAGAGGTAGAGACATTAGTGCTAGGATAATCGATGCATTTAAAATGTTTAAACCGATAGGTTCATTAAAAAGATAAATGAGAAGAGGATTCACCATCATGATAGCAATAAATCCCCAAACAACTGATGGGATAGCCGCCAAAAACTCAATCATAATTTTATAAATCTCTCTGAGATTTGGGTGGCAGAATTCAGAGATATAAAAGGCACAAGCTAATCCTAAAGGTACCGCCATTAACATGGAGAGAGTGGTGACCATAAGAGTCCCAGTGATAAGAGCAAGTGTCCCGTATCTTACCTTGACGACGGAAGCAGGGTACCAATCAGGAGAAAAGAAAAACTCTTTAAAATTAAAAGCGCCTTTCATGAAAGGAAAGGCTTCTTTAAAAATAAAAATAAAAATCCCAAGAATTAAAATGATGGAGCTCAGACCGCAAATCTTAATCAGAGATTCAATTATTTTTTCGGAAAGTGGTTTTTTCATTATTTATTATCCAACGGGACATAGCCAGCTTTGATCGTGATCATTTGCGCAGCTTTTGATTGAGTCCAATTCATATAATCGTTAATACTTTTATTTTGTGTTTGGTTTGTGTACATGTAGAGATTTCTAGAAATAGGATACTTTTTTGTTTTTGCTGTCTCTAGATTGGGAAAGATGCAGTCTTCGTCCTGATTCAAACACAGTGTCTTAACATTTTTATTAAGATAGCCCATGCCCGAATATCCAATCGAGCAAGGTGTGTGCTCAACAAGATCAATGGCTTCTTTTGAGCCATTAAGGTCCATCGATCCAAGCTTGAGATCTCGTTTTTTTCCAAGGATTGAATCACGAAAATACTGGTAAGTTCCTGAGTTCGATTGCCTTGAAACGCGGATAATTTTGTTATCTTTGCAACCTGGAACCACCGTTCCTCGGATCTGATGCCAGAATTCACATTCTCCACCTTCACCGTAAATGCAGGCAATTTCATCTTTTGTTAAGCCCTGGAGAGGATTTTTGAGATGAACAAAAACAGCTAGGGCATCTATGGCAACGATATATTCTTTAATGTTATCCTGTTTGTTTTGACGTGCTTCTTCTAACTCTTCTTCTTTGATTGCACGAGACGAATTGGCAATATCAACTGTCCCATTAATTAAAGCGGCGATCCCAGTCCCTGATCCACCACCAGAAACCGCAATAGCGAGATCTGGATGAATTTTTTTGTATTCTTCTGCCCAAGCTTGAGCAAGATTAACGAGAGTATCAGAACCTTTATTTTGAATAATAAGGATCTGTTGTTTCTTTGAGCAAGAAAGAAGACAAAATAAAATAAGATAAACAAATTTGTTCATTAATTTAGTCACTTCGTAAAAATTGGCGACATCATAACGATCACGAGTATTTAAGCAAAGTCATCAGAGGCGTCTTAACAAATTCTTAACATTGTTTAGAGGTAGCCACGCTTCATTTGGTCTCGTTCAATTGCGTCAAATAGGGCTTGGAAGTTACCATTTCCAAATCCCCAATGATTTTTTCTTTGAATATATTCAAAAAAGAGAGGTCCAATACAAGTTTGAGAAAAAATTTGAAGTAAATAGCCTTCAGGATCCCCATCAGCTAATAATTTTAATTTTTCTAAATCCTGAATCGATTCAGTAATTTGGAAAGGTCTTTTTGGTAAATCCTCATAATATGTTGAAGGGACATCGAGAAAAGCAATCTCCCGCTGTCTCAGTTCACCTACAGTAGAGAGGATGTCAGGCGTCATAAGAGCAATATGTTGAACTCCCGGGCCTTTATGAGTGTCTAAGAACTCTTGGATTTGAGACTTCCCATTTTCCTTCTCTGGCTCATTAATTGGGATAATAATCGAATTATCTGCCAATTGGACAACTTTAGAGTTGAGTCCCGTTTTTGAACCTTTGATATCAAAATAACGTGTTTCAACAAACCCATAAGTTCGTTTATAGAAATCAACCCAATAATCCATTTGTCCTTTAGGTACATTATTAGTGAGGTGATCAATTCTTGAAACTCTAGTAGTTAGTGGTGTTGCCATATTATCTTGAGTTGTTTCAAATCCATCTCTGAAAAGAGACGACGGTCTTTCAACAAACTCATTCACCACATCTCCAAAACCTTGAATGCTTCCCGTTTTGATCATCCCTTGAGCAGTCTCAGTTATCTTGAGATCATGGATAAGTTTCGCACCATTTTTCGCTGTTATCTCTAGCGCCTTTTCAACACTATCAACTTGGAAAGAAATTTTACTTACTCCTTCTCCATGGTTTTTGTAGTAATCACGAGATAGTCCCGTTGCCTTTGAGGTCACAAGAAACCTAACTTGGCCTTGAGTAAAAAGAATTTGATCGCTTGCTTTGGCCGTGGCTGAAAAACCCATTTTCCTAAAAAGAGATATCGTTGGAGAACTAAGTGAATCAACGGTGAATTCAAGATGATCAATTGATCTTAAACCTGCGGGGTTTTGAGTCATAAATATATCCTTTTTAGTTTCGCCCTATTCTTCAATGAAAGTAGGTTTTTGTCAAAATCTGAGGTACTTTTAGTCTATGAAAAAAATTATTGATTCAGTTGCAGTCCTCCTAAGTTATCAAAATGAGATTTTGATTATTCAGCGTCAAAATCATTTACATGCCTTCCCTGGCTACTGGGCTTTTCCGGGTGGAAAAGTTGAAGCGGTCGATTTTTCTGATGGAGAATTTTTTTTTAAAGAAGAATTATCTCAATCGGTTGAAAACGCTTGTTTTCGAGAGATCAAAGAGGAGCTAGGGATTGATTTTAGGCTTGAGCGTACGATGATTTCTTCTCTTAAAGAGGTTGGAGTTGCTTTGAGTCCTGCTTTTAACCCAATTCGCTTTTCAACACACTTTGTGCATATTGAATTAAATAAAAAGCCTAGCCTTCAAGTGGATGAAGATGAGATTTTTTGTGCTCATTGGAGAACAAAAGAGCAGCTTCTTGATCAATACCGAAATGGAAATCTCCTTGTGGTTCCTCCTGTCTTGAGTCTGATTGAAACCTTTGGTTTTGATCAAATGACTTGCTCCTTGAGATTAGACCATGAGTCGGATATACCTTTCGTTGAATCGCTTTATAAACTTCGTCAATATATGCCTCTTTCAAATACTCTACCACCGGCAGAGAGAACGAATTGTTTTGTGATCGATGAGAAAATCGTCGTTGATCCGAGTCCGAAAAATGAGCAAGAGTTTGATCTACTTTTAGCACAGCTTCGTCATCATCCTTTAGAAATTCTCTTTATCACTCATCAACATCCTGATCACTACGAGCGTGCGAATAGAATTGCTCGTGAATTAAAACTTCCTGTTTATATTAGCCTAGATTCTTATTCACGAATTTGTTCGAAGTTCCCTGACTTCTTTGCAGATTTAAAAATCTATCATCCTAAGGATGGAGAGGTGATTGGAGAGTGGCTTGGTAAAAAAATTAACGTGATGGAAGTCCCCGGCCATGATGAGGGGCAGTTAGCATTGATGCCTGAGACAAAAGAGTGGTTTATTGCGGGAGATCTTTTCCAAGGCATGGGGAGTGTTGTGATCGGAGGAGAGGAGGGGAACATGAAAAAATATATGCTCACTCTCGAGAAGGTTATTAACATAAATCCAAAAGTTCTTTATCCCTCTCATGGTATCGGTCTCGGTGGCGTAAACATCTTGAAGAAAAACCTAGAACATCGAAAGCTCAGAGAGGATCAGGTTTTAAGATTAATACAAATGGGCCATCAAGAGGAAGAGATCCTGACTCATCTTTACAGTGACATCCCACAAAATCTTCAGCTTTATGCTAGAGAAAATATTAAAAAACACATTGAAAAATTAAAAGAAGAAGGCAGGATTTAAACCTGCCTTCTCAGTTTAGATAACCTTGATGAACATAGAGACGATAGATTTTATCTTTCGTTCTTCTGATCGAGAAATTACCCTGCTCTTTCTGCTCCACCAGAAATTGATAAAACTCTGGTCTCGTGTCTGCGATTTCAAGAACTGATTTTCCTTCAAATTCTCCGAAATCGATCACGACTTTTTCTTCAGCGATAATACCCGTTAACGGACTTTGCTCCTGCGCCATGATTCCCTCCTTAGAATGCGTGGTTCAGTTAATGTCAAAAAACTGTCATTAATTAATTGTGCAAAATTTTAGATGAATTTGAAAAGACTAGTTTTTATAAAATTGCTTTAAAAAATAAACAAGTGCTTTGAATTCCTGAGGGTAATCATCAATCATAAGCCTCTTAACTACTTCAAGAGACTTATAAACAGATACACCTTTGCGATAGGGGCGATCTGTTGTCATCGCAACCATTAAATCAAAGACACCGATGAGTACTGTTTCTAGTCCGTAAGTCATTGGAGGTAATTGCTCTCCCTTATGACTCTTGGCAATCTCTTTGAGGCGATCATTGAGGAAGTGATGATCTTTAATCATTTGGAGATAGTTTTTTGAAAGTGGAACTCGTCCATCGAGAAGATCAAAGGAGAAATCCGTATGTCGGGAGAAGAGTTCTATTTCGTATTTCCCTAAGTTGATAACGTCATACTGAGCCGTCGGGATGAGACTTAATCCAATATCTTTGAAATAACTTGTGAGAAAAAGTTTTTCTATTTCTTTGTCTTGAAAAAGTTTTGTCGATTGCAAATAAGACAAGAGAAGAATCGAGCAAAGCATTGGCTGAGAAACGAGATAATGAAAATTATCTTGGACTAAGTTTTGATAAAATTGTGAGTGATCTTTCTTATTATTGATCAAAAACTTCCCAAGATTTAATGAGCTTTGAAATTGAAGAGTTAAGACCTCGTCATTATGAGGATCCTTGTAGAGAGTATCTTGGTGGAGACAAAGAAGTTTAATATTTTTCTGACCATTATCAACAGGGTCACCGATTGAGAGTGATCTCGTTACCTTGATGAGTGCTGCTTGTAAGCTTGATTTAATTTGATCGTAATCTTCAGAGTAGAGATAAACCTCTTTGAAGGAGTTATCAATCAGAGCAATGATTTGTGATTTTGTAGGTAATGTTCCCTCAGAGATGACTTGGATAAAAACACCGTCGCGATAAACATAGGCTGGGTGTTTTAAAATCTTGGATAAATAGAGTTCTCCGACCATCACGGGGTTTAATTTTAAGGCTAGGCGATGGTGATCCACAAAGGACACATAATTGGGCTTAACGAGCATGAGACCTCTTAAAATTATTTTAACTCAATTTTAAAAAATCTCATGAAAAAAGTTATAACTTACTGATATTTTGAATGATGAAGGATTTGAATGAGTGACCATTTGCCTCCATCATTTTAGGGAACATCGAGATAGGGGTCATGCCGGGGAAGGTATTGATCTCATTAAGATAAATCTCTCCGTTCTCGAGGAAAAAATCAATCCTTGAGAGGTGCCTGAGCTTAAGACCCGATTGGAGACGAAGACAATAGTCATGAATAGTTGCCACTTGGGAGTCGGTTAAACCTGGAGCTTTAATCTCGGTCGTGGTTTGGCTTTTGCCTGAGTATTTCTCTTCAAAGGAGTAGAACTTGCTAGGGCAATTGATTTCACCCGGGTAGGAGAGTTGAATTTTTCCATCAAACTCATAAAGAGAAACTTCAAGCTCTCGCGGGACTAGTTTTTTTTCAACTAAAACGAAGGGAGAATATTCAAATGCTTTTTTTAGTGTGGGCATTACTTCCTCTTCTTTGATCGCCATATAACAGCCAACAGAAGAGCCTTGGTTCGAAGCTTTGATGACAATCTCGCCATGATGCTTAAAGAAGGCTAATACTTTTTCTTGAGACTCAGATGAAAGATCACTTACGAAAACATAAGGAGTGTTTTTCACTCCTAAGGCCGTTGCCCATAATTTGGTTGTGATTTTATTAAAACACATCTTCGATGTTTCCGAGTTACAACCGAGGTAGGGAAGATTAATCATCTCAAAATAAGATTGAAGATCTCCCGTCTCACCTGGATAACCATGAATACAAGGGATCGCGATATCAACAGGAGTTGATGACTTACTTGAATCATCAGAGAAACGAAGCTGTCTTTTGGCATCAAGAAGTCTTTTGTTATTATTCTCATCGACCCAATCACCATTTTTTTCTATGACAACAAGGGTTGTATGGAAATCTGCAATCGAATCGAGGCACTCTTTAAGATACTTGACCGAGACGAGAGAAATATCATGTTCCGTACTTCCGCCTCCGCAGAGAAGAAGAATATTCTTTTTTTCTAGCATGAGATCGTCCTTAATTTTGCAGGCATTTTCTCGGCGTCTAATACAGTAAATGTTTTCTTCAATTCAGAGATGGTGATTGTTTCTGATTTTTGCTCACCGTATTTTCTCAAACTCACGGATTGAGTTTCAATTTCTTTGTCTCCCATCACAATCATGAAAGGAATTTTTCCGGTCTGTGCTTGCCTTGTCTTTAGCCCCATCGATTCATTTCTATCATCCACACGAACTCGGAACCCAAGTTGAGCTAGTTCTCGACTCAAACTTTGGCAAGCTTCAAGATGAAGTTCGTTTTTCACTGGGATGATCACTGCTTGCTCTGGAGCAAGCCAAAATGGGAAAGCTCCACCAACGTGTTCAAGATAGACACCGATAAACCTTTCAAGAGAGCCAAGGAGGGCACGATGGATGACCACTGGACGCTCCATCTCTCCATTTTGATTGGTGAATTTTAAATCAAATCGATCGGGAAGTTGAAAATCGAGTTGAATCGTTCCAAGTTGAAAGTAGCGTCCTATAGCATCAGCTACTTGAATATCAATTTTAGGTCCGTAGAACGCGCCATCACCTTCATTCACAAAATAGTTTTTTCCAGAAGCATCGAGAGCTGATTTTAGAGCTGCCTCGGCTTTATCCCAAGTTTCATCACTTCCTACTCTCATCTCAGGTCTAGTTGAGAGTCCGATTTTAATTTTCTCAAAGCCAAAATGTTCATAACCAATAAAGAACATTTCCATAAGTGTTTTTATCTCGGTTTGAATATCTTCCATTTGAATAAAGATGTGAGCATCATCTTGGCAGAAAGTTCTCACTCGGGTCAATCCAGCGACAACACCTGATTTCTCATATCGATGGAGTCGACCAAAGTCTGCAAAACGCAGAGGAAGATCTCGATACGAATAGCGATGATGAGAGAACATCAGCATGTGGCACGGGCAGTTCATTGGTTTAAGAGCAAATTCTCTTTCATCAATTTGGGTGAAGTACATGTTCTCTTTGTACTTCTCATAATGGCCTGATGTGTGCCACAAATCGACATCGAGTACTTGTGGTGTGATGACTTCTTGGTAGTCATAAATTTTATAAATCCGTCGCATGAAATCTACGAGCGAGTTATAGATGAAAGCTCCCTTGGGCATAAAAAACGGCGAAGCTGGAGCAACCGGATCGAAAATAAAAAGATCTAATTCTTTTCCAAGTTTTCGGTGATCTCTTTTTTTTGCTTCTTCGAGCATTGTTAGATGATTTTTTAACTCTTCTTTTGATTCAAAACAAGCTGCATATATTCTTTGTAGCATTGATCGGGTTTGATCTCCTCTCCAGTAAGCTCCGGCTGTATGAAGAAGTTTAAAACTCACGGGTAGATGTGAGGTTTTTTCAACATGGGGTCCAGTACAAAGATCGAAGAAGATATCACCTTGAGTGTAATAACTTATGACTTCACCATCCGGGATATCTCGGATGAGTTCACATTTTAATTTTTGCCCCTTAGATTCAAAGAGTTTTATGGCTTCTTCACGGCTGACTTCATGTCTCACAACAGGAAGGTCACGTTTTATAATCTCTTTCATTTTATCTTCAATTTTTTTGAGATCTTCGTCTGAGAGCTTAGTCTTCATATCAATGTCATAATAGAAACCATGTTCAATCGTTGGGCCAATACCAAGTTGAACATCATCATTCGGATAAAGTTCCATTAGGGCTTGAGCCATCAGGTGAGCAGTCGAGTGTCTTAGAGTATCAAGGTCATATTTTGACATGGGAATCCTTTCACATAAGAATGGAAAATTTAGACGATTTTTAGAGTATCAGTCTCATCTCGTTTTATCAATGAGTTATAGAATACCTCTTACACCTTGTAAGTGTTCGAAATTAATAATGAAATGTGTAAAAAATGGCTATTTCTTTCATGTAGCTTGCTTTTTTGTTCACAATATTGTTTAAGTAGGTCCCAACTGGAATTCTTAAGAGGAGTTAAAATGGACATCACTCAAAGCCCTTCGGTTGAATCACTCATGCGAAGAACAGTTGTGGATCTTGAAAAAGATGATAAGTTTCTCGCTCATTTGCCTACCGATTCATCTCGGCTTGAAGGTCAGGGTCATTACCGCCTAGCAAAAATCTTTTATGATAAAGCGGATTTTGAGAAAGCTGAGGAGCATTTCCTTGAAGCTTTAAAACGCACAGAACTCCCACAAGACGCTTATGTTATTTTTAAAGTTTACGGTTTCTTAATAAGAATTTATTCAGAGAGTTTAAACGAAGTTGAGGCAAACAAGTATATTCAGCTATCTAGTGACTTGATTGAGAAAATCGTTGGAGAGCTTCCTTCTTTGAGTGGTGAGTATTTTTATAATGCAGCACTCGTTAATACCTATAAAGGTGATTTTAATGGAGCTCACAAGAACTTTAATCAAGCCTACAGAAAAGCTCAAATGGAAAACGATCCTGAGCTCATGGCCAAATCTCTCTATGCCCTTGCTACAAACTCGTATCAATTGAAAAATTTTGCTGAATCTCTTGTGTACCTAAATCAACTCAATGAGCTTCTTAATATTTTGAAGAAAGGTTACCTTAAGGGAAGTATGCACCTTCTTTGGGCGAATACCCTAAGAGAGTTAGGAGAGTTGAGTCAGTGTCTGACTCATTACGATCTTGCGATGAAGTTCCTTCACACGAAAAGATGTTGGAATATGCATAATTATGTCCTTTTAAATAAAGGGATTGCGCTTAAGAAGATGGGTGAGTTCGCGAAAGCACTACTCCTTTTTGGAATCGCTCAAAACTCATTAGATGATGATTACTTCAAACGCCTTGAAGAGCTTGTTCGCTCTGAGGTTGATGACGTCAATGACTCAAGTGTTGACCTCTATCTTGATCGTCACAACAGAGTCATTCATGAAAAAAATCTCGGAGTTATTGATTTTAAACATAGATTCGTTCTTCTTGAGATCCTTTTCTTGTTAGCGCAAACGCCTGGCACGTATTACAATAAGGAAGACTTAGCTAAGATGATCTGGAAAGATGAATATAACCCTTTGATCCACGATAAACTTATCTACACGAGCATTAGTCGTTTAAGAAAGCTCATTGAACCGAAAGGAGTGAAGCGTCAGTATATCCTCAGAGGTAAAGATGGTTACACCTTTAACCCACGAGTGAATGCACGTTTCCACAAAGAGAATGAAGTTAATAAACAAAAAAATATTGGTAATATCGAAATTAGTTCTCCTCTTTAATTACGCCCTCGCTGGTGAAGGTAACTTTATCAGCGAGGACAGACTTCTTTTCAAAATATCAGACAAGGTCATATCACAAGAGGACATTGGGTATTTTGACAGAAATATCAAAACTCTTAAATGCCTGTACCCAGATTCCTTGACCTACCGCTACTTCGGAGAGGAATTTGTGGAAACCTTAAGCCGTTTTCAAAATACTGATTTTCCATCTGAGGTAAAAAAAGATCTCATCTTCAAAAAGAAACTTGTGAGTCTTTTCAAACTTCTGAAGTATTCCGATTCTCAAAGGTTAGGTCTCTCCAAAGATCTCGTTTCACTTGTTAAAGAGTCAATTCGAGTTAATCGATGTAAAACTGATGTTTTGTTTAAAGGGGAGCTTAGGGCTAATTTTAAATCGCTCCTTTCCTTGGAGCTTTATCTTAAATCTCGGTATGCCACGAGCTTAAAGGGACAGGATAGTCAGGGGGATCTACGTCAATCAATGGATATCCTGATTGAGTCGATTGATAAGCAGTATCAACATGAATTTTATTTTTAAAGATCTCCCAAGCCTTGATCAGACAGTTCTAGATAAAATCATTGAGCTGGATCAGACATTCTTTCCATATCCATGGAAACAGACCCACTGGAATGAGCGCACAGATTCTTTTTCGCTCGTTTATGATGGTAACTTAGACCGATTTGCTCTGTTCGAACTAGGAGATGATCGAGTCGCCTTATTGCATAAAATCCTGGTTCATCCAAAGCAAAGAGGTCAAAAAAAAGCTCAAGAGCTGTGGGAATTCGCTCAAACTGAATTAAAAAGACGAGAGGTCATCTCAGTGCTTCTTGAGGTTAGTGAGGATAATCAGCAAGCGATCTCTTTCTATGTCCGGCAGGGCTTTCAACCTTTAAATAAGATAAAAAGCTACTATTCAGATGGTAAGTCTGCCCTCAGGATGCAATTATTCCTTAATGATGCTCTAGGCTAGAGTTGCGCTTTTGCACAGAGTCTGTTAAAAACTAATTCTACTCGAAGTAGGTTTAACAATGTTGAGGGTGGATTTATTCCATCCTTTTTTATTTTTATGGACTTAAATTTAACAAAATCTGGATTAGAAAAAAGATTTTTAGATCTTTGTGAGCCTATTGTTATTGAAGCTGGCTATAGACTTTACGACATGGAATATGCCCCACAACAAAAAGTTCTGAGGCTCTTTATTGAAGATCCAAGAACGAGCACGGCCGTCATTGAAGATTGCATCAAAGTAGATCATCTCTTGAGTCCGGTTTTTGAAACTGAAAACTGGATACCTGATGAAATAGTTTTAGAAGTTTCTTCACCTGGTATGTTTAGAGATCTTAAGACAACGGAGCATCTTCAAGCTGCCGTTGGAAAAAAGATTTTGGTCGTGATCAAGGGACAACTTAAAGCAGAACTATTGACTGGGCTGCCAAAAAGTTTTGAGAAAGAAAAAAAATGGAGAGGAGAGTTGTTAGAGTTTAACGATAAGTCTCTTGCTCTTCTGATTAAAGATAAAAAAATAAGTATTGAGTTTGAACAAATAAAAAATGCAAATTTAGATCCCGATTTTTAAATCGGAATTGATGAAAGGAGTATAACTGTGAACTTTTCAGAACTAGGACGAGTCATCGAGCAACTTGGAAAAGATCGTGGGATAAAAAAAGAGTTTATTATCGGCGCTATTGAGCAGGCTTTTCTTGTAACTGCACGTAAGAAGTTTGGTATTCAAGGAGAGTATGAAGCTCGTTATAATGAGGATGACGGAGAAGTTGAAATTTACCAATATAAGAACGTCGTTGAAAAAGTAAGAGATGGAATTGTCGAGATTGACTTCGATTCAGCTAAAAAGCTTGATGAAGGGTGTGAGCTTGGAGATCAGCTTGGACTTAAAATTGAGAATCCAGGTTTCTCTAGGGTTGATATTCAAACCGCAAAACAAATCATTTTTCAAAAAGTAAGAGACGCAGAAAGAGACATTCTTTTTTCAGAATTCAAGCATAGAGAGGGTGACCTTGTGACGGGGATTGCTCGTCGTTTCGAAAAAGGAAATGTTGTACTCGACTTAGGTAAATCCGATGCGATCTTACCTAAAAAAGAAATCATTTTTGGAGAACAGTTTAAACCAGGAGACAGAATCCAGGCTTATCTTTCTGATGTTGTTATGACTAATAGAGGTCCGGAGATTCGTCTTTCGAGAACCTCACCTATGTTCCTCGTGAAACTTTTCGAAGTCGAGGTTCCTGAAATTCAAGACGGGACAATCGAAGTGAAGGCTGCGGCTCGTGAGCCAGGTCATCGAGCCAAGATTGCGGTTACGACTGGTGATAGAGATATCGATCCAGTAGGAGCTTGCGTCGGGATGAAGGGATCAAGAGTTCAAAATATTGTTAACGAACTACAAGGTGAAAAAATTGATATCGTTAGATGGAATGAGGATGTAGAAACTTTCTCTAAAGCAGCTCTCGCTCCGGCGGAAATTCAATCGATATCAGTAAATCACGAAGATCATACTTTAGACGTTATCGTTGAAGACGATCAGCTTTCTTTAGCGATCGGAAGAAGAGGTCAAAACGTTCGCCTAGCAGCTATGCTTACAGGATGGAAGATCAATATCATTTCTAAAGCGAAGCTTCAGGAAAGAGTGAAACTTGCGGTCGAAAATCTTACTCAGCTTACGACTGTTTCTGAAACAACGGCACAAGTTCTTGTTCAGAAGGGCATCATGACTGTGGTTGATCTTAGCTCAGCTACGCCTGAAGAGATTTCACGATACTTAGGTAAGTCACAGGCTGACTCTAAAGCAATGATTGAGTCTGCTGTCGCTGCTTTAAGTGATGAGTCGATCAAGAAAGAACTTTCTGAAGAAGCTGAGATCATTTCTGCTTCAGCAGTACCGAATCAGTCAGGCTTCAAGCGTACTGATAGAAGTGAAGTTAAAAAGACTGATGATGCGTCGAAGTTTTCTGAAGCTGAAAGAAGATTAAGAGAAGAATTAGCAGCATTTAAATTAAAATAAGAGAATTTAAACGGAGATAAGAATGGCAAAAAAAGTTTATGAACTTGCCAACGAAATTGGAGTGGGAGCTCTCGATTTAGTTGAAAAGCTTAAATCGATGGGACTCAATGTGAGAAATCATATGGCTTCTCTGACGGACGAAGAGGTCGCAAGAGCAAAAGCTGCTTATGAAACTCCTCAAAAATCCTCTGCACCTGTTAAAAAAGCAGTGGTTAGAAAAGTTATTAGAAAAGAAGTTTCTGCAGAAGAAACAACTAGTGTCGCTCCTCCAGAGATCAAAGAAGAAATTGCAGCGGTTGTTGTTCAGGCTCCTCCTGTAGCGCCGGCGCAAGTTGTAGCGGCTCCAGTGGTTGAAGCACAACCAACAGCTCCCTCAGCGATTGATGATAAGCCGAAAGGCTTGATGGTTAAGAGGAAGACAAAGGCTCAGAAAGAAGAGGAAGATAAAAAAGCTCTTGAAGCGAAAGAAGAGGCGATTATCCAAGCGGCTAAGGAGCAGGCAGCTCTTGCGGCTCGTGAGAGTAAAGATCCACCTCCTGCATCGAGCTTTAATACGTCTGCGAAAGTAAGAGATCCTAAAAAAGATTATTACGAAGAAAAAAGACATACCTTTACACCAGTCTTTATTCCGGAAGAGAAGAAAAAAACAGAGCAGGATGCCGATAAAAAAACGACAGCGGATTCACGTCTTAAGTTTCGACCGGCCAATCTTCCTGTTACGGATGAGCTAGAGACAGATGATGAACGTGATAAAAAGCGCGTAGGTGATCTGGCTGCGATGATGGGTAAAAAAGGTGTGACGAGCGGAAAACGCGATATCACCATGCTTCGAGCAGAGGAAGAACTTAAGTACGTAACGAACCTTGTTGGTAAAGCAATCTATACTCCTGCGAAAAAGAAAAAAATGTATTCAGGTCCAACACAGAAAACTCTCATAACTGAAGTTAAAGAGTCTAAACGTGTCGTTCAAATGAGTGGCGTTACCACAGCTGCTGAACTTGCTCAAAAACTAAGTCAGCGGTTTGAAGCTTTCTCAAATAAAGTTCTAGAGCTCAATCTCCTTGTGAGAGAAGATGATTACATCGGTGTGATCCTCGCTGGAGAGATAGCGGCTCTTTATAACTATAGAGTTGAAGACGTTGCTTTCAAAGAAGAGGAACTTCTTCAGACAAAAGCCAAAGAGGATACGAGCGGGCTTCCATTACGTAACCCGATCATTACGATCATGGGTCACGTTGACCACGGAAAGACATCACTTCTTGATTATATTAGAAAAGAAAAAGTTGCAGCAGGTGAGGCTGGAGGGATTACTCAGCACATTGGTGCGTATTCCGTTAATGTAAAAGGTTCAACTCTAACGTTCCTAGATACTCCTGGTCACGCAGCCTTTGGGGCCATGAGACAGAGGGGTGCTAATATCACAGACATTGTTGTTTTAGTGGTTGCAGCAGACGATGGGGTGATGCCACAGACAGTGGAGTCGATCCGTTATTGTAAAAATGCAGGTGTGCCTATTATTGTGGCCGTTAATAAAATTGATAAGCCATCGGCTAATCCAGATAAAGTTAAACAAGGCTTAATGGAATTTGAACTTCTTCCTGAAGAGTGGGGAGGAGAGACTCAGTATGTGCATGTTTCAGCCTTGACTGGTGAGGGAGTTGATAAACTTTTAGAGTCGATTCAACTTCAGGCAGAGATCATGGAGCTTAGAGCAAATCCAAAAGGAAATGCAGAAGGTGTAGTGATTGAATCTAAAATTGAACTCGGTCGTGGTCCGGTTGCGACCATTCTCGTTCAGAAAGGAACTTTAAATAAAGGTGATGCGATTGTTGTTGGAGAAACATCCGGAAGAGCAAGATCTCTTATGGATTTCTCTGGAAAAATGCTCAACTCAGCTGGCCCTTCAACACCGGTACAAATCCTTGGTTTAGAACTTGTGCCAACGCCAGGAGATCTGCTCAATGTCGTGAAGAACGAGAGAGAGGCAACTAAGATTGTTGAAAACAGAATTAACGAAAGAAAAGCTCTCGCTAATACGACTGTTGAAGCTAAAAAAGTTAGTCTTGAGGACTTCTTTGCGACAGCTCAGAATAACTCTGAAGCAGAGAAAAAAGTTCTCAAACTCATCATTCGTTCGGATGTTCAAGGCTCTTATGAAGCTATTAAAACTGCGGTTGAGCAGATTGGTAATAGTGAGGTTTCGGTTGAAGTTATTGGTGGAGGTGTTGGTGCCATCACGGATAACGATGTTAATCTCGCTGCTTCATCGAAAGGTTTTGTCTTTGGGTTCAACATGAGACCAGTGACAACTGCTCGTAGAATTGCTGAAGAGAAGGGTGTCGATATCAAAACGTATTCGATTATTTATGAACTCATTAATGATGTGACATTGGCCCTAGAAGGGATGTTAACTCCAGAGAAAGTTGAGAAATATATCGGTCGAGCTCTTGTTAAAGATACGTTCTCTATTCCAAAATTTGGAACTATCGCAGGGACATCAGTTGCAGATGGAAAAATTGAAAGAGGTTGTAACATACGACTTCTTAGAGATGGTAAAATCATCTATGACGGAAAACTTTCTACCCTTAAACGGTTTAAAGATGATGTTAAAGAAGTTAAGACAGGATTTGAGTGTGGTATGTCTTTAGAAAACTACAACGACATTAAAGTCGATGATATTATCGAGGCGTACACCATGGAAGAGAAGAAAAGAACTCTGAATTCAGATCTTAATCTTTAAGGTATTCCCGTGGCACAAAGAGGAAATTCAAAATTTTCTAAACTAAAATACGAAGAGAAGATCCGTGATGAAATAAATCTCGCTTTAAGGCGAGAGTTCACGGATCCTCGTCTCGTAAATGTCTCAATAACCCACGTAGAACTTAATCAGGATTACTCTCACGTGAAGGTCTACTGGGATACTTTCAATGTTAAAACTCGTGGAGACGCCAAGCAAGCACTCGACAGTACTTCGGCGAGGATGCGAAAGTTACTCGCGGCTAAGATGGAAGTTCGTCATACACCTGAGATTCACTTCATTTATAACTCTCAATTTGAAGATGAGGCGAAAATTTCAAAACTCCTAGAGGAATCTTCCTCTGATGAAGAGTAAAGAAGTTCTTTTTCCTCCACTTGTGTTTAATGTTTTTAAACCACCTCGGATTTCATCTCATGATGTCGTGAGACACTTCAAACGTCATCTTCCTCAGGGATTTGGGAAAATTGGACATTTTGGCACACTCGATCCTTTTGCCTCAGGTGTCTTGATGGTTGGGATTGGTGGAGCCGCCAGACTCAACGATTACATTCATGCTCATTTACCTAAAACTTATCTTGCAGTTGGAAAGCTTGGTATTGAAACTCCGACTGGTGACTATACATCTGAGATCTCGCAGCTTGATGAATCAAGCTATCTCACGACAGAGATTGCCAAGCTTCCTCGAGAGTTTCTTCATGAACGCATGAAAGAAAAATTTGAAGGTGATTATCTCCAGTCTCCACATCAATATTCTGCAGCTAAGTACATGGGGAAAAACCTTCATGAGTGGGCAAGACTTGGAGTTGAAATTAAAAAAGATGAGGTTCAAAGAAAAATCTATTCAATTGAAGTGATTAAATATTCTTTCCCTTATTTTGTTTTTAGAGCAACAGTCTCATCAGGAACTTATATCCGGACTCTTTTTTCAGATATGGCGAGAGATCTCGGAACTTTTGGAAGTCTTATTGCTCTTCATCGTGAGAGTGTTGGATCTGTTCGTCAAAAAGAGGCGCTAAGAAAAATCAACTGGCCCAAAGAGAGGAGCCTAGAAATCATGGGGCGTGGGATGTCTCCGACCACTATTTTACCATTTGAAAAAATCATTTTGAGCTCAAATCAGGTCAAAGAAATTAAGAATGGAGCATTCATTAAACTCAATCAATTCAACCTCTCAACTTCTCATAATGAATTTTGGATGCTGGATGAATCTCAATCCTTAGTGGCACTTGCTGAAAAAATAGAAGGAGATAAATTAAAAGCTCGGATCAACTTTCATGAGTTGAACTCCCTCTAAAACTTTTCCCCAACAGGCATTAATAAAATCATTCGCTTCAGGAAAATCTTTCGGATAAATCTCAGCATGCACAATAATCCCAAGTTTAGTTCTTGGATTCACTTTTACGGAACTCAGTAGATGTTGAGTTCCATAAAGACTCGTGGGGATGACTGGGATATTGTTTTCATACGCATAATAGAGAAGAGATTGTTTTATTTCTGCTGTTGTTTTTGGCTCTCCCGTTTTTGATCTTGTTCCTTCAGGATAAATCTGTACGGCCACATTATTCTTTAAGCGTCTCATTGTTTCTTTCAAAACTTTTTTTCGTGAACTGATTTTAGAGCGCGACACGGGCATTGCTCCAGAAGCCCAGGCAATGAGTCCCACAACAGGTAAATAGAGAACTTCTTTTTTCATGACTGGCGGAATTTGGTAAATAGTTGCTACAAGAGGTATGTCCGCCATACTCAGATGATTACTAATGTAGAGTCCTTTAAGTGGACCTTTTTTTAAATCTTCTGATCTTTGATCAAGAGAAGTTACTATTGTTGCGCCGCAACCTTGAGTAAGAAAAACCTTTCCAAAACATTTCCAGCCAAAACCCATGAGCTGAATACGCTTTTTTAGAGGTAAAAAGAGAGAAATGATCGCCAGTGGGGGCATGATTAAACAAAAAATTACGATCGAGATTAAATAAGCCCTGACTGTGATAAGGTATTGCATGTGAGAGATCATATTTGATCTGATCTTTTAGTTCAAATTCTTTAACTCTTAAGTTATTATTTCTACAAAACATACATGTTCAGGAGACGTTCGTGTCAACCAGTTTAATCGCTATGGGCATTGCCCTTTTTGTTGTACTTAACATGGTTATTGGGATTGCAGGATTAAGTTTACTTGTAGGTGCCCTTGAGACTTATTTTGGTAAGCCAAAACTTGTGATTTTAAGACCAACTCAAGGTGGAAACGTTTTTGCCTTCGGTTTAAAATGGAACTCGGCTAAAGAACCAGCTTCTATCGATAACTTTAGACTTAAGCTTTATAACCCATTCGGTAAGCCTGCCCAAATTGAAATGATCAAACAATTCGAGGCTCAGAAAGATACATTCGCTAAAGAGCTTGATATGGGGCCAGCATTAAAGGATTTTTTAGGTTTAGACAATATCGATCAAACGAGTGTTCTTATCGAAGCGTCTTCATCAAAAGATGGGATCACTTTTTCTTTCGAAATGAAAGGATCAAAATTTAAAAAACTAGTTCAAGGCTCATCAGAGACGGCTACTCAGTTTAATCAAAAAAATCTTGTTGGTGTTGCAATCGAATCGAAACCACCTATCGATGTACCTATCAGAAGTTTTATTGCTGACACAGTTCCTGGTCATGGAGCTCTGTTAAAGATTGCAACGAATCCTCTTTTTGCAGGTGAGTTCACCGCTCCACAAGCAGCAGCAAGTTCAACTGGAGCTGCAGTGGCAGCAGTTGCAAACTTTGCTGTAACAAAGGTTTGGATCGAGCCAGGATGTATTGTCTGTAATGCTTGTGAAGATATTTATAAAGAAGTTTTCGAAGTTAAGGCAGATACTTGTTTGATTCGTCCAGGAGCTCCTCTTGATGACGGTTTGAGAATTCAAGAAGCAGCAGAAGCTTGCCCTGTCGAAGTGATTAAATTTACTAAAGCCTCTTAATAAAAAAGCCCTCTTGAAGAGGGCTTTTTTTATAATCCTAATTTCTTTTTTATCAGATCAGTCTTGAATAAATCCTTGAGAGCATTCTCATTTTCTGTCCAAATTTCTTTTAAACTTTCACGATGAGTTTTTAATTCAGGACACTCAAAAGTTAAGACAGGAGATTGATATTTTTCAACACCAAAAGTCCCAAGTGATCCTGGTGTTGGGTAGCCTATATCTGAGGACATTTCATATTTATTATACTGATGCAAAAACTCTGCAATATCCTGGCAGTCGCCGTTATGATTAAGGATCGGTTTCCAGGTATGAAAAGAAATAATCAAACCAGGCTTGTACTTATCAAAGAGCTTAACAAGGTACTGATTCTCAGGTTCTGAAAGAGGGGTAGGGCCAGGGTTGTATTTTGGTTGCGTCGCTGTACCAACCCAATCTTTCGTTGGTAAATTTCGGTTTAGATCCACAAGATGAGCGTTAACTCTTGTTTGAGCTCGGTATCCATCGACGTTAACAATTGGAATAACAACCATCGGTAAATCTTTGAGAGAATGCTCTTGCTTTAACCATTGAAAAAGTTCTTTTAAAACGTAAACTCCTTCAACTTCATCCCCATGCACTCCCGCCATAAGATACAAATATTTTTGAGCCTTAATATCAGTTTTAAAGGCTGGGATATTATTCCCTTCAAGAGATGTTCCGCTTTCAATATCAGTAAAAATCATAATTGCTCTTTATGAAGATAAACAGCTGATTGCCCAGGTGTTTCTTCAACCTCCACTTCTAAAGTCGTAAAATAGAAACCATATTTTTCAAAAACTTTTTGTCTAATTTCCGTGCAGATATACTGTGCGATCCTCTCTGAACTTGTATTCAGAATCGGCAGAAGAAGAACATCACTGCTTGGGATTGAAAATGTTGATTCATCCGGTGTGATGATGACTGTATTTAAACCCTGAGAAAATATTTTTAGAGAAGGATGGTCTTTAGGGATAAGAAGCTTGTGATCAAGAGAATCACAAACCGCCCTCACAATTGGCTTAACATCAAGGAAGTCGAAAACCATATCTCCAGATAACTCCGGTGCTTCGCCTTTCATTTGGACACGATAGTTATGTCCATGAAGTGGCTCTCTGGAGCCATTTTCAAAAATCATGAAATGCGATGATGCAAAATTAAAGTATTGCTTATAAACTCTAATTGAGAATGGTAAACTCAAGTTTTAACCTCTTTGTATCGGCAACTGAGAAGATACTATTGCGTTAAAAAATTGGCAAAGAGAATTAAGATTATTGTCGCAACAAGTAAAAATAACATGGCAAAAAAGCATATAAAACTCATCAAAACCTTAGAAAATGATCTGATAAAACATGATTTATTAGATAAGGAGCTTGAAGCTTCATTGGAGCTGCTTAAGATTGCAGTTCATAAGATAAATGATGAACAGGTGCATATCAGCTTAGAGTCATTGCCAAAGCCTCAGGAAATTCAGCTTCTTAGTCAGGCGGTTGCTATCTACACGGATGGTGGATGTCGTGGAAATCCAGGGCCAGGGGCCAGTGCCTATCTTATTCAAAATTCCGAGGGTGAAATCCTAGAGGAGGGAGGAGATTATTTTCTCCAAACGACAAATAATCGGATGGAGCTCTTAGGTCCTATTCTTGCTCTTGAAAGAATGAATGAAAGGCTCAAAGCGGGAGAAAGATTTCAGCATGTTCTGATCTTCACGGATTCAAATTATGTCGTTCAGGGAATGAAGTCTTGGGTCAAGGGTTGGAAAGAGAAGGGCTGGAAAAAAGCTGACGGTAAAGAGCCAGAAAACAAAGATCTCTGGGAGAGACTTGATGATCTTTCTCAACTCATCGCTGGAGTTGAATGGAACTGGATCAAAGGCCACGCAGGCCATCCACAAAATGAATACTGTGATAAAAAAGTGAATCTCATTTTAGATGATCATCTTAATTAAGCTCATCTTTTCTTTAAACTTAATCGCCTGTGATTTCAAGTCCAAGCTACCAGTCTATTCTCTGTCGAATTTAACATCGATTATTTTTAATGATATTGGCTTATTGAAATCAGTCCGCGCTGTTTCCTACTTTAGTTCGATTCACGATCAAAATGTAAAAAGAATTCATGGAGGAATTTACCTCTCTCAAAAAGAGATCTCATCATGGGGAAGTGCAGTTGTTTTTTATGACGAAAGTCAGGAACTTTCTTCTAAATTTAAAATTCACTCAAGTTTAAAGACGAGAGAAATTAAAACACGATCAAGAAATTATCACCAAATTCTACGAGAGCAACAACAACTACTATTAGAATTCACCCAAGGATGTGAGTCTCGGATAATGATTCAATTTAGCCATTACGAGGAACTCATTCAAAAAGTTCACGAGAGGTATAAAAAGAGATCACCACTTGTCTTTTTTCTTGGTCCGGCGAATTTTGATCGTTACCCCGAATTAATTATCGGTGATGATGGTTTGGTAGGAGATTTGGTGAGAGAAAAAATTATTCGATCTTATCCGTCGATGATGAGTTATATCCCATGGTCAAAAAAAATAATTCAGAGTTTGCCTAAAGAGACAATTTTCATCTCTCTTGTCGATACGCACTCAAAGCCATCTTCAACTCTGAGAGAAGTTAAGCCCCTTTTTTATGAGTTTTCCTATCCTGGAATCCTCTCGCCAGGGCCTTCTCAGGCGAGAGGGTTTCTCATCTTGGCAGACAAGTTATTTCTTCGCTGATTGATAACTTCTCATGATTTCCATTGCTTCTTTTTTTATTTCAGAAAAATCAGCAGAAGAGCTCATCCCGTTTGTTGATGAAAATTTTTGTTTGAGTTCCTCAGCTTGTGCCACTCGATCTTTAGATGGTGGGTGAGATGACATGGAGTCCGCAAACCAGTTCATCACGGCGTTTGAGCCTTTTTTTGAGTCCTGCTCAAGCTTCATGAGTTTTGAATAAAAATCACCGACTTTATTTTTATCGTAGCCAGCATTGATAGCGTATCTAAAACCTACTCGATCTGATTCAAGTTCATCCTCTTGAGAGTTTTTCATGAAATGATATTTATGAACCATGAGCCCAGCAGCACCGCCTCCACCTGCTCCATAAACAGTGAACTTCGCTTTGCAGGCTAAATCATTAGGTGCACAAATTTTTGAACCTAAAACATAACCGAGTGCTCCACCAAGTGCAGCTCCAGCTCCGCCGAGAACCCACATTTTTCCTTGTTCTTTTTTGGCGACATACATCCTTTCGGCTGTGTGTCTTGCCGTCACGTGACCAATTTCATGACCTAAGACTCCGGCGATTTCTGCCTCGCTATCCGCCATCGCAATAATGGGAATTGTAATGAAGACACTTCCTGCGGGCATCGCAAAAGCGTTAACCTGTGGGACATCAACCGCTGTGAATTGGTAATCGTAAGGATTTCCGCCAAGTTTATTGGCTTGAACAATTTTTTGTCCAAGTTTTTTAATGTACTGTTGAATTTTTTGATTTTTTACCGGTGGATACTCTTTCGACATCTCCTTAAGAGCTTCAGAAGTAAGTTTTTTCTCCTCATCGACTGTTAAAGCAGCGACCTGGCCATCGTTGTTACCTTCACGATATCTATCCGAGGTCTTTTTACTCGCGCAGCTTACAGATAAAAGTAGAATTAATGGTAGAATTCTTTTCATTTTGATTCTCCTTAAAAAACCTTTTTCACATCTTACTAACAGAGTTAGAATCATCCAAGATATATGTATCATTTTTTATTGAAAGAATTAACAACAGATCAAGGCTTTTCGTTCGCGAACGATCTCTTTGTTGGCGCTCAAGAAATTATACAAATTTGTGGGATCAATGGCGCAGGTAAAACAAGTCTTTTAAATTTACTCAAACTAAAAAATGATTCATTCTCACTACTATCTCAATCGAGAGAAATTCAGTTTTATCCGAGGTCATTAAAAGCTTATCTTGATATCTATAAATACTGTGATTCTGTTAATGTGGATCGTCTTAGCTTTTTAATTCATCAATTTAATCTTCATTCCAAGCAGCACTTAAGCGTCGATGATTTGTCAGCCGGTGAGTATCAACTTTTAAAGATTTCCATCACTCTCTCGATCAGTGCACCTATTTATCTCTTGGATGAACCTTTTCAGAATATTCATCGTGATTTCATCCCTTTGATCAATGATCACTTTGAGATATTAAGGTCTGCTGGATCAAGTCTAATTGTGATTGACCACGAAGAGCTTCTTAGTCATTCATCTCTCAAAAAGATTCAGCTTACAAGAAGCGATTCTTTGATCACGCTGGAGTCTTTTAATGAATGATATTTTAATAAGATCGCTCTGTGCGTTTTTCGTTGGGCTTTTAAGTTCTCAGGCAGGAAGTATAACGCAATTTTTGACGCGAAATAAACTTGCTTCTCCCTCGACTTTAGGATTTGATGGCGTAAGTGTTTTAATCGTTATTATGTTTAGTTTAATTTCTTCGCTCACAACTTTATCATGGCCTCGAGAGGTTCTTCTACCCGTTGGTTTTTTTCTTCTCTTTTTGATTTCATACTTCTACTCAAAAATTCCTTTTAGGGCAGAGGGAGCTGTTTTATTAGGCTTGAGCATCAATTTATTTTCAGGAGCATTTTTCTCTTTCTTGCAGTTTTTATTTTATGCCAACCATTTGACCTTCCCCTCTGAGATTTGGTTTGGTCATTTTAAGTTTGCTGACATAAATTCACTTCTACCTCTTGTTTGTTTAGAACTTTTTTTTCTTATTAGTTTTTTTATTTTTTATCGCAAATTACAGTTGATGAGCTTGTCTAGGCCGAGAGAGAGTAAAATAAACTTGTTTATGTATTTTTTTGCGGCCTCCATCACTTTTCTCATTATTTTTTATTTTGGGACTTTTGCCTTTTTAGGACTTCTCTTTCCAATTCTTTCGCGATTCCTTTTTTTTCAACGATATGATTTTAAGGGTGAGTTTGTTTATGGAGCTCTTTTAAATGGAGTTATTGTGTGGTTGATTGACTGGGTCGGGTATTCAAATCCTATTCAGGGAGCAGAGTTGCCTGTAGGACTTTTTCTTTCACTCTTAGGATCCCTCACTCTCATTTTTATTCTTGTGCGTCAGCAAGCTCTGAGAAATATTGGCAAAAAATCAAAATAAAGCTATTCTTAATCTGTAAAATTAACATCACCAAAAGGATAAAACTGTATGAAAAAAACGTGGTTATCACTAGGACTTGCGGTCACAATGGCAAGCTTAGTTGGTTGTAACTCAAATGACCCAAAAAAAATTGAACTCGAGTCAGATGATGACAAAACGTTCTATGCAATGGGGTACATGTTAGGCGGAAATCTTCAACGCTTAACTCTTTCAGACAAAGAGCTTGCTTCTCTTTATAAAGGGATCGCAGCTGCTTCAAAAAATGAAAAGTCTGAAGTTGATATGGCAAAATTCCAAAACAGAATTCAAGAAGTTTTCAAAGCTAGAATGGATAAAGTTGCGCAAAAAGAAAAAGATGCTGGAAAAGCATTCTTAGAAAAATTCGTTAAAGATGAAGGTGCACAAAAATCAGCTTCAGGTTTAGCTTATAAAGTTATTAAAGAAGGTACTGGAGCGACACCATCAGCAGAGGATGTTGTTGAAGTTCATTATCATGGTACTTTAACAGATGGAACTGTGTTTGATTCATCTGTTGAGAGAGGTAAAACAATCTCTTTCCCGCTTAATAGAGTTATTAAAGGTTGGACTGAAGGTCTTCAAACGATGAAAGAGGGTGGGAAAACGAAGTTTGTTATTCCTTCTGATCTTGCTTACGGTGAAGCTGGTGCTCCTCCTAAGATCCCTGGTGGTGCAACTCTTGTTTTTGAAGTTGAATTATTCAAAGTAACAAAAGCATCTGCAGCGGCGGCAGCTCCTGCACCAGCAGCAGCAGCAGCACCTAAGAAAAAATAAGTTCTGATAGAGATTTAAAACTAAGAACTTTAAAAGGGGGAGCTTTGCTCCCCCTTATTTTTTGTCTAGAATTCAGAGTAAAAAAAAGGGAGATCATTAATGATCTCCCTTTTTTGTTTCTTAATATAAAGAAAGATTATCTTTTAGAAACCGCTGGCTTAAACCAACATAGTGGTCTTGTCCCAACTTTAAAACCAAGTTTTGGATGACAAGTTCCAGTGACTTCATCTGTTTGTGAAACATCATCGTTCATGTTCACATCACAAAGAGAACCTTGGAAATAAGTATCAAGACGGCACTGAGCTTTTGGATGGTTGTCATCTGTAGAGCTCACAACTTTTGAATCAGGTGTATCAAACTTAGCTTCCGGAAGTCTGCTAAGAGCTGAGAAGAGGTTTGCAACTGATTTTCCGGCCATACTTGTACGGACACAGATCGCAGAATCTTCAGCATTGTTTTTTGTCATCTTTTTACACATTTCTGTGACAGAAGCTGGCACGTCCATTTTGCTGATGATGGCTTTGTTATTGTCGTTTAAGAATGTTTTTCTTAGACATTTTAAAGTTGCAAAGTAGTCAGCTTGACCTTCATTTGATGCCCAGCTGATTGTTCCGCCACCTGTAGATCCACCCCACCAGCCGCCGCCAGTAGCTCTGATCGATCCGCCTTTTTTAGGAGCTCCACCAATGTGGTGACCGATTTCGTGACAAACAACAAGCGACATTGCATCTTCAGTGATTGTCTCGTGACGAGCAAGACCACCAAACATAGCTACATTCCATGTGTTTCCAGATTGAGAAGCATATGCATTTACCGTACCGTCAGACCATCTTCTTTCAACACTTAGTTTTGCACCCATGTTGCTGACGATTGGCTCGTAAATTTCAACAACTTTATCGATTGCTCGATTAAATTGTTCCTCAGTGATTCCACCAAGACGAGACTTTTGTCCCACTGAAATGTACATATCATTTTCAGGTACGAATCCACCCTTTCCATCTTCAGAGCATGTAAAGGCAGTCGTTGAGAGGCAGAGGCCTAAAACCATGGCCGTCATTTTTTGCTTCTTGATCATATTATCCTCCGTGATCTTGAATCCAAATTTGTTAGGATTTTGTTAAGCTTGAGTTTATTGTTTCGCTCGGATTTTAAGCTGTCTAGTTTGTTTTTCTTTTCTGATGAAAAGTGTAAGTTTTTGTTTGAGAATGAGATTAAGGAGAATTTATGTATCAAATTTTTTTCTATGTTCCAGAGACACACAAAGAAAAAGTTAAAGAAGAAATTTTCAAAACAGGAGCAGGTAAAATAGGTCATTATGAAGCTTGTTGCTTTGAATTTGAAGGGGTTGGAGAGTTTAAACCACTTGAGGGAGCAAATCCATTTGTGGGAAATATCAATAAAGTAGAGAGAGTGAGAGAAATAAAGGTTGAGCTTATTTGTCGGGAATTGTTCTTAAAATCTGCTCTCGAAAAACTCAAAGAGTTTCATCCTTATGAAGAGCCTGCTTATGGAGTGATTAAACTAGAAAGTTTTTAGAAAAATAACCGATAAGAAAAGTAGCAGGAGTTTATATGAAGCTTATGATGATGTTTCTGTTTTTTTCTTTAGGTGTTTTTGCTCAACAAAAACCAGTCCAATCGACAAGAGAAATTGCCGTAATCGTGACCAAAGAAGGCTATTATCCCAAATCTATATCGGTGTTTGAAGGGGAGAAGGTTAAATTCTTTGTCACCTCTACAGTTGAAGAACCAAATTGTATGATCGTCGAGGCTCACAAAGTTTTTCTTGCAGCCAATAAAGGTAAAATCGCTGAGACAGAGGTGACTTTCGATAAAGCAGGAGAGTTCGCTTTTTATTGTCCGAGTTCTAAGAACGATGGGAAAGTCGTTGTCCTAAGAAAGTTAGCACCGAAGAGAGATATTGCTTCTCAACAATCAGAAGAAGAGCTTCTCTGGAAGCCCAAAGAGTACTAGGAGTACTATGAGTAGCGTTTTTCAAGACGCCATTGCCAATCTTCTTTCTCCGATAGGAGATCTTCTCAAAGACTCATCTGTCTCAGAGATTATGATTAATGGACCTCATGAAATTTTTATAGAAAAAAAAGGACTCGTCTATAGAGCACCAAACCGGTTCTCAGATGATGAATCTTTGATGGCATCAATGCGAGCCATCGCTCAATCAGTGGGACGAGTGATAGATGCAGATAATCCAAGGCTTGATGCTCGATTACCGGACGGTTCGCGTATTGCCGTCGTGATTCCTCCGATGGCCAAAGCAGGAGTGACAGTCGCAATCCGTAAATTCTCAGAAGAGAAGCTGGGTCTAAAAGATCTTATCTCCTTTGGTTCTATTTCTCCCGATGCTGCTCGTTTTTTAGATTGCGTGATGTACCTTGGGAAAAATACTCTCGTGAGTGGTGGAACAGGTTCAGGTAAAACGACCATGCTTAACATCTTAGGCGGAAGAATGCCTAAGACTCAGCGTCTTCTCGTGATTGAAGATGCAGCTGAGCTTCAGATTAAAGCGGAACACGTTGTAAGATTTGAAACTCGAAAAGGAAATCCTGATCGAGGAATTAAGGAAGTTACCATACGTGATTTGATGGAGTCAGCTTTGAGACTCAGGCCGGATAGAATTATCGTCGGAGAAGTTCGAGGTCCCGAGGCTCTTGATCTATTAAATGCTATGGGAACTGGACATGATGGCTCGATGGGAACAGTTCATGCGAATTCACCAATTGATGCTTGTACACGTCTTGAAACTTTGTGTCTTATGGGAGAAACAAAAGTTCCGCCTGACGCCATTAGAAAAATGGTCGGTAGTGCTCTTCAGATGATCGTTCAATGCTCACGCTACCATGACGGAGGTCGTAGAACCTCGCATATATCTGAAGTGCTAGGTGTCGATGAACATGGGCGTTATGTTGTTAAAGATATTTTCCGCTGGGTTCAAACAGGGAAAGATCCTGAAACGGGAAGATTCCAAGGGGAAATGGTTCCAACTGGTTATGTTCCAACATTTTTTGATGAGTTTGTTGCCAATAAACTTCCTTTCCCGAGAACAAATTTTAAGCCACCTGAATGGATGGCCAACCTCTCTAAAAAAGTCGCCTAGTAAAAAGAGCCGACCTGGGGTATTTTAGGGCTATTCTTTATTCAGGAGCCTTAAGATGAGTACCATTCAAAAAATTTTAGCTAGACAAGTTCTTGATTCACGTGGAAATCCAACAGTCGAAGTTGATGTCACAACTGCAACTGGGTATGTCGGACGAGCTTCTGTTCCATCAGGAGCCTCTACTGGAAGTCGTGAAGCTCTTGAGCTTAGAGATGGAGACAAATCTGTTTTTCTTGGTAAGGGAGTTCTCAAGGCGATCAAGAATGTTAATCAAGTGATCGCACCGAAACTTTTAGGCATGAGCATTTTTGATCAAAGAAAAATTGACCAGTGTATGCTTGAGTTAGATGGAACAGAGAATAAAGAGAAACTTGGGGCTAATGCCATTCTTGGAGTTTCTATGGCCGTTTGCCGAGCAGCGTCTCTGGAAAAGAAAAAACCTCTTTATCTTTATCTTTTCGAAGATCTTAAAGTTCCAAATCCGATTGGAAAAATGTCTCTACCAACTCCGTTAATGAATATTATTAATGGGGGAGCACATGCTTCAAACAATCTCGATATCCAAGAGTTCATGATTGTTCCTCATATGAAAAAGAATTTTTCAGAAAACTTCCGTGCAGGAGTTGAAGTTTTTCATCATTTGAAAAAAGTTCTTCATGATAAAGGATATTCAACAAATGTTGGTGATGAAGGAGGCTTTGCTCCGGATTTAAAAAGTCATGATGAGGCAATAGAGTGTATCTTAGAAGCGATAAAAAAAGCCGGCTACCAGCCCGGTATTGATATCTCTCTTTCTCTTGATTGTGCCGCCTCAGAATTTTATGAAAATGGCCGTTATCAAATGCAAGGGAAACATTTTTCATCAACAGAAATGATTCAGTACTATGAGCATCTGATGTCACTAGCACCTATCTATTCGATTGAAGATGGTTTTGATGAAAGTGATAGAGATGGATTTATTGCATTTCAAGCTAAGCTTGGCGACAAACTTACCAATGTCGGTGACGATCTCTTTGTGACGAATGTCAAAATTCTTGAGAGAGGAATTAAAAATAAAGAAGCGAATGCGATTCTTGTTAAGATTAATCAGATCGGATCAATTTCTGAAACTTTTGATACTCTGAAGCTTGCCTATGAAAATGGGTTTAAAGCGATCATTTCTCACCGTTCAGGAGAAACAGCAGATTCATTTATTGCTGATTTAGCTGTTGCGAGTGGAGCAGGTCATATAAAAACGGGTTCTGCTTCAAGATCAGACCGTATAGAAAAATATAATCAACTCTTAAGAATTGAAGAGGAGCTCGGAGAGAGAGCTTTCTTCAAACCGGTGAAATGAACACGAAACTTTTTTTAGGATTAACCTTAAATGGATCTTCATCTTTTGGAAGGTCCATTCAGTCTCTACGATCAAGGTATGACGAATGGTATCGTCATGATCAGAGTCTTTTTATTGCACTAATTCCTCCATTTGAAATACTACAGATGGAGCTTAAAAATTTTAAAATGGAGCTCGCCGAGGAACTTGATTCTTTTTTCTATGAAAATACAGCGAACCATCGCTTAACTTTTACGGGGATCGATGCCCATGAGCATAAAAGATTAAAAGTCTTAAGCCTGAAACCTTTGATCGATGAAGATCTCGCTCTTTGCCAAGAATCTCTTAAAGAGATTGCCAAAAATTATGATGTAAATAAAAAAATAAAAGATTTTAGACCACCGTTTTTAACTCTTGGACAATTCCAATCAGATCTCGAACTACATCAAGTCATTAGTCTTGCACAAAAAGAAATAACTGAGTTTAGTTCTCTTCCTTTCGAATCTGTGGCCCTCTTTCAAAAGAAAAATAACATTTGGTATAGGCTAGAGGATCTTTGCCTATTTGATAAATCATCATCATTCTTGTCATAATAGAGGGATGAAGTTATTTTTTTTATTTTTTGCTTCCCTTTCTATAGCACAAACGCCGTATATTTCTCCTGCGAAAGTTCTTTTAAAGAAAGGTGTTGAATATAGACTCTACGGAGACTATTTTCAAACATCGAAGCTCGTCGATAAGGACGGTAAAAGCACAAGCCTTTCAGATGGTTCAAGTTTTCAAAGAGCTCAGTACGAGGCAAGTTTAAGTTACGGTCTAACTAATCAGCTTCAACTTCTTGGTGGTATGAGATACCGTCAAAATCAATCTGAAACGAGCACAACGACACTTAAAGGAAATGGCTTAGAGTCGACCTTTATTCAATTGAAATATGGTTTTAAGAAAATCGAAAATATTCGTTACGCGATTGAAGGATTTTATCGCTATCACACTTTTTCAAATGAAGAATTAAGTGCCAGTCCAAAAAATATGATTATTGGTGATGATGGCAATGAATACAGTTTTGGTCTCGTTGGAGGCTATGAGAGTAAAAGTGGAAATTATCTCTCTATGAGAGGGGGATATCGAAAACCAGGACAGGAATTATCACCAGAGATTTACTGGCAAGCTGAGGGAGCCTTAAGTTGGACTAAGCTGGCCCTGGTTGGTGGTGTAGAAGGAGTGAGCTCGCTAAATCAAGATCCTTATAAGTCAGATCTTTCTCAAAAACCACAATTTAGTACAGGTGTAACTAACCTCTATAACTCTTATCATCGAAGTTTTGTGACTCCTTATCTCGGAGTTAACTATGCTTTTACAAAAAATTGGAGACTCGAAGGAAGAGCTTTTCAAACTGTGGCCGGGAGATCAACAGATCTAGGTCAAGGATTCAGTCTATCGGTCGCTCGTCGGACAGAATCTTTCAATGAAACGAAAAAAATTGATACGCGCTTTAAAGATTATGACATCGAAGCGAATGTGACCAAAGTTTCTCCCAAGAAAAATTTTGTGATTCTTGATAAAGGAATTGCAGATGACATAGAGAAGGGAATGAAATTCGATCTTTATGAGTTCGATTATCTTGGTGGTAACGTTCTAACTGCAAGGGGAGTTATCATACAGGTTAAGTCGGACACTTCTGTCCTCAAGATCACCCAACGTTTTAACTCAGAAAATGACCTTAAAGAGGGATTAATTGCCCGTGCTGCAAAGTAGTTGTAAGCCCTTTAAACTAGGTTAAAATTAAGAAAGAATTGATCAAAGGAATTTACTCATGAAACTATTTTCAGTTGCCATGGTTTTATTGGCCATCTCATCAAACTCTTGGGGGAAATTATTCCAGAGCAAGTATTGTGAGTTTGAGTTACCACCAGGTTGGGAGTGTGCACTCGAAGGCTCAGAGTACGTTTGTCAGAGTGAAAATGTTGATAGAAAAAAAGAATCGATTATCATTCTTGCTGCTAAGATCAGAGGTGAGCAAGATACGCTCGATCAGTATATGTCGTATTTAAAACAGACTAAAGAGTACACTATTCCGGGTGGAAAAAAACAAATCTCAGAAGCAAAGAATACGAAGCTCACAAAAATTAATGAACAACAATGGGTCGATGCTCTTCATCTTGCCTCTGAAGTTCCTGGTTTTTATACGAGATATCTCGCAACTGTAAAAGAAGATCTTGGTATCGCTGTGACATTTTCAGTGACTAAGGATCAATATAGTGCCTATTTACCGATGATGGATAAAATGATCGCGAGTCTTAAAGTGTTTAGGCAAAAGAAAGCTGATATTGCAGATCTGAGAAATGGTAAAAAAGCTGATGAGAATTTCGAAGATGCAACTTTTAATCCAAATGTCGGTGTCGATCTTCAAGTTAATAAAACAAAAAAACGTGCTGAAGGTGGAGGCGAAGATGAAGATCTT